>Ga0224511_10002217_pt1 | contig 12840 bp, 7 predicted proteins | sample SF_May12_sed_USG_2_FD_169988 | JGI IMG/M metagenome (GOLD analysis project Ga0224511, IMG submission 169988) | Sediment microbial communities from San Francisco Bay, California, United States - SF_May12_sed_USGS_8_1 | ecosystem: Environmental > Aquatic > Marine > Sediment | place: USA...
ATGATCTGACTCCCAATTTTAGGACATGGACTTGGAGTTTTACATAGATATACACGCGCATTCCACTCTGATGAATGGGTTCATGTATGGTAATGTATATGAGGACATAAATCGTTATGAGAGACAAGCGATCTTCCCTAAACTACTGTGTCAGAATGCTGAGGATTTCAGTCTCGCAAACACAAACTTCAATAGAGATGCAGTGAAGGCTGGTACAGGGCGACGGTACGTGCTAACAAAATCTTTCATCCTCACATATCCATTTGAATACCTCTTAATAAAAAGTAATGAAGGAGTGTCTCCTCATGTGCCTGGCCTTAAATTTCTATTACTGAATCGATCAAACTTAACTTTTTTTTGTAATTTGAAGAGAAAAGAGTTTTAATTTTATGTGGATGACATTATCATGACAGTGCCTCATTAGAAGGATGGTACATGAGATAGTTCAAATACGGCATCTTGTCATCGGCTTGGCTTTGAAATGTATGAACATTTCAATGCCTTTAATTAACTTTTTAGAACACTTGGGAGCTGCTTGGATGACAAGTCTCATTGTTATACTCTGGAGGTATCTTTCTACAGCTATCTAACACCGACCTCAACACAAGCTATACCCTACACAGAAGAAGCATGTATCCTTTCAGTCTGTAAGCCAGTATTAGCCGGGAGATGGGGTGGCTCATCTACTCATTAAAATGACTTGTGTGAGCTCGAATATCTTTGAAAAGGTCTGAGCGTGTTCAGCGTGATGCTCCATGGCCGAGTGTTATATTAACATTATAACATCTGTTGGTGAGTTTTATGTCAAAGTCACTCTTCAGAAGCCGTGCACCCCACACTTGGTTATAGATCCTCAGTCTTTAAAAATGTGTGGATGAAATTGGTTGTTTTCAAACTGAGGGACCTCTAGTCAACAGGCTCCGTGCCTGGTAAACATACCATATCACCCTGTCTTACCCTTGGTCATCAAGATCTTATTCTGGAATTTTGTTCGGCGTCTAGCGATTAGGGGAACAAAAAACTTCACACTGGCAATAACGATTTTAAAATGAAACGAAGTCTGTAAACATTGCTCTGTGAATTACAGCTTTAATTTTTTTGCCATTTTTACTCATGACTGCCTAAATGCTAGACCTCTTACAAAAATCAAATAGTGAACCAAGATGATTACCTCGCTGAGTTTACATTTGTATATTGGGGATTAACTGAGCTGTACCACATTGGTACCAATCTTTGACGTGGCTTGATGTAGCAATGTACTATTGTTTGTCACATCGTTGCGTTATTTACTTGAACTGTGCCGCTCAGATATGAAACTTGGTAGGAATGTCGCCAGAACATTCCTCGACTACTACAAGCTAGTTGGGTATATCAGTGCTAAACCAAGCAGTAGTCTAACTCCCAAACAAGCGAGACACAGTGCCAGGGCCTCTGGTGAGGGATCTGACGATGGAAGGTAAGGGTTTTCTATCCACCGCATGCCTTATGGAAACTATTCCAGCTCACAGGTAGCACCTCAGGTACACAGGTAGCACCTCAGGTACACAGGTAGCACCTCAGGTACACAGGTAGCACCTCAGGTACACAGGTAGCACCTCAGGTACACAGGTAGCACCTCATCGACGTGAAATGCAGCAGCATTGGCTAGCATGTGTGAAAACCACATGCGCAGGTGAATGCTCAGAAACACAATTATTTTTTTCGGTGTAATAGAACAGAATACAGGTGGTATGTTTACAAAAACATTACGTTTTAGCTGACATAGTGTAGATCATTGCATTATTTCCATGTCAGCTATAATCACTACTTGTAAAAAGTTCTTTCTTTGTTTATGCTTTGGCCATCCACAGTCCAGATATACAGAGTGCAGCCAGTTCTGTAATACATGTTTCTAAACCCGCAGATCCAGTGATGCAGCAAAGAATGGTTCTAAAGGCTCTGTATCACGTATAAGTTACAACTCTCCGGGCTCTGCAAACTCAACAGAAGCTCTGCTCTCCTACAGAAAAGAAAACAGTAAACGTCCATAATTCTCCCCAAACAAAGTCAATGGATATCTATTTTATAATATAGCTGTGATCATTGTGTAGTGTGCTAACAGAAGACAATATACCAGTATGACCAGCGAGTGAATCTCACCCATGGCCATACATATGGACTATGCGTGCATAAATGTGAATGTACACCAAGTCAATTACTTAGGACAGTATTGATACGCTTTATATTTTCGATATTTTCTAGAATTGCTCTAACAATAGTAATGCCAAGTCACAAGAGAGAATTTGGCTAAATGTTATGTCATATCACTATTTTTTTGTATGAAACTGTTTGTGTGCCATGTACGCAGCTTAGGTTTTATAGATTGTCCATGTTATGTAAATCTTATTTTTATTTGTATTTCATCCCTTTTGTGTTTTCTGTGGTGATGTGATGAGTTTATTACATCTACTTTTTCCATAGATAAACTTTGCACCAATACGAAATGAGCATGTAATTTTTGTACTGTCCTGAATCCAGCTAGTAAACTGAAAATAGAAGCATTTGCGGATTACAGCTTGCGTTGGATATCAGTCATATCTCTCATATATCAGTGAGACCAAAAATGAAATTGTTTTGCATTTTCATCACTATTGCTGGTGCTGATTCGAGCTATTGCTTCAGCTGAATTCCGAAAAAAATGTCAAGAACTGGTTGAAATGAACTGAAATCATTATTATATGGCATGTGCTATTAGTTTCTTTCAGTTACAAATTTATAATGATTTATTCCAGTCCAGAACCGATATTTAGTAGATTTTGGTCCATTTTCAAAGAAAAAAACACAACAAAAAGAACCGGTAACGCTTAGCCGGCCAGAAAATTGGCTAGTCTGGTCATACACGATCAGTTAGTGAGTTGTATGCCCTTGTATTTTACAATTGACCAATGATCGCCATGAGCGTTGACCTATATCGCACAGACAGTTGATTTCTATGTTTCCATTCCATACTGGGATATTGACTGAACGTTACAGTGGAAACAATTTAATTGTTGAGGCCGGCCTCTTTAGTGAATTTGCATTTGGAGTAGGAAATTTAGTTGAGCTGGGAGGGTCCGTTTCGCCTTCGTTAAGAACCGGTTAAGAGCCAACATCATGATGTAGGTTCGCCTTTGGATATAATGGCAAAGTGGAGAAGATTAGCTGATTACTTTCTTGTGGTCGGCTACCAACAGGATAAAGACGGTACGATAAACGGTTATGTAATTTGTACTGATCGCTTGATTGTGAGTCTGAGTGTGACTCACTCAGTCACTGACTGTCACTCACTCACTGTCAATGTCAATCGTCTGTGACTGTCAATTATCGCTCTCATTTCCGCCGAGTCAGCGAGCGAGACTGTGATTGTGAGTGTCCCCAGTGATGTTTAAGCTTTTGTTAATTTGTACGTAATTAATCGTCTATTGTCAGTAGTAGTGTTAATTTTGCCGCCGTAGTACACAAACCGAAACTACTGTACACGTACAGCGGTACACGGTACAGTGTACTAACTCAGGAAATCAAAACCAGCGCCTTTGAGTTCGTCCAAGTGAATAAAGAGTGAATTGCATTGATTTATTCTGTATTGATTGTGGTTCTGCGAAACAGCAGATAAAGTCTAGCAGAACGCTCAACATGTTAAGTTCCTCACCACACAAATGGAATCGTTAAGTCACAATTCACGAATAACGCCTACTATGAGTATGAGTCACTTATTCAGCGAAGGGACGTTTTAGTGACTGATTGAAGTTACTGGGTCAATGATTGGCTGAGTGGTTACCATCTGACTCATTGTTCCAACTAGAATTTCTTCCATACCTGGAATGTCATCAAGAAATCATGGTCTTCCTGTCCACTGGTTGTCAGTGACGGATTCCGAAAGAGCAGCAACTGTATTTGCAGCGGAGAGTCAACAAGGCAGTTAATGTTTGACGCAAATTGATCAAACTGATTTCCTAATAATTATTGACTTCTTGCTAGTCTCCGGTTAATAATGGAGCGGGACATTAGTACATGACCAAGGGCTAAACTTTGCATAAAAGCGTAGGTCAGATTCATTATGAGATAGCATGAAGAAAACATGTTCTACAACCCATGTCTCTCTTTGCATGTCTAACTAAAATTGTCAACGTTGTTACCATTACACGGGCAAGCCTGGACTAGTAGTGCTGTAGTGATTGACAGCCTTCGGGCTGAAGTAATCCTTATTACCTCTAGCTGTTGACCTAATCATCAGTGCTCTATTTTCAGTTTGGCTATAACACCCTTGCTTGTTGATCTAAGCCACAGGGCACTTGGATTATTATAGGATTAGAGCATTGCCCTGCGCTGAATTTGGCTGAATCGTAATCAGTTTTGCCTGGCGCCCACACTTTTCAGAACAAAACAAGCTAATTACCCATTACCCGCTGATAGGTATTACCCGTGTGGCATTTGGTGCTGTGGTTATCTAAATGTGTGTCCCTTGAGAACTGATCCAACACATTTGTTCAACTTTAATACTGTAGGGGACTTAGTATAGGGTACCATGTTCCCATGTACTACGCTTATAAGTCATAATCCTAATCTAGTGGAGCCTAGGGGTTATTCTAGTTAAGATTTTCTGGCCTGCTGACTCTTCACTATCTGTTTTCTAATGCGTAGTCAGTCTGATACAAGCTGAAGGAATGTGGATGTAACCTTTGTTATCTCGGGATCACTTCACACTAGCATGATTCTGGTAGATAGCCACTTCTAACATAACCTAACAACATACACAGACAGAAACACAGCGTATCAACTTAACTGATGGTCATACCGGATTAAGAGGAATATACTTTATCTGTGATTGGGTAGAATAGATAGTTCATGAATGGTTTCACTAGGATATCGGTACCGGCCACTGAAAAACTACTGTAACTTGACACTTGTATTTAGTGAATCACTCATCTGAGTCAATAGGTGGAACAGATTGATAACTAAACATGACTAAACAAAAAACAGTAATGTCAACTCGAAGTTGACCCTTTATTTCTATTATGACCAAGATTATAATCAGCCTCAGCGATTTCGTACCGTACATCTTTTTTATAGGAGAAGCTGGCTGTGGAAAAGTAGTTCAACGTTTTCCTGAGGCAGACTGGCCTGATGTGCCATTCACTCCTGGCATTGAGTTGGTAAGCGCTGCTATCTTATACAGTAATGCCTAAATATCCCATCTCTCAGCCACAGTCGCTATCTGTCGCTATCCTAATCATTATGCAGTTAGAGTATTGCATTGCTGTGTGATTCCCTCTCTACATATGCACCCAGAAGACAGTAGTGATGATGCTAGTTAGGTTACTGACGAGCTGCAGCCTCACAGTGTCTAGACTTGTGACTGCTAGAAAATGAAACCAATTTAGTACTGTCTGTTTGAATGTTGGGTAAGTAAAGCCCCCCTGGTTGGCAATGGTCCCAACATCTCACTCACTTCTGTTCCCTCTTTAGTTCTGCCAGCCAGGAGGCTGGGAGCTCACTGACAGGAGGCAAGAGCCCACGTTCTTCGTGAGTGTGCTCACTGATATTGATGGAGAACGTCATTACTGTGCGTGCCTTACGTTTCACGAGCCTTACGATGATCAGAGACCAGACGATGATGGCTTCCGATATACGGATGGTGATATGGTTCATCATTCCATCATGTTTGCACCCAAGAGTATTGTACTAGTATCACAATTAGATTATTGGGAGACTTTTAGGGTAAGTATGTATGCTGCTATTCCCCTTTAATACCTGATACTAACCCAGCCAGTCTGTAGTAAAGGTATTACACTGGCATACCTAGGTTTATGGTATGTGTAGCTTAGCATACCACTGTTATGAATATCTGGATCTTACTGCCTAATCAGCTCAAGTGTACCATCTTTACACATGCTTAAAATCCACACAGGTCAGCAAATCCATACTAAGCAGTGGTCATTGGTTAGCCAGCTTCCGCTTTATGTAAAACAGAATACTGGGTTGTGAGATAAGCAATACTAATAACACTACATAGTCACACTGGGGGGAGTCAATTATTGCATTTGTGGGTGTATCATTGCATTGATGCTTCAGTGCTCCAGGCATATAATGCTTACAGTAGCTGACTGGATATTGGCGCCATTCAGTGGTTGTTTTCCCTGAGCCACGTACCAGATGGATTTCTCATTATCTACATACCTTACTGTATTTTACTCATTGATGGGTTTATAGGGAATATATGACCTAAATTAGGAATTTGAGTTTCTCGGGATCCATCTCGTAAATGGTGCAGTGAGTCCAAGTCGGACTGTGTTCTGCTTCTTGTCGACTGATATGCAGTTTTTTTTGCGTCAGAGTAAGACGACAGGCTTTGTACCATAATGCAATTGTGCAAATTATATAAACGATCATAGATTAACTGTACTGGGCTGAAGGGTGCCGCCAGAGCATTTTCAGGTGCACGCGTGGTCACCATCCGTGTACAAGACTCACCAGCGAGTATTGCGCTGTACCTATTGCGATGTACAGATAGTAGACATGATTGTAATTTAATCCATTTGTTCATTCCCACTTCATCACTGGTGGCCTAGTGTAATTGCAAACATGGCTCGGAGCTTCGCAACAATCATAATCAGCTGGCATATTGGCTTGACCAGCAGCTGTTCACATGATGTCATCCCTCGTATAGCAATGACAGGTCACCAGTCACCTGTCCATGGTTTGATGAGGCTGAATCATCAATTTATTTAGTTTGAACGTACCAAATGCTTGGGACTGTGTGCCGGTACGGTAACGGTGCTACTCAATGGGATATTTGAGATATCCGAGCCAGAGAATGGCTTGCGTTTTGGTTTGCTTTGTCTTGTTTTACTTCATTGCTTGGACTGAAAGTAAAGTGATAGCGCAGTATGGATTTTGCGAAGTTTCGCTGCAATGCTAGTAAGCCTTTGAAGTCTGATTACCCACCCATCTAGCATTATGCAACTACTAGCCAATCCATCATCAATACTTCCAGTAGGTAGAAAACCAGGGATGGCAATGATGCATGTATTCCTAATCCAAAATTCAATGACCTGAATGCAGCTATGAAGCCTAATAATATACGATAAATCACTACAGACTGTCCGCTATTAGCAGATGTCAGTGTTATAAGAAGTGAAGGCAACTACTGTCACGCACTAATCTAGTAGCGCTGGCTGTGTCATCTCTGTATCTAAGATTCTGCCACTTTGAAATAGACCTGTACATAGTAGTGTACTAACCTAGTTTAACTTCATGTGGGATTTGCTGTGATCAGAGTTCATTGTTTTGAATCATGTGGATGAACTACTTCTGCTGTTGGTAAATGCCATCATGGCTTGTTTGCAGGGGAGGATGTGTGACCTTGGTACCCCCTGGCATGCTGCATCTGTCCTCAAAACTTCTTGTGATTCTACCTGTTTTCTCACCCAACTCAAAGTTTTGCAAATCGCCATAAATTGAATTTTGAATCATTTCTTTTCCAGAACTGTTTAGGTGTTATCTATACAGTCTATGTAGAAGGCAACTACAGCTGTAAGCTGGAAGAGCTAGTAGGCAATATCCTCGGTGCGGTGATGGTCCCTCCCGCGGGTAAGTACCGCGCTTGTTACATCGCCTCACTCTACGGCCCTAATCGATAAAAAAACATTTGAGTTAAAAGATATGGAAGAACTCATGACAGTGCTGACAACTGAGTACTAATAGTACGAAATACTTCTCGATAATAAAACCACTTAGTCTGGGTAAGTAACCTGGTGGTGAGTGTATTGCATAGAGAAGAATAACTCTATGGTGTGCCATATCTAAGAGAATTGGGGATTTTAGTGTGAAGAGTTTGCCTTCACTAACGTCTGATGTGGGCATGTGATTTACTATTGCCGCTTTTTCGAATTGAAACCCGCTTTACTCTATTAGGTGACCCATCTACATGTGTAACGGGTTAGAGATTGTAACTATGTAATGCCGAATGAAACCTGGCTCCAGCACTCTCATTTGAGTGACCATAATTTTATGCCTGTAGGTATTCATTAGATTATGAGTTCACAGCACTGCGCGAAATGTGTATTTAATTCAAAATTCTGTTTAGAATCTCGAATCAGGATTAATGATGCGGAATGTGGAGTTTTACTATGGACTCGGCCATTAGTTTCGTTTATCTCCAAATTCAATGGTGCAGCTGTTACTGGGTACTTAAATCAGAAATGGGTAGTAGCGCTAGCGCTTACGCACTGCCTTTAGTTGCCAATGGTCTACTCTTCTCTCCTCTCTAAAACCCCGTACCGAATAGTGTTTGCTGCGTTTTAGGAGGACCGCAGGTGCGATTTACCATCGGAGCAGGAGATCGGCAGTGTCTGCAACCACCGCTGAGCACCACCATCCCCGCCACCAAGAAGACTGTGGCCATACTCTTTCAGGAACTAGGTCAGTTGCCTGTTTCAGGAAATGCAAATCATTCTGAGAAAATGGATAATTATCCCAGAAACTTTGATGTATGGTCAAGCAGGTTGTAGGTTTTCATAAACTATGTTATCATGTCATCTGGAGCTGGAGCGTCATGACTTATGGCAAACCTAGAGCTATGAAGTATAAAGTATAAAATTTATTCTTAATGTCACTACCTGCATTCTTAAGACCTGACCTCTCACAGTATGCCACAGGAATGCTGGCATGAATTCCTGTTCCGAACCCTGGTTACAAAACCTTCACTGTAAAAGGCTGGCATCATGTTAAGAGAGGATAACTCTCTACATTGTACTCGGTATTGTCCTACGTCTATCTGTTTTCTTGGTGCTCATTTCTTAACTTGTTGATGAGATGTGAGTGCAAGAGAAATTTAAGGTAGCTCCAGCGTACCTATCACAGGTGTGATGGACTCCTCTAAATCATCCCAAGGGCCAGTTTCACCCTTCAGGCATCTTAATTGCCAGCTCGTAGCCTGGTTAATAGCATTGCATTCCTCTATAACGAATTCCCAGGTCTCTGTGATAGTTCAGTCTGAAAACGCCTATATCAATCTAACCAGCGGCTCTAAAAGCAATGGGAGACTCATTAGGCCAGGCTTTATCCAGCAACTGGGATCAAAAGGAATCTGTTAATGTCTGCCTAGATATTGAATTCTCGGATCTAGCTTAACGTAAATGTCACTGGAGTTACAGTTCTGTCTAGAGCGTTTGTTCGTTATCGACCTGTTGTGCCTTTATGAGATCTGGCTGAGATAGCTATGCGTATATGCTTTCAAAATTTGAATGCGGTAGACTAGTAGGATAATGAGGTGAAGCGGATGCACAACTATATTGGTCAATCCGCTTCTAATCCTAGTGATAGTGAACTGAATTTTGAGTACAGTTATCGTCTCATGATGATTACTGATCTATGGCAATTGGACCTAATCTAACCTTAATCTTTGAAGCTAGTGATCACAGAATGATGAGTAATGAACCTACATATCTAACTACATGTATCTACTGCTGTTTAAATATGGTATTAATCAGCTACCCACTTCAAACTAGCAACTACCAGTACTAGAGTGTTTGAGCTCAAATCATGTCTCTTTAGTCTTCTATCATGCATGTCTGTTTTGATAAGTTTGATCAGGAAAGTTCGAAAAAGAGTTTAGTGACTTGTATAACCCTAAATTAAAGTTGACAAGTCTGACAGACATTGCCAAATCTGACAGACATTGCCAAATCTCCGAATGATCTGAATTTAACATTCAGCATATCAATTGGCTGCAAGTGGGCGGAAAAGGTCTTGATACTATTTCGAGTTTTGCAGTGATTTTAACCAGCTATGTTCCAAGAGCCTACGTTGGTACTCAAGTGCCCCAATCAATCATTAGAAGACCTAGCTTGTCTCTCATACCAACGGGTGCTGGTTCCGTTTGTAACTGCGAAGATGACCCAATATTACCCTTCAATTGTCCAAGTATCCAATTGTCTCCGCACACATTTCCCCAAGGAGATTAATATGTCTTTTGTAGGAATTCATAATGTGGTGCTGCTTGTCTGCGCTGCTCTCACCGATCACAAGATTCTGTTCACCTCACAGAGTTACAGCAGGCTAGCTCAGGCCAGTAACGCGCTCTCTGCCCTTCTATATCCTCTCAAGTACAGGTCAGTACTGGGTTCTCTATAGAAACTCATCACTGGTGAAATTTTCAAAGGCCAAGTTGTTAGAGCAATTGGCCAGCGTGATTTCGAAGCCGTGTCCTAGCGGTCGGTGACTGTGGGGGGGGAGAGTTTAATGCTGGTGACAGAAATGCTGACCGGCCATTAGTTCCCGAGGTCTGACAAAGTGTCCCTGTTAGTCAGAGACTCCCTGGCAAGACACTACTGAGGTACCCATGATGTGGAGTATAAACAGAGGCAAAACGTAGGTATCAAGAGGCATGTCAATTTAGAAATTAAGCAACATGGCCGGCGATGCTGTGAAGCTAATCTCTCAAGCCTAACGACTCCCTTGTACTTCCAGCTATGTGTACATCCCGTTGCTGCCTGCAGCATTGGTAGAAGTGCTTAGCACACCTACACCATTCATAGCCGGTATACACGCATCTGTGCGGAGTCAAGTGCTCGATCTTCTAGACGTAATCATAGTGGATTGTGACAGCGGCCATGTAAAAATACCAGAATGTGTGCATATACCTATTATACCGGAGCCAATGAATACAAGGCTGCTAGATAGCCTCAGTCTGGTGAGTTGTCTTCTCTTTGATGTATATGTAATCTTGGCCAGGTTGGACCAGAATGCATGCGACCATTGTTCCATAGCAGTCAATGCCTTAACCTTGATACCGTTGGAAAGCTTCTCCTAAAGTTAAAGCTCAGTTAAATCTGACTACTGTCTGATGTTTACCTGTTGGAAAAATGTAAGTGTAAAATCTGAGGCCGACATTGATAGTCTGGCTGTGTCACAAGCTTTTAGTGCGGAAGCCCTCTGGGCTATCTCTTATTGAATGGTAAACTTTTCACATTGAAAAGCAGTATGGTTAGCACTAGATCTGTTAACATGGGGATCAGTTCATTATGAAACATGTGTTTGACCTGTGGATTATGTCACAAGTTCAGATTGTGCTAGCTTGGTGTATCAGAAATTATCCACTCCAAAAAATGGTCTCCATGTGGTAAGCCTTCCTTCCCTTCTGCGAGCAGCTTTGTTTATTGGTCAAAAAAAGTGTTGTATGTAATAAATTTACACATGGTTTATTTCCTAGCTGCTGAACCCAGATCTGTCTCATGCCGACTCAGCTTTCCCCAAAGACGTTAACAAGACAACTGACATGGAACGTCTGGACAAAGAGATTCGATCGGCGTTCATTCGCTTCTTCGCGGAACTGTTTAGTGGTTACAGAGCGTGTCTTCAAATAGTCCGAATACACAATTCTGAGCCAGGAACATCATCAGTCATTCAGTTCCATAAGGTAACCTAGTGATCTCACCACGTCTTCTAGGGAGTGACCCTAAGCAGCAATGCTTTTCCGACCAGTCTATTTGGTAATCCTCAAAATTGAATTCCATTTAAATAACAGTGATCTAGAAGATATCTATTGTGAAGACAATTTTGTCGGTCCCAAGCTGTCATTTATTTGAGGGCTCGCTAGATTTTAACTGTCTAAAGGGTATAGGATTCCTAGCTGCATACTGATGTAAACTTTTACATCCTTGCGGCAATGGAGACTTGGTTAATTGCTTTTTTGCCGAATAGACATTAAAGCAACTACCACCATGATTGAGTAGAAAGTATGCCATTCATGTTGTTTGTTCAAGTGGTCTTGTTGCTGATCTCCCGTCAAAAACTGTTATGTTAACTCATTGCTGCCTTTTGATTTCAGGCTAAATTCCTAGGAATGAGAAATCTTATAGAATGCGAATTCTCAAAGAAGGTTCTAGAATCCATGTGTTTCATGTCATTTGTGCAATCAAGAGGTGCTCCATTCAGAGTCTGTGATATATTCGATGAGGTGAGGATGAGGATGATATGTATCAACTTGACTTCGGTTGACTGACCCTCCCAACTGACACCCAAGCCCCCCTCCCAACCTCCCAGGACTACTCCCTCAGTCATGCTTCACTGATGCTGCACACTGAGTGTAATGCTTCACACTGAGTCCGTGGATACTCTGGTAGAGTGAGATTGGCCCTGTGCCAATCATGCCCAACCCTTTCCAGGCTTGTAGCTTTACTGTACCTTTGGCTGCACTATGGCCTCCAGGGCAGACGGGTATAGAGCGTACTATAATGCGTTATCGGTGGTTATACCATGTTTTCATTATTTCTTTTCTGCGCTGGTATACTTAATCTTGTCTGGAAATACCAGTGGATTGCACTGGATAATGCAGGCCGTTTTCAATACCATGTGCCATAAAAATGCGGTTACTCATTTCAAAAGCTGCACAAGAGGTCATATGCCTGAACCTTGGCCACTGAATTGGCAGATAGTTCTCTTACTGCCATAGAGTTATCCGCTTAGAGAATTACTTTATGCTTACTGTTGTCAGCTGCGGATGCCGGATCTCTCAATGAAAATATCTTAATGTTTGTTACTCTCTGCCTTTGGATAAAGGTTTGAGAGGAGTGTTAAGACTAACACTGTCTCTTTTTATTCACAGGTATTTGCTTCTCTGCCTTCCTCACTACACGAAGAACAAGTAGATCCTAGTCTGCTCTTCCGTCATATGAGAGACATTGCTCACACTTTATACATTAATGTGAGTAATGCTCCGCCCATAGGATAGCTTTCAGCTGGTCAACAATGGCATCTGTGTCATTTATAAAAACAATGATCTTCTGTAATAATCCAGGATAAGTAAAACTGATTTTATTT
>Ga0224511_10002218_pt1 | contig 12836 bp, 6 predicted proteins | sample SF_May12_sed_USG_2_FD_169988 | JGI IMG/M metagenome (GOLD analysis project Ga0224511, IMG submission 169988) | Sediment microbial communities from San Francisco Bay, California, United States - SF_May12_sed_USGS_8_1 | ecosystem: Environmental > Aquatic > Marine > Sediment | place: USA...
AAACATTTTTTATTTACAATTTTACAGTTTTTACAGTTTTAAAATTTATTGGTTTGTAGTTTAACCATTTACAAGTATTTGACAAACGAAAGTTACATATATATGTTTAAATCAGTCTGCGCGTTAATTATATTTCGACTGTAGCCCTTCGGGCTATTAAAAAAATTCCATAGCCCGAAAGAAATTTTAATAGCCCAAACTTTTTGTTGTGGTCATAAGTCATACAAATCATATTAGAAATGAGTTGACTTGCACTTAATTTAATCTTGCTTGTGTGTTCTTACGAAAAAACTCCACAAACAGTTTGTATGTTAATTTGTTTCTTTATTTAGAGTTTTATTTTAAAATTTAAATCGACCGGTCGGGCTAGCTTGCATACAATTCTAATCGACCGACCGGCTTTTTACTCGACTCGGGCTTCGGGCTTATAGACTAATTCGCAGACTTGTTTAAATGGAAAGCACGCGGTAAGAATGCATTACGTAATAACCTCTATTCAATAGGAACATACTGACTTCTTTAATTTATTAAAACTACCTACTAAGATACAAAGCTAAATTCCCAAAGCAGCCAAAACTCGATGAAAGGGAAATCCCTCAGGAAGCATAGCCGGTATGGGAAAGTAGTAGCCTCGGTTTTATTGAAGCTTTTCATTAGTGAAAATGAAAGATATTACACTACTGAGGCCTTAGTCGTACGATCAATAATTCCAGAACATCGCAATATATTGCCACACTACAAACTGTAGTCGTATTGGTTTTCCACTTTGGGATATATAATAATATTTAAAGCATACATGCTAAATGAAATAAACTAACACATCTTTATCGTTGTTCATTTCAAGCAATTCTATCAATATGTATGACATGTGATATGTATCTAAATTCTGGAAAACAATAAATTAAATCAAATTTTAAAACTGGAAATAAGGTTACATATTATGTCTAATATGAAAAAATCTTACAGCGGTATCGTAACATTTAATTTAAATTAATAAAAATACATTAAAATTAATCTCATAGTGAAAGTAAAATGTTGATATGGTTTCCTTAAAACTCCAGAATGGAGTCCATAAATGTGCAGTGTGTGAAGCCTGTACTACGGCGCGAGGAAATCAGACATGTTGAAATGTAATTTTGATAGCATTACAATTTCCATTAAAAATATTTTTAATTTCTGGAGATTCATTTTTAGAAATCAAAACTAAAAGTAACAACGCCGGTTAGACCAGTTTTACAGTTATGTACCGGACACAGTTCAAAGTGTAAACACGAAAAAGGGTTAAAACTAAACAATTAGGCAAGGTAGAGTTACGGTTCTTGTGCACTGCACTTCTACTCAATGATATATTTGTGCAATAACTCCAACATTAGGCAGGGAAGAGTTACGGTTCTTATGCAACGCACGTCTACGCAATGAGATATAACAACCTACATAGTTTCTTTTTGATACCTCTTGTAGTTTCAGAGTTATGTATCGGACAAATTTCAAATTGCAAAAATAAACAAATGCCAATAACTCCAAAATTACCTCTAGTAGTTTCAGAGTTATGTCCCGGACAAGATGTGGTCGGACGGACAGACAATTGGATGTACGGACGGACAGACGGATGGACGGACAAAGCGGCGACTATATGCTCTCCCTTCGTGGAGCATACAAATTGAAAAGTCCAAAACACACAAAAATAGTTTATTCTGTATGAACGTTACGTCCTTTTGTTCTGCGTGTTTTGTGCTGTGCTATGTGTTTATTTTTGTACGGGCCATTTTGTCATGGTGCCCTTAAACTTTACCTGTCTACATTTTTTCTTTGAACATCTCTTCAATTTCAAGTATCACATATTTAAAACACTTTTCAGCATGAACCTAAAAAGCAGCAACACGAATACTTCATAGATTAAACCTTAATATCTCAACTATGCATCTAGTACCAACAATAAATAGTTTGTAAATAGATATATAAACATATTTTCCGTTTGCATATGTGCAGTTTTAATTATTTTTTTTAATTAATTATACGATACGCCAAAGGTTAATAAAACATTTTAATGAGATCATTAAAATCCAAATATTTTAAAATGACATATTCGAAACATGTTAAACATATATTTTATTATTGAAAACGGTTGAACACATATACAACGCCAACATAACAACGAAGTGAATGTTTGTAAATATTTTGATGGTTTTATGAAAAAAGTCTTTCTTATTTGGTACGTCGACGAAATGTAAGGTGGGAGTATTTCCGGAAAACGGAGGCGTTTGCGACGAACGATAGTGTGAACATTCAACGATATCAAACGTTTAAAACATCGTTTATGTACATACATGTCATTTGTGTAAACGTGTATACGCAGATGACGAAATATTCCTACAGTTAATCGAAGTAAGTGTTATTGAATTATCCACATTGTGCGATCAGTAAACCTTCACCGTTCCGCAAAATTTCAAACCCCGCCCAAAGCGGTAGATTTGCTCTTGTGAAGGGGTTTTCTTATATTTTAAGTCAGATCATCACCTGACAATACAATCCTAATCTATTGGATTAAAATTGACCATGTACTGTTATAAATGATAATGATTGGCAGTTGCGGATCTGCCCCTCATTTACACGTTTTGAAAATCATTTATGTACTATGAATTTGTAATCTTCCAATCAGTATAAAATCATTATCCGTCCTCTATAAAATAGAAGTTAAATAATGTTAACAGTCAATCTTCATTGCGGGTATAATTAAACTGATAAAAAGCAAAGCCATCAGGAAGCACAGCCTGCATGGAAAAACAGCAGCCTCAGCAGCAGGTTTTATTGAAGCTGTTCATCACTGGTAATGAAAGCTGCCACACCACGGACGCCCCCTAGCGCATGAGCGGAACTCTGTTTTCGTATGTAAACAACATACATTCCATTATCCCTGAGGACCAAAAAAGTATAACTACACACTGACAAAGTCCGGGGCGACGTTTTACAGCCGCCACACAAGTACTTAACATCGGATGTAGTAAGTTAAATTAAACTGATGAAAGGGAAAGCCCTCATAAATAAGCATTTGTGGGATTTCTCGACCGTACACTACGAATATGTGTAACATTGTATGCTTACACTGAGACAGACACTGACCTGTCTTACATAAAATAAAGCATTGCGTTTATTGTTACGACCATCCAATAAAAACTATAGCCGCAAATAATAATATTACGCCTATTGTATGAACAATGTAATTCGTAATTCGCCAAACAATAAACTGATTTGATAAACGTCGACGCATATTTTAATTGTCAGTATACCGCAAACTGGAACTTAAATCGGATATGGGATTTACGTAATTTGCATTGAGAAAGTGTTACTTGTATTAACGATTGCTTGAGGATAAATTTAACTGGGTATTGACACAATACTTTTCGTCCGTTTAAAATATTTTAACATTAAAATAAAATTAACTTACGCAGAACAGAATTGCTCTCGATCTTAAATTACGCTATTTGTGTTATGGCTGTTTTATTGTATTCCTAATGCGATTATGGATACATAAAACGCAGATAGGAATGAAACATTTCATAGCTTGTTTGCTTAAATTAAACTATTTTACATTAATAATTGATTACCTCTAATGACTGTAAAACATGTACTAGTATAAGGCAATGCTAAATAATCAAAGGTATTAATTTACCTTTAGTAAATGAATAGTCTGAAATGAAATAGCAGAAGCGTTTTTCACATGTGAATGAACTTTAAGGTATACTTTAAATAAATAAACATTTTAAATACAAAAACTAAAATCCAATCAAAAACAACAACCCCAAAACAGTTGTTTCTAAATGATAGTTACCTCTTGTTGTTTAACTTGTTTCTTGTTATTCTAAGTGTTTGTTTTTGTACGGGCAATTTTGTCATGGTGCTCTTAAAACTAGATCCTATCTGCATTTTAGCAACATTTATTCTTTAAACATCTCTTCAATTTACAAAAGAAAACTGCTACAAACTAAAGTAAAATCATAAATAAATAGAGGATATATTTTAATTTTGCGTAAGATCGCATTTTATTTCACCGAGGGATTCCAGAAAGTAATATTTTCACGATTGGCGTTTCCTTCATGCTAATTGCGACTGTTTTTGTTAATTTTACGTTGAATACCTGGTATATTTATCGATGCAGGTATAATATGTACACGACAAAGATTTTGTGTGGGCATTATTGTTGAGATAACATATTTACTTCATTACCCTGCGCCACCAAATGAACCATAAAACAATTGTGCCTTTTAATCGTAGATTTAAATGTGTGTCTCAAAAACGAAAACTACATTTAATTTTGAAAACAGTACATGTTCAAACAAATATTTAAGCAGTGTATTGGTGTTGTTTTCATTATATTTTATACAAATTGTGTTAAATCTAGCTAAAAAGGGGAGAATACTCTCAGGGGTTGAAAAAAGCATTGCAAGTAATAAACCACAATTTGTTTGTTTCAGTAGAAAAACGCATGTTGTTTCAAATCTTGATCCCGTGTGCGTTATTCCACTTGAACTTTCTTACATGCTTAATTGTGTTATTATGTTTAATGTATCTAACTTGAAAGAACACAAGAAGCCACAGGTAATCAGTATTTACTTTAAACTGACGGATTATAAACCCTAGTCTTATTTCAAGTTGCTGCAGCTGTTAAACAACACAACTGTTTATGCATTCCATGATTACAATTTAATTATAACATAACATCAATTCATATACAAGAAAAAAGGTTTACCAACTTACTTTGTACATGCTTAAGATATACACGAAGAAACATATTGTCAGATATTGTGTTTTTTTGCAAGATACTAATTTGAGATTTTTCGACATATGCAAATTTATATTATTTCATATAATCATGTTCCAAAATAATTTAAGGTAATACCGTAGTAATTGTTCTCAATAATTTAACATTGAACATTAACACATACAGTAAATAATAGTTGTCGCGGTTGGAAAGGTAGTCTAGACAGCAGAACTGAAAACAAGACCGTAATTAGAAGTGCAGGTGCATCTCTTGCAGTACGTAGTTTATCATATACAGCATTATCCACTTACAAACTTTCGACGTCTACATGATGAATTACAATGTTTTTAACAAAACGTATGCGCGAGGATGTTTGTTCATTATATCTTGCGACGTTATAACTTATTAATACAGCATTATCCACTTACAAACTTTCAAAGTCTACAAGCTGAATTATAATATTTTGAACAAAACGTATGCGCGATTATTTTTGTTACTAATAGCTTGCTACGTTATAACATAGTTTTACATGGCTAACCAATATTTGTCAATATAAATTGACGATATAGTAAAAAATGTTGTAAACAATGTAGACAGATCAAGTTTATGGCACCTAGAACAAATAATACTTTTTGTTCGGTAATATGAACGTCGATAATCGACGTTTACTTCCATGAATTAAACGAAACAAATACTACTATACACGTATATCTACTGTGATAAATATCATTATATAAGAGAGTTTTACGTTATAACGTTACGTTATGATATACGCTAAATGTTACAGGAGCATAGCTTGCAAAGATTATAAACCATGCACACACATATACACTCACTGGTTATTATTTAGTATTGTTCGAAAAAATATATCGACTGCAATAATCAAAGTGCGTTGTTTTGTTTTGTAGTTTTAAACGACCAATATCAAGATATATATATAAAGATAAATAAAGACTTTGATAGAAGCTAGCTTCAATTTCATGGTACGCGCTGTCGAATAAAGGCCAGTTTGGTGTTAGATATTCCACTGTGTGACACGAAATTGGTTATTTTATGAAATCACTAGTACTTATAACTTTATAGGAAATGCTTTGTTATACAGGAACAACGCTTGAGCGTATCTTATTCATAACTTATTTGTTATAATTTGACGATAACATAAAAATACTCGAGTTGCATGTGTCATGCGAAATAAAGGTGATGTCATTTTATACTATACCATATCTCATTCCTCCAGACGTTTTTAAAGAGAACTATTGCCGACTTTTACACGTGGAGTGTGGTATAAGTGTTTTTTGTAAATGTATGTTGCGTCTTGGTGTTCTACGCGTTTTGTTGTTATTCTGTGTGTTGGTTTTTGTACGGGCCATTTTGTCATGGTGCCTTTAAACTTGACATTGTTCCGTTCTCTTCAATTTTATATAAATCATGTAGAAGTTTCTTGTGACAAGATATATAATTTTTGTACATTAACAAATGTACCAAAGGATTCAACATCCATTCTTATGAGTTGACAAAGTCAGACGTTATTGCATGGTCGTTCGACATGATGTATTTTGAAAAAAAAAATCCTGGAAATATTATTAGACAAAACGGTTGTTTGTTGCCGACAAATTACCAACACGTCTGAGGAGAGCATAGCCGAACACAAAATATGTCTTTTTAATGCCAATAAGAAATTACAACTGTTCAAGTTAGGTTCGACATATACATTTAAAATACGGACTGGATATGTCTGTGTGTTAAAGTCTGGTGTTTTTAGACCTCTTCCATTTATAGTGTTGACAGATTAAGTTACCAAAACGGTAAAAACATATTTTATGTAGATAATGTTTTGTTACGTTTTCATATTATTCAGCCGAATGCTTATTTACACCAATCACCACACTGAGTTGCATTTAATAGACTAAGTTTGTTTTGTCATTGTAACTTGCATTGCATGCCCTTATCCCCCGTTACACTTACAGTCGTCCTCAGTACGACCTAAAAGTTCCAGCCGAACGGCATTGAACGACGTGAAAACGGAGTGGGCGTAGTAGCAACATATTGAGATCTATTTACAAACGTTATGGGCGAGTTAGGACGAGTTTGGTCGAGATGGCCTCTCAAAATTTTGAACCGACTGACAAATGTTTGAAAAGCCATTCCGTCCTGAAATAAGACGTAGTGCTATAATCCCGTAAACGAGATGGTCGTATTGCGAACGTAACTGCAGTACTGCGATCGTACTAAGGACGTTCCAGGACGTAGTGCGATCGAGGTGCTGTTAGAAGTACGATCTCGTAACGACCTTGTCCGTTTCTAACTCGTTCATCTCGTTCGAAGACCGACTTTACTCGATCGCATAACGTGCGTCCTTACTCAGTCTCATAAAATCAAAACAAATAGTTCCTAGCACGTTTCTACACAGTCCTAAGCGTTTTTGCAATACGTCCTTAGTGTTTTTGCAATACGTCCTTAGTACGCTCTATCTGTGTTCAGTACGAGTTGAATCCAGTCCTTTCAACGACAATTCCATTTGCAGAACGATCAAATCAGGAGGGTATAAATATGGGCCATTTTCTCATAGTATCATAACATAATAGTCCTACTCGGACATCTGGCCCTCTGACTTAGTGTCGTCTGACAGTGGGTTTTTCGGTGCGGCATCATTTCCAGTAAAGGGTTTGGCGACAACAATCTGTCCTTTAGTCTGTGTGGGTGGAGGAGCGGCGTTTTTACGTTTGCTTCTGTTCTTCCTTGGAGGCATGCTTGGATATTTGTTACTGGTTTAAAGCGACAAACTAGAATGAGGACTAGCTGAAACGTGCCGATACTTAATAGGTCGGACCAGTACGTGCGCGCAGTTATGATCTGAACGTACTGAGGACGGAATGAGGACGTACTGTGGTCGAGTTGAACTGTCTGTAAACGGGCGGTCGAGTAATGGACGGCAGTAGACGTAATAAGAACGAAATAGAACTAGTAACGAAATGGACTTGAACTGGCTGGAGTCGGACTAAGACTGTTTGAAAACGTTGTATATAGCCGTTTTGTCCCGTTCTAAACGGTCTGCTGACGGCCTGAGGACGGATAAGTCGAGTTAATAACGGTATGTGAAGTAGTTGCAATCGTATACTAGCCATCATTTGGCCAAATATGCCCGTTTCAACAGGTCTCAACTCGTTGTATAAAATTTCGGGAACGTAGTACGAACGGGTATGAACGACATCTAGTGTAACAGTAGCATATGTTACATACGCGTAACAACATTAAACACATAGGCTTCAATGAGAATTGAAATGCCGGAACAAATATGGTACAACGGTTAACTATCCATTGTTATCATTGATCAACTGCTTTTTTAAAGTCGTAGTTTGGTTAAGAATATGTATTCTCCATGGTGTTAAGACACAATAAACATTTTTTTCCTATTTATCAATATCATTCAAATGATGTCTTCAGTTACTACTGAAATAATTTATTATCAAAACAAAATGGTCAATGAAGAAATAATGTACCAGCTTTATTTAGTTGACGATTTATTACCGAATGTTCAACCAAACAAACGCAATTCCTCTAATGAGTTGTCACATATGATGGATACAATGACATCCACTTTAACAACGAAACCTAATGAACAACAACAATAACAATGCCGCTTAAAGTGATTGCGTTTCAACATGTAAAGTATGGCGTACCATTAGTGTCGTAATTGTACGACCCTGTATCGTACTAAATCTTTTAGTACCATACTCAAACTTTCAGTATCGTACTAAAACATTCAGTACCATACAGCGTCGTACAAATTGAATTTTCAGTACCATGCTGTATAATACATAATTCAAAATAATTTAGACCTTTTGGTGCGTAAGAGTACGACCCTAAATGTTTTAGTATGGTACTGATTGGTTTAGTACCATACAGGGTCGTACAAATTCCGATTGGTCTGTTTTAGTACGATACTGAAAGTTTGAGTATGGTACTAAAAGTTTTAGTACGATACAGGGTCGTACAAGTACGACCCTAAGGATACACTATAGTAAAGCTCATGTAAACTTTGCCTAGGGGTTGGTTGTTTTGGGTACAGTAGCAATAACTTTGTTACCAGCGATCATATAACTCAAATGCCACAAAATACACTAGAGGACATTTTGTTTGAATAAACAAAGATATTGAATACACACGTGTTGGTAAAAATGCGAACTTTGACCAATAGAAGCACATCAAGCAAAAAACTGCTTTAGTAGAACTTTTTTTCTTAAGGAGTTTCAAATCATTTGTCGGTATATGCGACTTACGCGAATGACTATTGGTCAAATTCCATGTGTTGGTAAAAGGGCAAACTATTGTATTTGTATTGTCAATAGGAACACATCAAACATACAACTGTCCGGTTTTGTAGTTAAAATATTATACGGTAATTTTAAATAACTGATTGTGGAGGTCGACTTCCATGTGATTTTCACGTTCCTATGGCATTTCTTAAACTACTGTGACAAAATATTTATAAAACAACTTTTACTAACGTAAACTCATTCTGCCAATTGCCTTATTTGATTATACCTGGGTTCACCTAATTAGGTTTACAAAATCGCATATTGTCATTAGTAATTATATGCTAGGTTTTTGGTCAGTGAAAACTCAGGTTTGTGATTGGTAGAAATACCAGTTGTTTGTAATGACACTGCGAAGCAGAAATTAGTTTAAATGACACTCTGGGTTGAAAGCAAATAAAATAGCCCTCTGAATGAGATGGTTTGTTTGCAAACTGTCAAATTAATCTGACAGACGCGACAATGATGTGTTTATGTAGGAGTAAATTGCCACTCATCTGACATATACGATAATACATCAACCTGATTTTACTCCGATTGGTGGTAGTTCAATCTGACATATTTTTATGCAATTTTGTTTAAAGGGGATATGTCTGATCTTTTTTTATCAGATATTTATTAAATATTTGTGGATGTCTGTTAAAGATTATGAAAACATAAAATATATGGATAGTAAAGTAATGGTTAAGAACTTCGTTCAAAATTTGGCTAACATATTCGAGACTCCAAAAGCGTTAATGAGAACATTGCAAACAGCATTGGGTATAGCCACTGGTATGCAAGCTGCTGCTGGTGTAGTGACCATTGTCGGTCCAACGGTGAATGAACTCATAAGTTATTTACACTTAGTGTCTACGGGGTTGAATACTCGTATTTCGTTCTGTAATAGGATTATCGATACAACACCACAATTGTTTGGGGATTCTATAGATAATATACCACCATTGTATTGGAAAGATAAGCCCATACCAGAGATAGGAGCTAGGAGTATACCTGATTTGGTAAAGATTAATGTTACTACATTTAAGTCAGAGAAAGACCATACAGATCATATACCAGATGATAAATATGAGTACATTGTTACCAGTAAGGATAAAGTGTTGAATGATATTACATGTAAGAGGGATGTACAGACAAATAGGGCTAAAATTAATTTGAAGAGGTCCTCTGATGTAGCACCAGATGTAATAGTCAATGTCCGTCCTGCTTTCTAATTTCAGATTAGAGTTTAAGGCCACTATCTTGTTGCAAATATGGCAAATATATAAGCAAGCATTTTTAGATATGGATGTAGATGAGATGCCAGATATAGAGAGACATTATGGCACGATTACATTCATTATACAGGAATTCAAGAGGTGGATCGATGAACTCGAGCAATCAAAAGTGGAAGACTAGTCTGGAAATACTAGAGAAGAATACTACTAATCTGACTGGATTTAGTATTATCATTGGCAATCTACAGGGAATGATCCCCACTGATTGTATTCAGGCTAAGGTCTATAAGCAACACCCTAAAACTGGCAAGATGGAATTTCTCCCCAGTGGATGCCCCATGTCAATGTATGCTAGCCCAGATATGTATGAGAAGGACATTCGCCAGTATCCCGTCGAGAAGTTCATGACCCCCCAGGACAAGTATAACTACTTGAAAGACCACCAGAAAAGGGCATGCGATTTGTCAACTCCCTGCCTTGTGCCTACTTCTGGCATAACGGCGAAACTGACGACAACTGTGAATTTATCGGTCTGCATATCCACTTGTTGGTATTCACCGAAAACGCCCGCCTCACCGATGTCAACGCCTATCGTCAGATGGCAGACACTCTAGGGAAACGATTCAAGATGTTGGTCAAGCAGCAGAAAATCAAAATGCCGTTAAACATAATGGCGCATATGCAGACTACACCTAGGATGCTACTTGGATGCAACAACATGGCTATGCTGGGAAAACTCGTGAAGGCGACCAATGCAGCAGCGTTTCTACCGACTGACGTGAACATGTTGGAGGACAGTCAGCCACCAGTGGAAGAAGCAACCAACGAAGATAAGATGGCAGAGTATCTAGAGAAGACGTTTGGAAAGCCGAAGCACTTTGGAGTAGCGATGAGCAGCCATGTACCCATCACTGAAATGGACATCAGAGCGAAGATCAACACCATAGCTGACAACGAGCAAGGTATGCCGTCACTCAATCCAACAGCGGTAATAAAAGTCAAATCGTCACTTGCAGCATCCCATGTAGACGTGTGGATAGAACTGTCAGAAATCTTCGGTACATCAGATCCAGATGGAATATTGGAAAATATTATTAAACAAGGAGATGAAGAACTCAAGATGAAATACCGTTCAGTAGCATTGCTTACTAACTTTAGAATATACGGACACAAGCCATAAAGGAGATGAGCATCCGGATCGCTATTTTCAAGTTGCGAAAATCGCTAATCGCTGTTTGGAGGCCGTTTTAGCGTTTCATCAAAAATCGCAAAAGCACCTGCTATACTTGCGCTCAGCATGAAAAACTTGCGACCACAAATGCGCAGTCGCAAGTCTTAGAACGCCAAAATGGCCGAATTGTTTTTCCTAAACGGACGCAACAGAAGACATCGCCGGGAGTTTCGGCCCCGTCTGGAAATAGGCGGGGTCCGAGACATCGACTTTATAAGTCGATACCGGTGTTCGCGGCAGGTTGCCCAACATCTTGTTGAGGTGTTGGGCCAGGATCTGGCAAGGGAGGCTAAGGGTGGGCAGACAATCTCCCCTGAGACGAAGGTGAGCTTTCAATCTCTAATTTTCATTTTAGACAAGAGAATATAAAACTGTATGTACTGTATGTGTACGATGCTCACATTTTCCTAGATTTAATATGTACGACTTCATTCGGGAATTACAAAGTGTATGTTTAATTTTCACTTCCGTTTACATTATTTACGGAATAGAATCAGGAAATGTTAAAATTGTGTAATGGATTTCGAAAAAAATAGGACTGTTTTCTGTGAATGCACTCAGTAAAGTGCCGAAACGTGGATGGATTTGTTTGTGTAACGACGCTCGAGTTGCATCTCATCTCGATACTTGGAGAATAAACCCAAATTTGATGATTTGAGGATTCTGTCAGTTTACTGTTGACAATGTTGTGTTGTTGTCATTTGATGTCTACATATTGTTTATATTTATCTGTGTGTAATCGGTGACATACATTTTCCCTGTATTCTTTTTTAAGTTTCAATAAGTCATAGCTGTACATATATAATTTAATTATGTTATTCTCAAAAGTTGCACATGCAACAAATTGTCAAAAGATGTATGATAATGCTAAAAATGTGAATATTAATCTTTAATGAAAACCGAATACAGAACTCTTGTTAGTACACATAACATTACACTACAGTAGCCACTCATTGCTGACCCTAAATTCCACTTTGACTCAAACAGAGCTTGACAATTAGATTCATGTTATAAACATGTTTTTGGCTTGCCGTTCACGGCAAGCCAGTATTGTTTTGGAAAGGTAATTCCGGTTTGAAGTTTCCCTGCATTCTGTTTATGCATGCGAACGGGACGGGCCCATTTGAGTTTCGGGCGGTTTCGATATTATAACGTAAACTACCGAACATTTCCTAGACGGTAATGATAATCTAATGGCCGAGTTGTTCGGATTTTGATGATGACATTACAAATTATTTTAAAATATTCAAAATATGAGTTTCAAGACCTTTGTAATGATATAAGATACTAATTTGTGTGATAAAAATTGACTT
>Ga0224511_10002219_pt1 | contig 12836 bp, 12 predicted proteins | sample SF_May12_sed_USG_2_FD_169988 | JGI IMG/M metagenome (GOLD analysis project Ga0224511, IMG submission 169988) | Sediment microbial communities from San Francisco Bay, California, United States - SF_May12_sed_USGS_8_1 | ecosystem: Environmental > Aquatic > Marine > Sediment | place: USA...
ATATGGCGCTGATACAGATACGTTATAATACTGGTGATGTGGCAGAGCCCTACGTATGGCGCTGGTACAGATACGTAATAACGCTGGTGATGTGGCAGAGCCTTACATATGGCGCTGATAGATATACAACTCCAATCTTATAACACTTGATTACCTTGCATTTGCCAAACTTCCCTTTATTTTTAATCCTACCAAGCTCAAAGGTATGCGTATTAACAAGATGTACATACTCATAATTTTACTATTATTGAATTCATATACAGGTTTATATTTTGATGGGAAGAGCTCTACCGTTTTCTCATCTGGCATTACAGCACCTTGCAAACTATTATGGGTATCTTTTTTATCTAACTAATGCAATTTTTCCCGATCTTATCCGAATCTTATGCCGGAATGCATTAATTATTAGTAGTAGTTAGAGCTTTGACATTTGCATCAATTTTTACTGATATACAGTACCACATCCAGTAAAACTTTAATCGAATATAATGTGGTCAATCCTAAGACTACGTTGAGGTGGTATCTTTTGTATCCTGACCAATGTTAGGTCAGGAGCAGAGCATTTAGGGCTCTGGTCAGGAGTATGCAGAAATCAGCTTATCGAGTCATTCACTCGAAGTTTTTCATAGTTTGTCATTAGAGCACATTCTGCTCGTTCCATAGAGAAAGTTACTCTATCGGCGGGCCTCCTTTATCCACGATTCAAAACCAACGGTGGCTGAAACACATAAGTGTTGTCCAAACTGGGAATCAAATCAGGGTCACCAAATTCTAACCTACTGCGCAAGCCACTATGCCACCGCTATGTCCCATTGATCCAGTATAGATAATTACCACTATCAGGAGGATGCGCGAGCGCAGACCAAATGTAATTACCTCCATGCAGAGAACTTCTCTTCTCTACTGCAACTGGTGAGTGAGTGACTTGTTATGCAACTGTTAATAGCAGACACAAGTTTGAAAGGAAGTGATTTTGTGGACCAATCACAGCACAGTGGCCAAATTGACTCTGGTGAGAGGGAACGGCTGCACTCAGAAGCTCTTACTGCACTGCGATTGGTCAACGAAATCACTTCCTTTCAAACTTGTCCGCTCACAACAGTCACATACAAATGATATGCCAGCCATTTGCTGATATCTCCCAAAACAGACGGAAGACTCCTATAACCCAGTTGGTTGAGACAATGGGGCTGAGAGTACCCAGTGAAATAAACGCATTCCCCCAGTTGATACTAGTAGGAAGTAGCAGATAATATATTATAAATAAGAAGAGTTTATTTGACTGTAGTGGCTCATTGACTTGCATTGGGACATAAATCTGTAACTTCAAATGTACAAAAACTATACTCTGAGCACTGTTGAGTCAAGTAGAATTGTGTGAAATGTGACTTGGCAAATCGAAGAACATATACACGCCTTACCAACATACCAATGACAGAAATAAATTATTGAAGTACATACATATGCACAAACATGCGGAGCTACTCCATATTCTTTGGCACAAAAAGCATAGACGGGGTTATCAAGTGTCTGCCGTATTATATTCCAGGCAGTTACAGCCACAGCCTGTAGGGCAAACAGTCTCAGCAGCAAACCACTGGCCCATGTGATCTGTGTGACCTCCGTGTGAGCACAGCAGACAAACGATACTAGCACCGCGAACCGGTGATCGGCAGATAGAACAGGTCAGCGGTACGCGCAGGCAGCTCGGGCAGCGAGCACCGCTGTATGGCTGCTTACACCCGTAGCATGTGTATTTACACTGTAACACTACGGGATAATCACCAAAGCATCTTGGCTCCTGAGATTTAGTTTTGAGAAGCTGGGCTCTCTCGACAAAGTATCCCCATTGATAAAGAATATCGGCATAGAGCTGCTTGTAGAAGTCATAGAGTTGAATTTTGGATGGATCTAACATGCTACAAAACAAATAACTTTCACTGAGCCAGATGTAGTGGTGTCTATCATAACAACAGACACGAGACGGTTTAACAAGATTCAAGAGCACGGGACACTCTACAACAGAATCTAATAAGGCGGTCAACTACTAATGGCACAACCGTAGCGAGATTGTAATCACATGCACCTCTACCTGGGATTGCTATCGTTGCAATGAGAGCCTACGCCTACAGTATGGGTAACTGGAATTGCAGTAATATCTTACTGTATGGCCGCTCTGTGGCGCTGCAGTTCAGACTCCACCTCTGACTCATGAGTGTATCTAACATCTTGCAGTGATCCGGAAGATTCCTCTTTCAGTTTTCTATTACTCGCTAAAACAACCGAGATACTCAGTCCCTTTCCTGTGACTGCCAAAACCAACTAATGGAGAATTATTGAATTCATGTCATACGGAGTTGTCTTCTTTTGATCAGTTGAACCACAATTCAAACAAATAAGCAACTGCATTATTAAGCCAGCTGCAAGCGAGGGTACTACAGTTATACGGAAAGCAGGTCATGCTTAAATGAGCGAACGTATCAGCCAGAAAGCGACTCGACGAAACCCGAAAATGAATACAAACCTCAACTGGTGAACTGCAGTGTCATACAGACATGAGTTTTACTACACTATAGGGTGCCCGTGTCCACACAGGTTATAAGTGAGAGAGTTTAAGAGAGGTTACATGCTACAGTATAAGGAGCTCATCTGTGCACATCCAAACTCATACCACGCAAGGACAACGTCCATGACTTACACAGGAACTTGCTCCAGTCTTTGAGTAAATGCTTATCGGTACAGTGTACGGTATGATATGCACTGTATTTGTACTACAGATACCAAAGAGAGAGAATGTTAGGCGGACCCCGGCACCCTACATGCAGGACGTAGCACAGACAGCCGCGGCTAGCCATGGATACATGCTAGAGCCCGTCACCAGCGTATAGATAGATTCCTGATTACCTGAGTGCAGCGGGGACCATAACTCTTACCTCAGTAATGGCCCCCGGCTAAACGCATCAAGGTGGGATAGAAGGCAGGGAGCATTGTTAGTTCAGTTGGACTTACTGGTTGTGGTCCAACCATTGGGATCTGTGCTCTATAAAACAGCAAGCGACATCTCCGCACACTGGCTATATGTTGGAAGGGTAAAACACACTTGATGATTTAAAAAAAAATTAAAATCAGTAGGCCTGAAAACTGAGGAAGAAAGCGAGCAACGCAGCGATTTGATGCAGTAGCAGGCCATGTTACCACCTCTAAGGCCTGGTTTCTACATATATTATGTTGCCATTATCTGTGTGATGAGCAGTGAAGTTTTTAATTCGTATACGGAGATCAGGCTTAGCACAATGAAGCGCAGGTGTAGCATCATAACAATGGATACAATGGCTTGCTGGTTCGTGGAAGTATCGGTACTGCAGGGCAAAGGGGTCCTTATCACGCTAATCAACTAGACATATGGGAGATGCACTAACATGATTCTAAACCAGCTCATCAGTGTTTAGTTGGGCCAGTACAGCACAATGCCTAATAACAGTACCAAAAGGCCCACCATAAACTCAATTATTACAGCAAAATAACGTAATGTCGGCCAACCGGCACTCTAGCCTTGTACTGGCAATCAGTTTAGTAGTAATATACACACTTATACAGGGGTGTGACTCTGAGCTTTGTTTTAACAATGCAGATGAGGCGGTCCTGCGGAGGTGACATACATTACTGGGGGGTGATCTGCCACTGTTAGCGGCTGGTGACGTGCTCAGAATCTTGCTGGACGGAGGTCGCATTAACGCCGGCCTCTCCGGCACGACAGGCTCCTCTTCTTTCCATTTATCCATACCTCTGAATGGGAACATGCATGTGATGGCCGCTAGCGTCTGGAAGTCACAGTTCCGACTGTAATGCTGCAGCCTGCAACACGGGGTAATAGATAACACGGTTCTGTGAGTGACAAACTATATCAAAACAATGAAACCGTTCTGAATTGAAGTATATGATAATTAATTAATTAAAGTATATGATAATTAATTAATTAAAGTATATGATCATTTACGTAATACGGTTTGTATTTTTATTTACAGAGATTTTGCTGAAAATCAAAAATTAAACGATTATGCTGTTTTGAGCTTAAATATAATAACTGCATATAAATATAATAACTGTATATAAATATAATAACTGTATATAAATATGATAACTGTATATAAATATAATAACGGTATACAAATATAATAACTGTATACAGATATAATAACTGTATATAAATATAATAACCGTATACAAATATAATAACCGTATATAAATATAATAACTGTATATAAATATAATAACCGTATACAAATATAATAACTGTGTACAAATATAATAACCGTATACAAATATAATGACCGTATACAAATATAATAACTGTATACAAATATAATAACTGTATATAAATATAATAACTGTATATAAATATAATATCTGTATATAAATATAATAACTGTATACAAATATAATAACTGTATACGGATATAATAACTGTATATAAATATAATAACCGTATACAAATATAATAACCGTATATAACTATAATAACTGTATATAAATATAATAACTGTATACAAATATAATAACTGTAAATAAATATAATAACTGTATACAAATCTAATAACTGTATATAAATATAATAACTGTATACAAATATAATAACCGTATATAACTATAATAACCGTATATAAATATAATAACTGTATATAAATATAATAACTGTATATAAATATAATAACTGTATATAAATATAATAACTGTATATAAATATAATAACTGTTTATAAATATAATAACTGTTTATAAATATAATAACTGTTTATAAATATAATAACTGTATTGGTAAAAATAATTATTTGTTGATGGATAATAACGGAAATTGAAATATCTAGAGAATAAAAAGCTTCTTGGTATGATAACTGATAACTGATAACTGAATGGAGCTTTAAAAACAATGCTGATTGGTGAAGCTGTGAGTGAGAGAGCACTCACATAGACTCGACCATGCTTCTGCCACCTCCCTGCGCTGCCCACGGTGTCTCATCTGGATTATCAGGATTAGGGGTAAGAACCGGGTCCAATACACCGCTCAGTATCATCCAGATCTGGTGGAGGTCCTTGCGATTACATCGGCTGGCGATCTGAAACCAAATCCTCCTGGTTATTACAGTGTATTGATGATCGGAGGGCTAGTGTAAGGCTGGGTCTATAAATTGGGTGAAAACTAGATGCCTGCCTATTCGGCTCCTAAACTGCATGTTACCTAGGGAACTAGTTTCAGTTTTCCTCCAATCGAATTGACCTACCTTTATTTAAGGGGGTCACTATTTACATATGAATGGTTCACGAGCCGTGATTTTCTATCCATTTCCACTTATCGAAGACTCCAATAAACTGCGGAGGGGGCCTTATCCATTCAGTAGTGAAGTCAATAGCTACACCCTACACTTAAGATGTGGTTGAATGGTGTTTTTGATATGCAATGTGTTGGTACAAAACTTTGAAAATTGTTCGTTCTCCTTTCTAGAGTTGTCCTCTCATAACAGTAGAACCTATTCCCGCTTCAGGAAAGTACAGGCCTCAGTCATTGTAAATCATAAGAGTTGTCCTCTCATAACAGTAGAGCCTATTCCCACTTCAGGAAAGTACAGGCCTCAGTCATTGTAAATCATCAGAGTTATCCTCTACATAACTCTATGTTACAAATCAAATGATATATGAATGTGCGGTTCGAAAGGTTTGCACTATAGATGGCTTTATTTTTAGATTGATCCCTCTAATAAACTGGAAGCCTTCTTCCACCTTTGAAGTAAGAACAGTAATTTTAACTATAATCTATGAACCCATATGAGGCTCCCATTCCAAAGTTTACAAGTTGAATGCTGTATCACGGTATGGTTACCACTCAAGAGAAATTTTTAATAGAATATAAAGTGCCCATCGAATTTAACAGGCTCATAACTGAACTTGGGTTCATGGTGGCTTCCAATTCACTATTCCATTCTATTCAGGGAGCGTTGAATTCGCAGAACAGAATTTACTTGGGATCTTCACCAAAAATAATTTTGCTCCATACTGCCCGACGGGACAGGAAAACAAACCTCTGAGTTGCGCTTGCAGTTATCCTCCTCTGGTTCGAGCCGGTAGTTTTTAGCCATTTCCTTGTTGTGGGGCATCAGCACGGACACGTCATAAATCATGACTGGTCCACTCTTCGTCTTCACCTTCGCTTTGTGCTGTCGCTTGTAAATTGACATATGACCCGTCGATTCGCTTTTCGGTGACCTTGACGAGACCGACCGGTAGAATGATGTACCATTACGGGCCTGCGACTAACAGATGAGAAGGAAAACAAGATAGTGAGAGAGGCAATTAATTCTGGACACAGCTACCAAACTACTAGTCACTGACTACTGGTTTGGCTTTCAAACTCCATAATTACTTGTTAATTGATTTAGACACTTCAAAAAAATAGCGGAATAAACCACTTCAAATTGTCATATGGCCTACGGAAAGGAACACTTTATGCCACCAGCTCACAGACACACATACGCATTGCTGTGTTTGGCTTGTGAGACATGTCACCATGCCAACTATTTGTCCTGGCGCTGTTGGCAGCTCGTCCTTTACTATGCTTTTCTATACATACTAAAGTGAATTATACCGTGCCACTGTTACGTGTAAAGGTAGAGGGCGCCCATAACAATACGAAATTACAACCCAAACAACGAACAGACGCGGATAAACTCCAGTCGCTAATTGAGCTTGTCCTTGTTGTGCATGTGCTTTGAGTAAAAGTTCACGCCCCAGTCATGTTGACAATGTGCAAAGAGTTATCGCGCATCGCTATGTTTCAGTGGCACAGCATCCAGGTCACATTCTACTACAGACTGTCACCGAATATGTATCACAGTATTGCAGTGTCGTATTGGGTGCGGTGGGCGAGGCTTACTGAGCACGGTGTACTTTTGACTCTGGTTCAATTCCCCGTTTGGGGGTCACTTCTTTTATCCTCACCAGATTCGGATCGCGATGTTAAATAACTGACCCCCACATCCCTTTCCATGGAATAACTGGGCCCCACATCCCTTTCCATGGAATAACTGGGCCCCACATCCCTTTCCATGGAATAACTGGGCCCCACATCCCTTTCCATGGAATACACAGATGCAGGCAGACTCATCAGCACTCCAAGTCAAAGGCTCATTAGGTTTATTTTCCCTACTCCAGCTATGAAACACCAGGCAAGATCATGTTGTACTAGATCTGGTGACATTAGCGAGGGCTACTCACCCACGAGGTAGGCAGAGGCGTATGCTCTGGTCTCTGGAATGTGATGAGCTTGTCATTACAGAAGAATGCTCCGCATGTACTCGGGTAAGGTAGGTTCACGTCTACCTGAGGCTGGTATATGCTATTCTGTAGACAGAGGGGTATAAATGTCCTCACTACCACATACAGACTACTCCTATGCCCAGTCATTGACTGCATGCCGTCAATACTAATTTTCATACAAATCTAATAGGTCATCAGCGCATCCTGAATATGCTCTGCCAAGAGCCATGCCAAGTTGGCGCACAACCGAGGGTCAGACTACGAGTAAATGCCTCCGGTCACATGAACTGAATTTCAATGGCCGTTCTGACTTCAGTCTTTTAGTTCAAGTTAGATGAGAAGGGACATAATACTTGCATGACCTTGGGTTAAATTTAATGCAGTTTATTAATTAATTCAACTCTAATCATGCTTGCATTATTATTGCACATACCTTGTTGTTTGATTCAGCATCCGCTTCGATGATGTCTACCTCTTCCTTCAGTTTTAGTATGCACCTCTCCATGCAAGCGTGATATTTATTAGTCAATGGCTTGGCTATGGCGTTCATCTCACTGATAATTTTCTCCTACAAACAGACCCAGTCTCCGAGCTACTCTCGCTTGCTTGTGTCACATTGCCACACTGGAAGATTGAATACAAGTGAGGACCTAATCGGTGCTGTGCAGGGAAAGGGAGTCATACCGCAAACAGGAATATACAGATTGAAATTGTCACAGTGACCTCTAATGTTTAAGTCATCCCTATTGATTTAGCTGAAAACAGGCAGTTATTTTCCCCGGTGCTAAATGAGGCGACCAGCAAATGATCTCTTCCTGTTTTGCCGAGGTACCAACAGATGCAGCTTTCGACACCACAGCTGAGCCTTTCCTTACATCAGAACGGTCCAGGGGGATAAAAAGACTAACCTGTGAAGTTTTGTCTATAGTTGTGATGGCGTCAAAGACGTATTGCGGAATCTCGTTCGGTGATGGGTAGTTCTTTGGGAAGGACATGCGCAGTTTGACCTTGATATTTTTACGGCAGGTACTAATAGTGACTATACACATTCGTTGAGCGTGGAACGTCGCCACCTCCACGTTCTGTATCGTCGACATAAGGCGAAACTCCTTCTGCAGCGTCGTCTCTTTCTCCTCTGCTTGGGAAAACTGTAGAAGATTTTATGGCATTACACGCGAAACCGGTCAATCGCGTGCGAAACAGGAGATCTCAGCGAAGACGGGTGTTGGTATTAAGGGGAGGGGCTGTCACAGTACACGGTTAGTAAAGCGACTAGTAAGAATAAGTAGACAGGAGGAGCAGCATGTACACACTGCAGCTGCGCCATACTGTATGATAACTAATAAGCCAAGCCACCGCATTCATATCTAATAAATAAAGTCAAGATTGCCACTGCGCAGCGAAAGAGCTGTAAATCACACAGCCCGTGCCTCTTCCCTCCAGATAATTTAAGCCACATAGGAAACCAAAACTTGGCGCTCGCAATTTCTGGGAGGTCAAATTGTAATAATATGCTGGTTTGACACGACATCGGAACCAAGGCAAGGGCTCTACACAAGGGATGGGGCTCTACAGGAAAGAAGGCAGCGAGCGAGAGATGAGAGGAGGCAAACCTCAAACTCATCATCGTAAGACTGCTCCTCGCCAACTGTCCACAAATCGGACAAGAACAGCCGGCTCACGAGGCTCTGAAAAGATGGCAATATTAAATGCTATAGAATCGCTACATGAGCATGCAATACACAGCGATGCAGTTCTATGATCAACGATAATTAGCAATATCTACCCTTGCACTCATAGGGCGCCAGCCATGAGTAGAGAGACACAGTGGATTAAATGACAAGGAAGAATAACACTCGCAATATGTGACGCAACCAATAGCGCTCACAATGAAATATCCTCATGAGAATAGAATGGCAATAACTAAATATTCCTCGGTTGGGCGACCTGAATATATTTATATTTAATATGTATCCGTAAATGCTTGCAGTGACACTTACCTCTCTTCTGCTGGGGCCTGGAGATACACTATTACCGGGGAGACTCATGTCAAAGTCATCATCGCTGTCATGACTGTCCGTGGCACTCCCCATCTATGAAAAAAGAGGAGACAATTACAAAAAAATTAAGACACTGAACAATTAGCTGATCATGCGCGAAATGTCACGACAGTTATCGCGAAAGAAAAACTATGGAAAAGCAAAACTCTACTCTGAAGAGCGTCGATGAAGCAAAAACTAGAACCCATGTTTCCTACCATGATCACCAGCAGAATGACCTATCGAAGCACAGATCCTGGCTCAGCCAATGACCTAGCACCTCCACAAGTCAGTTACACTGTGGCATACCAGTAGCATCTAGCTGCTACCTAGCAATGGCGTGCTGATAGCAAAGCTAGAAAACCATGTCATTGAGCCAGTCAATGAGCCAGTGTACATGCAATGACTATATGAAGCAACCAGTGACCCAGTTGCGTAAAAAGGATCTGTTGCCGGAAACTAGCCAACCAATGGAGAATATATATAACCAAACCCTAACATTACTAAGTTAAGCGAGACCAGCATCGCTTAACCACCTCACTGCAAGTGGAAATGACGCTGCTAAACAGGATATTGGTAGGCAATATAAGAACACTGTGTACAGGGAATAATTTTTACTGACCCGACCTGACCAATGAGGCCGAACTACACCGGATTAATTATATGGGAAGTAAACCTCTAATGGACAGGGTGCTGGATGAAAATCAAAAAACTTCCTTATGGAAACCGCTGCCACCAGAGAAACAAAAGCAGGTACTTGCTATCGCTGGAACTATTCATTCACACGCGCCTACCAATACCAGAAACTTCTCAAACCTTATGCATACGGTTCATTACTACATTAGGTTTATTCGCGTGATTTCACTCAGACGCAGATAAAAAATTTCAGACGCAATCACGCGAACAGATAGGTGCAGTTACAAAAACGCAATGAGTTTCGGGTGCAGTTTCTGGTGCCTCGGAGTTATCCTCTCTCAACATCTTGCATGTCTAGGGACAAAAAAGTTGTGCAGTCTGTTTTACGATCTGTTTCGCAGCGACGAAGCGACCACATACCAAGTAAGCGACCGATAACTAGTCCTGACATTTTGATAACCTTGACACTGTAGAAACTGGCAAGTCCAGTTTCGGGCATTAAATTCTGTTCGCGTGATCGAATTCACTTTCAGGCGCAGCCAATAGTACATGGTTTGTAAAAACGCACTTTTCAAGTGCATTTTCGAACATTGGAACTGAGAATGCATCTGAGACCCGGTTTTAGACGTCAAAAGCTGATCACACGAATACACCCATTACCACCGGCTCTGTCAGACCTAACAACCGTGGGGGAAAGTGACCTTACCAATGGGCCCTGGTGTCCATTCGTTTGGTGGTGGTGATGGAGGTTGTTGTTTATGCGCTGGGGTTCAGCTTTGCCATTTAGCTCAGGTGAGGAATGGTTCCTCACCTCCTCCCTAGTCTCATTTGGTACCATATCAATCACCTTACAATGGAAGTGAAGTAGATAATTCCTGGCTGAGTGCCCAACTATTACATAATACTGTCTGGCTGATGCACTGGAGGTGAATAACAGATAATTTGTCAATTGGTTAGAGTACTCAAGAATGCATTAAGGGAGTCGTGTGAACGCACTGACGTTCATCCAAATCGGTCTAAGTAAATTCTAGCTCATTTGAGCGGCAAAGCACTAACAAAAGATTTAGAGTTTATTACGACATAGGAATGCGGTGATATCATGGATGCTAGATACGGAATATGGGCACTTGAGCCTAACAAGGGCGGGCAGACGGCGCGGGTTGACTAGCCAAAATCGCCTGGGCGTGTGCCACATGGAGCATACCAAAATGTGCACTTTGGTATGGCATTTTTCACAAAGATTCATCACAAGGGGGAATGGACTGAGTGACGGTGGCGATGCCCTTCACTAAGTGGGTGGTGCCTTTGAATAATCCAAATTCCCAGAATCTGTTTAGACTACCAGCATTCTCTCAGGAACTCACAAGGTTTTGAAGCCTTATGTCACCTGCATTATCTTAAGATAGTTTGGGTCAGTGCCAGCCATCATGATAACCTGGTGCTGACATGCGGGGCACGGATGTCACCAACGGTGTCCCTATTCCTCAGTTTAGGGATAGCCGTGAAGAGAAAATAATGGCAGAATTGCGAACCCGGGAAGACCTACCAGGTCGTCTCCGGGTATCAGGAACTCAGGGTGTGCATAACTATTATCAGGGGAAAGATAACAATGGCTCTTAGTCACGAAAATGATGGCTCTTCCTTCGATTTGACATCTATCAACTTTTACAACTGAGTGAAAATGGAGGAGGGATGACAAGAACCTCGAGGAGTGACACAAAAACGTTGAGAACCTCACCTTAACTCCAGCTTCATACTTCCACAGGCGAAGCGTACGATCCCGGCTCCAAGTGACTAACTGATGCTCCTCTAAAAGTGACAAAATCTGCTACTAGCCAACTGCCAAGTAAACTCCTTCGTTCGCCACAGAGCAGACCACAGCCTCCAACGTTCACCCATTCACGCAAATAGTGTGAGTAATACTGCTCAGGCGCTTCCGATTCAAGTGACCTATCACGTTGTGGCATAACTAATCAAAGCGTGTGAACATATGTTGGCTCCCAGCCAGTTTCTATAGCGTAGGCAGTGATAATCGTAGCATCCTTGACTAAAAGGTCTCCATTCAGAATTTCCAATGGGTAAGGCTGCGGGTTTAAACCGCAATTGTTGGCCAAGGGGAAATTGGGGGTTTGAACAATTGAAAGGCGATTATTCTCAAGTAGTTTTTTGGTAAACAGCGCACTGGATAATGTATCGGTGCTTTGTTGGTGTTTGTGGCCCAGACCGATTGGCCGATTTTGGACGATTGCCAAAAAGGGCATAAAAAATCGCATTACTTCACTGTGAAATGTCCCATAGTTCATATTCCATTCTGCTATCGGAGCACCATTCAGATAACAAATGCAGAAACTGTGGGACTTTCCAACGCTATAGTTGGTGAACTTTGTAACCGCTCCCATTGATCATCTCTGCCAAATACAGGTTGGGCAATTAGCCAACATGTGAGACTGTGCGCTTCCTAGACATTGTTTACACTCTTATTCATGCAGACATTTTGTCCAGTGCTTATCTGTCCATCCCAATATCTATTTATGATATACTGAATTATTTATATGTTAACTTTTATAACTTTTAATGAATATTGTTGGTGAATATTCGTGTCAATTGAAGACAGATTCAACAGACTATAGGAATCTCCACTTACTGCACTGCACCCTGTTCCGTGCATTAGTACTATTAGTTGTGAGCTTACTCCATATTTTTGATGGTAGAAATAGCATTTTGTCACCCAAAGAACTTTCACGTATTCGGGAGTTGCTCTCTCTTGTAAATAAGCTACTCATGACTTGCACATGAGAGCACAACCCCGGCTCATTGCTATCAAGCGTTTATGAGGATTTCCGGCTTTCTGCCA
>Ga0224511_10002220_pt1 | contig 12835 bp, 6 predicted proteins | sample SF_May12_sed_USG_2_FD_169988 | JGI IMG/M metagenome (GOLD analysis project Ga0224511, IMG submission 169988) | Sediment microbial communities from San Francisco Bay, California, United States - SF_May12_sed_USGS_8_1 | ecosystem: Environmental > Aquatic > Marine > Sediment | place: USA...
CATCCACACCCGAAACACATGATATATGTTCTTTTTCTTGCATATTTTTTATTTTCATTCCATTCTATAGTGCATGATACGATAAAAGTTACAGCACGACCTATTTCTTTATAGTAAAACCAGAGCGTAGCCATAGTTCATTCCACAACATCGTGACGTAACGGCTATGTGGCATTATGTTTACTCAAATAAAATCGTCGGAAATTCGAAGCTATGTGTTTTAAGACAAAGCAGTAAAAACACAACAATAAATACAAACGCAAAATCAAACATAAACATGCTCGCCGGAGCCGGAAATTGAACCCGGAACCTCTCGAAACCAAAGCGGATGCGTTACGTCTGCATCAGAGTGAACTGAAAATAACGATTGTAGTCAAGCTATTTAACTGTTTTGACGCAATGGGTCGAAAGGTAAATAAACAAAGCCTAATTTGCGGGCCACACATTTTCAAGAAATTCATTTTTGTTGTAGTATTTTCTTACATGCATGGATAACTGCTTTGGCAGTTTCTCATATTTACGGGAGTAGGGTTTACTGTTAAAATGGTTAAAAAGTAAGATGTAAACAATATTGACCTAAACGATTCAGGCACAGCATCTTAAATATTACACTTTTAACAATACAAGTTACCATTATGTTGCATAACGATTTTTAATAATTTAAATTTGGTTTATTTGCAGTCACGAGCGACCAAAATGTGGTTAATTGTGTATAGTAGCCTTGCTGCACTTTGTATAGGTACGTATTACGCATTTATACATATCCACGACACCGATTTAGCTTGTCGTTACATCTTATTAAACAATATTAAATTTATATATATATAACGATTGACCCCAAACTTGAAAAGTTGCCATCATTAAAACAATCTACTCTATAAACAATACTGAATATTGTTATTGATTTTTTTTACAAACGCTAACATTTAACAATACGTTATTTATTGCACTTTCGTGGAAGTAAAAGCATAGCGTGTTTGTTTAAATGTCATTTTATATATACTTAAGACCATTAATTACGCAACTTTGTTTAAGCATGTGTAATTAAAAGGTTAAACATCCACTTTATTAAGTTTTTAAGTTTTGAGTTTTATCGCATAGGATTTTTTTAAAGGTTAACAGCATGTTTTCGTTAAATAAACATGAATAAAAAAATACAGCAAAATTGCCCATTTAATGAAATTACCTCCCCTTTCTGATATGGACATTTCGAAGCGTGTAGTCGCAATCATTCAATGCTTCTTAAGAACATCTTTTTAGGTGGGTAAAAAGACAACTATTTTACAAGAAATCAAAAGATCAATTGCTTGACAAAACGTTTTTGAAAATCTGCACTCAGCTACCTCACATGACAGTTTGGTTAAACGTATGCCAACATAGGGTCTTAATAAAAAGACAGACGTTAAAATTTGCTTAATCATAAGCTATTAATTGTTTGATAAATTATTTAACTCTTTTGTTTGCGATGTTTTTATTTGGTCCATGTGACGTCATAACGACTAGATTATAATAACGACAGCAATTAATGATCACATAAATATCAAATCTCAGATGGCAATTAAAATAACCTCATAATCTGATGTGCTTGAAAAGAATTCTTAGCTTTTATCTCCTGTAGCTTCCCATATCACGTAAACCTTTTGTATTGACAATGCCTTATAAAAAGTTGCGTTTTTAATGGCCCTAAGTGTATATTGTTACATGTACACACATTGACAAACAAATTAAAACTATTTCGCATTGATGTTCTTATTAAATTTCTTTATAAATATACCCACTTAATAATGTTAATATACAAAAACATAAATCATCGGGCATAGTCACCTAAAAGTGAAATGACCTCAGTGGTTGAGTAGAGCACGTATTAATAGGAGCACTTTTGCATATATATAACTTATGTAAAGTACGAGTGTCATGGCTGGTCATCATAACATATTTTAGAATATCTTAATGGTAGAGGTTAATTTATCAACAACAAAATTAACATACAATACAAAAATATAATTATTTATCTTAAAATTAAAAAGAGTCCACCATAAAGGTACCTAGAGTGTAAGTTCGCCGCTTATTAATTTGTTTGTTAAGGTAAGATAAATATACGAACATGACCGATTAACATGGTGTTTTGACCTTCAGAAACATTTTATTTGCATAAAGTATTTCATATGATGAGACATACGCACCTTTTTTATTTGTATTGGAGGAATCATTGTTTATTTATTGAAAAAGTAACAGTTAAACATTTAATACTTATATTAAAAATTGTGTTACGACTTGTTCTTCGGGGTTCATGTTATTCTAGCTGTGCTTTTTCCTTACATGATAGTAATAAAAAAAACGTTCGTTAAGTTGACCCATCTGCCTATACAGCAGCACAGTTTTCTTTGAAATTACTAAACCTTCAAATGATATAAACATTAATAATCAGCAATTAATAAATTACATAACAACAAACAAATACAAATATACATTTATGTAAAAAGCGAGAGGAAATTTTATTATTTTATTAATTATCAAAAGTGTTTATGATTTATCTTCATTATAATAAGCAAGTACCCAAGGATTGAACAAGGATGGAGCGGAAGTGGTGTTTAAACGTTTGGTGGATGAGTACTGGCAATGGCGCTTGCAGGAAGCCCCAGAATTTGCAACCACAATACAAGTTTACACTTACAATAATCGCACTGAGCAGTTCGGCATCGATGATCTGGATCGCAGACACGTATGTTAAACTGTATCATAATAACTAATCCGTAGTATTCAGTTCACACACTTTAAGGAAATACTTTCCTTATTGTTACGTTCTGTGTGTAAGGAAGTGTGTAACTTTAAAGGTCAACATTAGAAAAAGTGATGTTTCCGGTTTTGCTTTTTGATTGACTTGTGATTTTTTACATATTTCACGTTAATACTTTGATTATATTTACTACCGATAAGTAGGTGTACATAACATAACTAATGCTCACAGACTATACCCTAAGTGCATTCCTTTTTTTTCACAACAAAGCACACATATGTGTCTCTTTATGATCGCAGGTAGACGCACAGGGATACTTAAGTCGCTTGAAGGCTATTCCCCGTGACCAACTGCCCTCGATCACCGCCGTTAGCTACGATATTCTGAAGGACACGCTGCAGACATACGTGGATGGATACGAATGGAGATAGTAAGTTGTATACGCAAAACACATCTAGTTCAGACATAACTGCTTCAGAAGTTTGCATTTATGGTGTCACACTTCATTCGTGTGTACGTGATAAGCCTAAGCCTTAAGCTTATCTCACAAAAACACGGTTGGGCACACGGTTCCTATTCGGTATATTTTGTTATACAGTAGTTAACTGGTACATGTACGAGTATTGAGTTATACTCGAAAGTAGCACGACATTGTACGAATAAAGGACGGATATAATCGGTTAAGCAAGGTTGTCACAGTTTAAATACGACTTGCATACGATTTTATACGATTGTTTTACGGTTAGAAGTACGGTCTAGTGTGGTCTTGTACGGTCTTGTACGATTAAACACGAATTTTACTTGATTTACTCGACATTCAGAGGGTCCCGCCGACTTGTGTTCGAGTTATAATGGAACACATTTTTATGACTTGGCTTTATACATGTTCGAGGTTTCAACGAAGAAACACGTATATTATAGTTTAGTACGGTCTTGTACGATTAACACGATATAACACAAATTTTACTTAATTTACTCGACATTCACAGGGTCCCGTCGACGTGTGTTCGAGTTATGATGGAACTAAACTGATGAAAGGGAACAATAAAGGGAAGTCACACATTCGTTTATGTTTGATATAAATTGACTCATTTTTATTACTTGACTTTATAAATGTTCGCGGTTTCAGCGAAGAAACACATATTTTTATATTATAGTTATAAAACCATGACGGATACAACAGATGACTAAATAGGGGAATTAGACATAATGAAAAGACTGATAACCATTGCAACCGTGTATACTAATACTAGACCGTGTCTAACCGTATGTGACCATGTATGATTCGTACTCGAATCGTATCGGTCGAATGACAATCGTTTGAAAACGTATGCGCACACTCGTAAAGCGGATTTCATGTACAATTGTATATACGGCTTTCACGTGTACATACACTCGAGTATTCCGAGTGTAGTTTGTATGTACCGTTAACACAGGTGGCCAACCGTGTTAGCAGGGGTTTCTTTGTGCGAATGGCTTAAGTTAACCAATGGACGCGAGATTCTGAGGTCATCGCGAGAGTTAGACCTAAACAGAACACTTAGACAGGGTTATCGCAGACTGTTTTAGAGTTTAACTCTACACTTCACGCGTTGTCGTCATGACGTCATGACAGGCGACCAGCACATTTCAATTTAAATCAGTATATTAAATGTAAATCCGTCTTGTCATTGGCTATAGATGTAGGTATATAAATCGTGTTTGTTCTAGATATTTCCCTCACCATTGAACTAAAGTATACATACGGTTCACAAATCAAACTATTGCAAAATTAATAAAATCTAGTATCTCTTCGCATTAATTTTACTTAAAGCGCGACTTCATAGGATTTTCCAAACTAACCGTTAAGGGCTTCGACTTTAACGAAAAAACACTACGTGCAAAGGAATACAATATCAAGTTTTAAAATGTATTAGCATTGATATCCAATTTCAGATAAATCAGTTTCCGTTATGTTATTGTGTTCATATATGAGCATTCTTTACACTAGTTTATGAACTTGATACAGAAGAAAGACTTTAAAGGAACGTTAAATAGTCCACACTGGCTTGTTCCTGAATTAGAAATATCATGCCAGTAATGTGAACATCTATACTTTAAATTCCGTGCTTTATATTGTGGCTTTCTACATGATCTTTCATATCATCATTATAGATACTGCATAGTTATTAGTTTTCAATAAGTGTTTAGATATAGATAGTTCGTGTTAACCTTAAGCTTTGTAGGATATAACCAAACCTAGTACGTGCAGACGTTCACTTAAAATATGCTGACTAGTTTGTTTTATTAATCCTTGTGATTTACGTCAGATGTAGGATAAAGTGTTTGTTCTACTTTATTCAATCCTACTTTAACTTGCTGAATAATAATTAAGACTGTGTATATTCCATGATATGATTTATATGTTACTTTATAATGTCATCAAGCTGTTTATGCCTTGACTGATAATATATATGACACATAATGGATGTTCTCCTCCACCTTAGGAAAACATGATAAAAACATTCAGCTGCATTATTCAATAATCATCAATCTTTTAAACATTGGAAATATCGTGCATGCATGCAATATATGTGTGTGAAAGAAATAAATGATTAACATACTGCTTTCATTGTGTTTTGCAGTTATGGTCCGATGAATCCCGTGAACTTCCTGGAAGGGCTGTGGAACAGCGTGTCCTACTTCACGCCTGATAGACTGGTTACCTATGACGACTTTAAGGATTTCTATACACGTATTTATGGTTGGGGAGACCAGGTAGGTTTAATGAGTAAGGCTTGTAAGATGATACATGAAAATTAAATGTATTTGCCATACATGTTTTAAACATATGTTAAGAATAGGGTATTAGTGTCAAATTTTGTTGAATTCTGCCTCAAAGATGCTAGGTCTGTATCTTTTTTCCCTTATTGTCGCCCACAATGTTTGGAGTAAGTAAAGTATATTAAATGAATTCATCTTACCAAAGAAATTGCAAGAAACAATCATGACAAATACTAGGTTTTAGGCCAAAAAAGTCAATACACAACAACAACCAATCAAAACAAGCAAACGTAAAATCCCTTGCTAGAGCAAGGAATTGAACACGGGACCTCTTGCACCGCAATCGAGAGCGTCACCTGTTGACGACCGAGTCAACTTAACATGTCGATTGAAGTCAAGCTATTTAACTGTTTCAACGTTATGGGTCAAAACGAAAGCAAACAAAGGCTAATTTGCTAATTTGGCTCCCGGAGTATAATACACTGCTTAAGTATGGTTAAAAAGTAAGATATATACAGTTTTGGTCAAACGATACAAACATATCATCTTTAAATCGCGCTTTAAACATGAAATATTTTGAATTATTTTCCCGGTTCATTATCACCTTTAAAAGGGTCTGAGCATTAAAATCCTGATTTTATGAAATTATAATATTTTGGGTTACTATATATGCCATATTTTAAGGTTTTAAATACATACTAATTATTTGAAATGCAGTGTAAATGATCAAAATGATGATTAAAACTAGTACACTAATTTAATTATTGGGGTAATACTAACAGACAAGATGGCCTCATGACTTACACTACTTTGAACCAATGCCTTATAATGCATAATGAAAATCCGTTTAACTGCATACACGTTGTTGTCAATTAAAGTATTTATTTATAAATAAAAATAACGCGTTAAGTACTTTTTGAAGCACGTATATGAGGCACTGTGTAAGTATTTCAGTAGATATGAGGTAGTTATAGGTTAAAATGAGAGTTCCCGGGCCTATAATTTTAAAAATTGTATGTTTGCCGTGTATGACGATTGTTTAAAATTGATTTTATGCAGGCAATGAACTTTGTGAAACGAATGCGGCGATCCATTCAAGAAGGAACAACTAGCCACTGGGTATCTGTGGTAAGTAATGTTATTAAAATGTTAATCATTACAAAACCAAACACTCAGAACAGCGAAAAAACACAGAACACCAAGACGCAACAGACATTCGGGATAAACAGTTTGTTTTGTGTGTTTTTCGGATATTTTTTAATATATACGTTTAATGTCGCCATCGTGTCCAAGTGATACATTAAACTATGTATTTGAAGATAAATTAGGACACTGACTGAGGGCTATCTGCGGTTGTTTATCAAATAGTACGGAAATGTTGAAAAATTCTATAATTGTTTTCAATATAACTTTTTCCTGCGATATAGATTGTACATTTTATGCTGAACAGGATGAATTTGAGATTTTATTTAATACATAGCTTATCATTCGTTTTCTTTTGTCATTTAATCATTTAAACACTTTCAATATACTTTTTATGTATTTTTACGGTGTAATATTTTACGTAATATTTTTAAATGGACACATGAAAATGTTGTTTATATTGTAATAGCGCATACTTGTGTCGCTTAAAAGACGTTTATTGCACACAGACACAATACAAGTAGAGAATTAAATAAAAATATCCATGTAACACTGTACATATTAATAAACCACATTTGGCAACATACAGCTTGTGATATCATCCTAATCGACCTCAATGCGCGGCGAAAATTAGTGACTAAATGTATTAACGTTCGCGGTATCAATTTTTGTATGTTTTGTAAATCGTATGTATGTATACTAAGTGTGCTTGAGTCGAATTAGCTTGTTGAATTGTCGACTTAATGTCTACCTAAACCCTGAGCAAGAAAACTACATATTGTTGACAAAACAGTCTAACAATTTGCTCTGTTTCAGGAGCCGGCAATAGAGCAGATCGAAGATATGATCGGAGCTTCCGAGATCGAGTGCCCATATTACGCCCCTTTTAACGATTCACTGGAAAACTCAACACTGACTGCGGCTCAAAAGTGCGATATAGTTTTTGTAGTTATACATGTTTTAGTATGCCCGACGTTATGCGGGACTTGATACATGTATGTTTAAGTTGCTAGGTGTTTTATAAATGCATACTAGCGCGTACAGTACATTTAAAGTGTACCTACAATAACAGTAGGAATGTGCGTGAGAGTAAAGGTTTCCCTACAAAAAATAATTTGTGAGCAGTTTTTCCCTTTATGTACATATTTGAGATTATTTGCTATGTGTGTGCGGAAGTCAATTTTATCTATGCCTTTTTTCTGCTCTGTATGAATTAAATAATGATTTTTGCTCACAATGCAAATAACGCCATTGCAATAATACTTCATTTATTTCAAACTATATTGGCCCTAAGTAATATTTACCCCTTTCTATGGTGTATTATGTTTTTATCGGTTGCTCTAATTAATAAGGCAGTAACATATTTTATACTTGATTGTTCTCTTAACACGGGTTCACAATGATCTTGAAATGTATGAATGTATTTCTATAACACAGGACCGAGATTCGCACCGACGCTGTTCAGGTTCTGGCGACGTTTAGGGAAAAGTTTACAGCACTGAAGACGTTTCTTTTAACGGTAAGATACTTGCGAATGATTGTGTTAACTGATTTTTTAACATTCGCAATTTATTACTTAAGAATCAATATGTATTGTATTTTATTGCTTCAAAATTGTTTTTTAAAAACGTTCCGCTCACCATATAGGGTTAAGCCTTTTATTACCCTAAAAGAAATTCCTCAATAACACCGAGGCTTATATGTTTCTTTGAAAACAGCTGCAGCGCTTCCTGAGGATATCCCCGTTTTCTTAGATAAATTGTACCATTCTTCACATTGTCGTTTACTGTAATAAAACAATTTAAATATCACAATGTAGGTCAAACTAAACTTACAATATGTTATTCGACCGAGAAAGTCATTCACTAGTCCATATCGCATTACATTAAATTACATTACATTACATTGCTTTACACCATATTCGTTAAAACATGTTCACAAGCTTTAACAGAATGCACTGCCTATTTCAGTGGAAAGCGTTCCAACCCATCTAAATTAGATACAACATTATAATTTGTTTAGACATCGTTTGAGAGAGACAGTCCCTGAAATGGGTTGAAATACTTACAAAGCATTGCAGTGTTGACTGTATACCAAAATAGATATTTTATATTATTCTGTAAATGGGGGTTAATGGATACGACTTTTATATTATGAATGACGGAAATGTTCATTAAATACTTTTTATAGATACTACATTTAGCTATAGATATCAAGAATAACCTTCATGCTCCAGTTTTGCGCTTATTTAATATGTATAAAAGCCTAAAGCGTGTGTCTAGAGTAGGTACAATTTATTCATAGTACTTTTTGCATGAATACACTATCAATTTAATTTGCGAAAGAAATGTCCTTCTTAGGGTAATGGCATACATTGTTAAACTCAGTTTAATGTAGAAGTAGTACTATTAAAAATATAAACATAGTTAAATGGTTAGCAAATATTGGGTCTCAGTGCATTGTCAAATAAGTGAACGATTTTAAAATAATGTATAACAATAAGAACCAGTTAACCGTTTACAAGTGTAAAGACAACTTTATTTCAAGCCAATATCTCAGTTCATTTTATTGTTGAATGTCTGTCGTATACAACGGAACGGAATTTATGTTAAAATATGCGTCCTAGTCTGTCACTTTGGGTTCAATTGACTATTTAAGCGATATTGAGAATGTGGTATCCTTTGAAAGGCTATGTTCGAAGATTACAGATTCAAATATAAAATAAAAGCATCTCTAATAGTATTTATGCCAATATCGCTACTTTGAAATGCATGCCTAAAGCATCGTGAACAGTGTAAATGTCAAATATAAGGGTAATGCATTTGTGGTTAAATTGATAAAATACATTTGCAAAGGTATGATATATTTATATAATGTTCAAACAATGTTGCCATGGACACGTTTTAATAATGTGTGTAGGCCACTGCAACTCCTCCTTAATACATAATTATAGTTTGATGCCTTATTTCGACGTCATTTTTGTAGTGACGTCATTTCGTCAATTGGACCTAAAATATCATGCGTTGTCACATATCTTATGATGTTGCTCAATAAGCCACAATAATGTTTCAAAAATGCTCTATTACAAATGTTAATTAACGCTAACGCTATGTAATGAAATACATGCACACATGTACTAACACGGTTTGTTATATGGTCAAGGTTACTTTCCAACACGTAATATGTGTTTACATGGTGTATATAGACTTCGTCTTGCTTCAGGAATACAAAAACGCAACCCGGACCGAATTTGGCGTCTGGTCATTGCCCCGGGGCAGAGATTACTACAGGGCTTGCCTTAAGTGGCACCTTTCAACAGATATCATGCCAGAAGAGGTGCACAGCCTTGGTCTAAGAGAAGTGGCAAGGATAAGTGGTCTAATGCAACAGGTGTGTATTACTTATTATTCAATTACCTTTGACAGTTGTTTTTAAAAACTCCACTATGGATTACTATAGACGTACTATGATTTAATGGTTGGTTTTACTATTTTTCATTCTCTGTTATGTAAAATGTCCATAAAACAGATTGAATCATATTTATTGTCAATAAATAGCATACCGTTCTTTGAAAATGTATTTAAATCTATGCCATCGCTCAGCTGGAGAAAATACACACATATTTGTTTTGTGTTTAATATTTAACTGTGAATATTAAAAAAATGATGCATTAATGAAAAAAAGTTAACTTTGTTATCTAGTTACCTCCCGTTTATATGAATGTAGCTCAAGTCTATCTTCTTAAACCATATATAACGTGATTCGATTTGTCACGGTTTAAGAATGCGTTTTTGTGTACGCCTGTTCGTTTGGCCTTAATATTTATTTATCTTCAACGATTTTGTTAAAGGTGATGACAAAACAAAACTTCACTGGAACATTTTGCGAGTACTTCAAAATGCTTCGCAATGACAGCAGTTTCATTATAACATCCGCAGTAAGTTAAACCCAGTTGCAACATAATAATGTTTACATCAAATTGAAGAGATGTCCACAATGTTGCAGACAATGCAAACATCGTCAAGTTTAGGGCACCATACAAAATTGCCCCCACAAAAGTAGAAACAGCCGCCTTCAAAGAAATTCATTTATTAAGACGCTACGCAAACACATATTAAAATATATTGTTTTGGGAAAATATAATATTATTATATATTTATTAATAAATTGTCCCTGTGCCAACACACGATAATAAGGAGACTTTGAACATCTTTTCAATTTATATGTGCACGTCATTTGTAATCTATATTTGTGCAATTATGTTGAGATAAAATAATCTCTATATCCTTAGCACAAAATCCGTTGTTTCATGTTATAAGTGGCTTGTGTACCTTCTCATTTGACTACATTGAGTTTATTGGTTTATTCAGGCTGAAACGATTAAGCGGTTTGAGCAGATCATTTTTGAACGGGCTACACCTAAACTGACCCGGTATTTTAAGGACATTCCAGATAAGACTGTTGTGTGAGTTATTATTGTTTTATTACTGATTAAGTTTTTAAATGTGGTAATATTGAAGGATAAATATGCATTGACATTGAAAACGTAACGGCTAATGCCCGAAAGAATTGATTTATATTTCAATTCATAGTATTTTGAAATTGAGTATTTCCATGTTCGTGGATATGACATCCCGCAAGCACAATTTTAGTACAAAGTTTTCAAACTGCAGGTCTAACGTTTTCAACAAATTTGTTTTTACAAAAACAAAAAGACCAGTGAATAAACGACTTTGTACAATGAAGCTTAGATACCCTATGTAATTTAGATATAGACATTAAATAGTTCTTTAACAGATTAATTTTGCTAACATACACTACAAATTAAAACGTAATAGCAAATTGATAGTTGCGACAGTGAATCAGTTGTATATAGTACCAGAATTTCTGACACTTCTGTTTCTTTTTCTTGATCAATAAAAGAAGTATAACATACTTAAATATTTTACAAAAAAACTTATAACTTACCAGCGTGAAGGAGCTTCCATATGACGGTCCGGGCGGGATGTATTCGGCTGGTTCACCTGACGGTTCCCGACCTGGAGTTTTCTATGCCAATGTTCGGAGGCCGGCGGACAAGTATGTTGCTTTTACAATACTACGCATTTTGAACAACGTTACAGAAAAGGATCAGAAATTACAAAATAGTACAAGGAATAAATGAATAATAATAAAAATAATAATACCGAAGTAAGGCTATAATTTCCCCTTATGCAATATTTGCTTTCGTAAGACCTTCCCTCTCTTTCCGATGTATAAACACTTTCGTCATTTATGTCTCTCGTCAGAAAGTGTTTTTGTCGTCGAATAGGAAGTGTTGTAAATACAAGACCATACGAAAATTAAATATAAGAATATATATTCTTTGTTACATGTATATACATTGGTGTTCACTATCATGGTTGGTTTACTACTGAGTTTAACATGGTTTATGTGTAATATAATTGGCAAAAAACTACAGAATGGATGAAAAGCACGAACTATTGTCAGATTCTTTCCCACATTTAATATGACAATTAATTTAAACAATATTTGAGGCACATGCATACTGAATATGAAACTAAGCATAGTTGTTGCTGTAACTTTTTCTGTGTTACCCTTTAATGTGATTGGCGTAAGCGGTGGACAAATTGAGCATCTACATCTAGATACAAACGCTTTCTACTGCATACGCGGATATATTGGTTTCTTACAAAAGAGCTCGTCACCAAATGTATACAATTATAATAATCATGGCATGTTTTCGTTAATATGCACACAGTAACCATATGTGTGTGATACATGTTGTGCCTACATAAATATGTGATCAATTTTAATCCAATGAATGTCTTTTAATTTATTAAAGGAAATTCTAGTAAAACCTAGAACCTTTCCTTCGTCGAAAGACTGAAACCAATCACCAAAAAGAGTTATTCAATATGTCCCTTTCACAAATATAATTTCCAATATACATATACATTTTAATTTGACTACATGATTTTGTTTTCTCATATGAACTAGCTTAAGGAAAATCCTTTCAAATGCATTTCATTTATATATTGACTTTTTCAACAGTATCTGCTAGAAAACATGAATTATACCGACCGTACGGATCGCGCGAAGCGCGATCCGTATAACGGTCGGGTTACGGCTAAACACCAGTACACATGTACAAAGGGCACTCAAGTGGACTACTTTTTGCCAAGGGATGCA
>Ga0224511_10002221_pt1 | contig 12834 bp, 7 predicted proteins | sample SF_May12_sed_USG_2_FD_169988 | JGI IMG/M metagenome (GOLD analysis project Ga0224511, IMG submission 169988) | Sediment microbial communities from San Francisco Bay, California, United States - SF_May12_sed_USGS_8_1 | ecosystem: Environmental > Aquatic > Marine > Sediment | place: USA...
ATTAAATGTGATTTTAATAATAATTTTGATTTTTATTACAATTTTCATACACAGGCCCCTATATTCGTAAGTGTTAATCTAATAGATAATCAACTTAATTTCTAATAATCATTTCTTTTATTGTTGATATTGAAGACCTTGTTGTATATATTATATACAAACATTTCAATATTGCATGCAAAAGTTATGTTTTGTATATGATAATTATATTTTAACAAGTAATCTCCGTTAAATAAAGGTTTTTTTTAATAATAATAATAATAATAATATTATTATTATTATTATTATTATTATTATTATTATTATTATTATTATTATTATTAGTATTACTATTATTATTATTATTACGTGGCAGCCTTAGGAACGGAAGTGGCAACAATTGGTTTACTTTTTTTTGCATTTTTGTTTGTTTTATTAAAATGTTATTTTGACATTTTGTTGATGAAAATTATATAATAAATATTATTAAGGTGTTTGTGAAAATATAACGCGTATGTAATAAAAAGGTTATTGGTTTGATGTGGAAATGTTTGTACTCGTTCTGGTGCGCAGCACCGCGTCAACATCATTTGTGTGATTTAAGTCACATCATTTCCAGATAATCGAATAACCAGGTGAAAAATATCGACATAATCAGGGTATCGATCTTTCAAAATTCCTATATTGCTGGGATAATCCAACGATTATGTCAAGATATTGAGTATTGCCAATAAATAAAACATACACAGTATTGAAAAATGTACACGCATTTCATCTTCATAAAAAAGATATGAGCCACAACAAAGCAACGTGGAGTCTTATTTATTTCATTTGTTTTAAACTTAAAGAAAATTGATGAGACTAATTGAAATGTCAGTGTGTACGTAAAATAAGGTAAAACTATCATAAATCAATGCAACCCAAAATATTCTCAAGTGCAAAAAATACAATGTAGAGCAAAATACATGCAGTAAGCATTGGAGTTTAAAAGGAAACTGCAATCCAAAGCGTCGTATTTAACCCAGCAATCTAATTTACCAATAAATAAAACACTAAATAAACGTTAGGTATCATAGAAGTTCAAAGTTAATGCGTTTAGTAGACCTGCTTGGTTCTGATTTCAGACGAAACGATTGTGAAATCAAAGCATTTTCTTCTGACTAATAGGAATCTGCCGTCGGGAAATTTCAGGAAGAGTTTAAATAAATCACAGATTAATGAAAGCTTCAAAGGTCTTGCGGAGCCTCATATTTTGCTTACTTCGCTATTTAATGCTCTATTAAATTGACAATTTGTCACTGCTGTTCCTTTAATGCAAAGTTTGAAAAAGTAGTAATAAGTAGAGACTTTGGATGTGATCTTTTACACAAGTACGATGATATTAATGGTTCGCTTGAAAATTACAGACTGCAATATGTTAGAGATTGCTATGGGTCGAATGTGCTTTTGAACCGATTATTTCTGTGTGTGTTAATGTTAACCCAGAGATCTGTCATACAATTCACAAAGTGAAAAAGGCGGTTCCGTATCAAAGAATTTCAAGAAGGGTGTTTTTTCTGCTACGGGCATTTCGATTGGCAATTTAAACAGTCATTACTACTAGTATTTCATGCATTGTAAATGTGTTGAAAAACACTACAGGAGCTGCTATTTCATGATAATGTATCTTATTGCATCTAGAGAACACCCACACTGACGCCACGCAGTTGCAACAGCAGTCGTTTAACTTATTGGCCCAAGACATGGTGTATTATGAATAATGTTTAAAATAAAATATATTTGCATCTGAATGTGCATGCAAGTTTCGTGTGTATAATTTTATAGTCTTTTTATTCACAATACAGGCATGAGTATTACCATTTTAAGTTTTTTAACTTCATAAATATCTCATTTCGCAATGCGTGGGCAGCCATTTAAAATTGACAGGTATACAAAATTAATTATTCGAGTTCGAGTTTTTGATATTGAGTGTGGACGGTGATAACAAAAAATTAGTTACTTAAGGAACGTCCAAATTTGATCAAGTTAAGCACTTGCACTGTTATACCGGGCTCAACGCAGTGGAACACAGGTGGGAAAAGAAAGATGGGTCAAAAGACTTCAAGTGTTGGATAATACTGGAGTATACTACCACTAGAGCCGATTCTTCAATCGTGAAAATGTTAATGCAGGCTAGTGTCTGACTTTTCAGTTATTCGTGTATTCATAAGTGTTATTATTATCTGCTTCCAAGAAAATCGCAAACAACAATACAGTTGTATTTGGTGGATTTAAACTGCGGGTCTCCAAAATTAGAGCGCCTTCTCTTCTCCAGACATGCATCACGGTGATTATTATTTATTTATTTGTTTAAGCGAATATATCGGCACGTTCTTAAATAAGCCCATTTCCTTCCACTAATACAATACTAATTTGAAAACACAAGGATGGCAGTCGACATCAACTCCGTTGTTGTTATAATTCTAAGACAAACAATTACTCAATCACAAACATTGTTACAAGAAGGCTGCTTACTTCTCCGTAAGATCATGATACTTACTACAAAAAACACAACAAGAACAGTACAAACGCGAGTTTTATAATAAATAATAATAAATGAAGTCATATATACTTTTTTTATTTTATGCTGAATAATACATTGCAAGTTACATAAATGTTATCTGGTTATACAGTGGAATATCAGGGCATTCCGGTACCACGGCAACAGCGTCGCCTCCTGAAAGATGCGCAGTGGGCTCCGGAAGGGGTTTATGTGCGGCTGTGAAAGAGAACTTCCGGTCGCCATGCCCTCTATAGCCTCCCGATCCTCCTCGAATGTCCGGTGGCCGTACTCTGTCATATAGGTGGGCACGCCACGGTCCTGGTGAAAAAGAAAACAATTAATATAACTATGTACCATATATTATGTTTATTTTTGAATAGGAAGCAAGTGTATCAGAATAAAACAGTAAAATATACGATTTCAAGACCATAAGCCCTACATAAGAGCAGACTACCGTATGTACTAGTATAAGAAGCATTTGGCAGATACATTCTTTAAACGTTGCTTGCTGTTTATTATATTATTCCAAAGGGGAAGACATCAGCAGCCAGTGATGGGGATTTAATAGAATTCAGAAGTTCAGCGCTCTACCGATTTCGCCACCACGCTTAATGAATGAAGGTTGTGGCTCCCAACAACTAACTTAAATCTACTGAAATACTAAGTGTTTTACAGAGATCTTCTAAGTACTACGCACATACAATGGTTCCGTGCATATTCAGGTCAATTAAACAGCTATACTGTATCAGTGATAAAATAATGCAATTACGGTAAAACATAATGCATTTGTATCTTATCAAACATACTGTTGTATACACTTTCATCAGCAATGCAACAAAGCTAATGAGACCGAAATGAATAATCAAAACCTCTCGTCCTAGAATCTAAAATACAGGCATTTTAATGGATGTACGCTACCAGTCTACGAAACTGGATTCTGATAACCGCAGGGCTTGTTCTTAAAATAAAATTTCCTGCATTTTCCCTTACAAAGTTTTTCATTGGATGAAGACAACTTAACCCCTGGGTCAAAAGCGGGCCTAGACACCTGTGCCAAATAATTTGCATGAACACAACAGAAAAAAAGAAGTCATTCATATGGTTGCGTCATGATTAAGATGTAATGATATCAGGGTCCAAAACATACAAATACCCTATTTGATCATTTTTCCTGATGGCATTAGTGTTTCCATAACATGATACAGTGTACAACATAAATTAATGTTAAGGTTTTGGCCCAGTTATGTTATTAAAAGATACATTAAATACAAACAGTTTGTCAAGGAAATGTCAGCATATTACAATATAACAAGAGGACCCAAAGGGCCCTGGGTCGCTCACCTGAGGAAAAGGTCACAGTGGAGCCATTTATAGAGGACCACTAATGTTGTCCACCCAATATTGGTAGAGAACATCAAATATGAAAGCTCTGGGCCTTGTACTTTCAGACAAGAAGATTTTTAAAAGTTGCATTTTGAAAACCTATTTTTTGACCCCGTGACCTACTTATGCAATCAATCAGAACCATTTGAACAATTTTGGTAGGGGACCACCCAGGGACCATTCCTGTTGAGTTTGGTCAAAATCCCACTAGCTGTTCAAGATAAGAAGTCATTTGAACTATTCCTTATATAATTCAATGAATAACCAGGTTTTCGTTGAAAACCTGGTTAAAAATTGTGACCCCAGGGGCGGGGTCAATTTTAACTGCAGGGGCATAATTTGAACAACTTTGGTAGAGGACCTCTAGATAATGCTATATACCAAATATGAAAGCTCTGTGCCTTGTTTCAGACAAGAAGATTTTTGAAAATTGAATTTTGAAACCTATTTTTTTACCCCGTGACCTACTTATGCAACCAACTGGAACGGTTTGAACAACTTTGGTAGAGGAACACCTAGGGATCATTCCTGTGAAGTTTGGTCAAAATCCAATGAGCGGTTTCAGATTGGAAAATGTTTAAGTAAAAAAGTTGACGGACGACGAACGACAAACGACACACGACGACGGATGACGGACAAAGGCTGGTCACAATAGCTCACCCTGAGCACATTGTGCTCAGGTGAGCTAAAAATACATAAAAAAATAAAGAGCAAAATTCTCATTGGCTTTTTAAAATGAATCCATTGCAAAACCATGAATTCTGGTACAATGAATTAACTTCCTTCATTATTTTCCCGAACAAATTTAATTTGATCACCATTTACAAAAAGTTCATGTGTTACATGAAAGAACTCCAAAAATCATTTATCACACTTCTCTAGTTTGTATCAATCATTTTAACTCATTTCATCAACAGAATAATTTATGAACAGGTGGAAATATTCAAAACTTAAAGATCAACAAACCATTAATCTCAGTATGGTTTCCTTCCAGCTGTTGAACACATACAACCCCACATGAAAGGCTGAAAGTAAATCATATAATTGATATAAAAATGTTGAAGTATATTTCTTGCCATTTAGTACAGTCAAAGATATAACGGGGTTGGAGTTACATTTCTACAAGCTCTTCCAAAATCAAGCAACATAATAGTAAATATGCGCTTGGACAAAGTCAAAACATTCCAGATTTGAGACATTCAAAGACACTCAAACATATATAATTATATACTTAAAACCATGCGATATGTTACAGTGTACATAATATAACATTTCAAAATGTTGAAATGCTTTAAAATAAATGTGCTGCAAAGGGTTAAACTAAATGTACCTAAAGCAAGGTTTGGTGTCCTGTCTTGCTGGGCGACCTTGTGATACAGGCCTCTGACCAGGGTAACATGGAGATGACCTCTCCTATACACGTGTCCACTCAGGGCGCGGGGAATACCCGGGCCATACATGTGGATGTTGAAACTGTGGTCTGGACATAGGTAACACAGTTCCTGAAATACAGTAGTTTGAGTTTACACAACTTAATGTAACAATATGAAACCAAATATGAATGCACATATATATACAATATTATGATGTAGGAGGAAATCAAAATGTTTGTGGTTTTGAATGCTGTTTTATATCCATAATCAGTTTTATGCTAAACTTAACTGTACAAACAAATACAACATAGTAAAACAATGATAGAAATGAATAAACATCAATGTTATCATTTGAGGAAACACTATAATTATAAGCTTATTAATAAAACAAAACCTATCATATAATATCAAAAACCTTCAGAAATTGTATAGGCAATAAAATACCATAAATGTGGTAGAACTGTTTTACATGAACGCATCTAAACACTCTCCAGGCAATTTGAAATTAATCTTTCTCTTCATTTATTAATGTATTAAAAAAGAAATATGAAATGCTAAAATGATTTTGGACCAATGGCACAACTAATCTCTAATGGGTGCACTACATTGTATGACCCTACAAAAATGTGTGTAAAACTTATATGTTTCAAAAGTTCTGTAAATTTTGATGTTATTTCGAAAAATAAAGACAAGGTTTTTGTTTGAATAAACTGGCTTTGACTAGCTTTTAGTTCATTTTAAGTATTAAATATCTGTGAATACAATGTTGATGCAATGGCAAGTCATGTGTGAATTTTTTTGCATCAACAATCTAATAGTGAAAACATGTCATAAACTAAGTGTAGGAGAGAAATTTCCTGTCAAGCAAATGAGATTAACCGCAACAAATGAAAATGTAAACCTTAAACAATGGCAGTAGTTTGATCTCTAGGGAGGTCCCGATGATGTCTATTTGGAAACATTTTTCTTTCACAGCATCTTTCCACTTGGGATCTGTAAATATCAATGGAAACTTGAATCAAACACGACAGTCAATTAAAATGTATTTTCTGTGCCGGGGCAAGCAAATTCATTCAATCAGAATTACACCAATAGCTGTCAGCTTAGACAAGTTTCCCTTGCCTCAAACAATGACTGGTTTACATGCACATCATATTTATCAAAATTACAGAAATGAATGGGGATACTGTATAACAGGAGCAGAAAGCAAAATATAATTTATACCACAGAGGCCCTGACATTTGCTATGCATCTTTATTACTGTTCTCAAATGTCTTGACTTTGGCCAGTTGAAATACATTAATTTAATTTCAGTTAATATTTTACAGATTTAGAATGACTATATAAACTTTTACAGGATTATTACCAGGTATACCTCTTTAGAAATGAAATAAAAATAAAAATTGTTAACTATTAAACACAGTAGTGTGTTGCTAAAATCAATTGGTATAAGCTAATAATCATTCCCATTAATTTGAATAATATGTGAAAATATCATCATATTAAAAGCAAAAGCAAAAGGGAAAAATTAGTTTATTTCTAAGGTAACATTTAAATGGAAATAAAGTAAAAGAACCGTTTTACAAATGTTATCATCAATTACTTAGTCAGAGCAGGGTCAGTGGGAAAATGAAATTGAAATAAAAATATTAATACCCAAACTGCACAGCCTTCGATGAATTGATTTGCCCCTAATGGTGTTCATCAGTCCTTTGGACTCCACACCCCATTTAACCAGACCAACGGCATTCATACACAGGTAATGACATCATGAAATTTATTCCTTAATTTGTATGTGTATGCGGCAAACTTACAGTCCACAGGGAGACAGTGAGTGAGTATGTGGTAGAGTGTGAGGGGCCAGTGTAGAAGGGCAGCCATCGGGGAGTCGAGGTGGAACCCCCGCCGGCTGTAGTAGGTGTCCCAGTCTGGAAGGTCACCCAACGGCTCGTCTGGAGCACCATCCAGCACCACCGACTCAACTGGCAGCAATATACTGTCATCATCACACACTAAGCCTGGAGGTAAGAATTCAAATGCTATTTACCAGTTAACTGTTATAATATCTATTATATGATATATTCTATATAATGATTGATTAATTTTGAAAATATGTAGTATACCTTTGTCACAAGCCAACCCATGTAATAATTTGATGTGTACTTATATTTGTACTGTATATGTATATGTATTATTGCTACATATACATTGTATTTTGAAATTAACTCTAACCTCTAATACAAAATTTTATTACAAACGAAATGCTGAACACATTTATTCATGAACTGTTGAACACAAGGTGTTACTACAACCCCAGTGACCAGACATATACACGAGCCCGGCCTGTGGTACCCACCTTCCTCATCACACTGGTGTCCCGGACGCCCCATGACCCCCATCTGCTCCACCACCCACGAGCCCGCGCCCCACACCCCTTCACGGCGCAGGAACACCTCCACATCAAACTGTGGAGAACTTGTTTCTGAAATAATACAGCACACATAATGATACGGGCATACATCGAACATTAGCTGTAGTCAACCATTCCTCAAATCCTCCTTACGTGAACAAGTAGACATTCACTTGTATTATAGAAGTAACCCAAGAACTGCTGTTTAGGCTGGTTATAATCTGGTTTTTATAATGTGCTTTGTCACAGAATGTGCCAGTTAAAAGTTCTCAAGCAGTTTTAAGTAGTTGATTACCTCTAATACATTGGAGATACCGGTAATATAATAATCCAGGCAGAAATTAAAAATGAAAAATAAAAAAAGGGCAATTTAACTCCAAAAAATATAAAAACAAAGTTTCAAGTTGATACTGCTTTTACTTTTGGGGATATGCTCCAGACAAAAACCAAGTATTTAAAATAACAAATTTATCACGATTGACTGACAGACGATGTGGAATTTATATGCTCTCCAAAATCTTCCATGGAGAATAAAATTGCTTAATACCCTAACCCCAAGTGTTTTCAAGTCTACATTAAAAATAACATTATTATTTTTTGGTCTGCAGCACAATCAATTTAAAAGAGTGTTTTTGTTTGACTGTGATCAGTTTGCTTTTAAGATAAATAATAATTATGGCTGCAATAATCCCATTGGGAATAAACCTGATGAGAATATTTAAATCCCTTACTAAAAGCACCTTACTACCGAGATGTGAAAATGTCACAAAACCAGAAGTAGCATTGTTCTCTTTTAGATCTTTAATAAAATGCTTTATCTGTAAATAATATGTTAATGTGGCATACAAAACGTGTGCACACACATGCTATAAAATTCATCCGACAGCTTCTGGTTTTCCCTTAAAATTGACAAAAACTGTTGTTTAGCCTGATGGTGCCACTTATTCAAACAACTGAATGTGTGTTAGTTTTGTCATCGGAATTCATGAGGAACACTTCGCCCTTTGGTTCTGCACATCATCAATAAACAATGATGACTGTCATTCTTGAGAAATTGGACATTTTTTCACAAAGTGAACATGTTTATTGAGGCTGATTATGCAACCCTAAATGGGTTGCTTGACACCACTTCCTCTATTAAAATTTTTATTGCAAAAATACATTTGTGTATTATTTAACCACTTTCTCATTTGGCTAAAAGGCTCCTAGCTAATTAGAACAACTGTGTAGAAATTAATAGCCTCAAGTAACGCATTGTTTTGTGCTGCAATGCAATTTTGGCGCTGCATGTTATGTTTCGTTATTCTAGAAGGATTAGTGGGTTAACAGTGAGAAAATGTTTCTGCTTTATAGGATGGTTATAGGAATGTTGAACAAATATTCATTGGTTCTGAAATACTTTTTTTTTTGGAATAAATTATGTTGTTTTTCCTCTTTATATTATGTTAAACAAACCTTGGCTGCGAGAAATATGGTATCTTCTGAAATTAATAAGAGCTAAAATCCATTCTACTGCTGTTTAATAAAAAAGGAAGCAGCCTCTAGATAATATAGAACCCATTAGTGTTCCACCCATCAGAAAATCTGAGGCCATTATTTTAATAAGTAGTCAATCTCAACAAATTTGAAATCCATTATCTGTGACAATAATAGTTCTGCCCTACTGATTTTTTTATTTCATAATGAAAGTAGATTAATGTAGATTTGTCTGTAAATGGAAAAGCAACTAGCATTATAAAAATATGTCAAGGACAAAATCAAAATTTTAGCAGAAAGGATGCCAGCTGACAGGCTGCAATTAATGAAGCATGAGAAACCAACGCTCAAAATGCCATCATACCATGCATGAAGGTGAATGGAAGGAGTGCAAGTTGTTGCCCTAGCTGCATGTAGCCCCTCAACCTGGCACACCAGCGACCGTGGCTGTAGGTCTCCAGGGGCCCTGTCCTCTCCCAGTCCCCCTGCCGGCACCCCTCGCTACAGTACCACACCGCCTCACACTTATCACTGGAACAGTTTGCTGTTATATGCATAGGCGTCGGACGTGGGGCCGCAGGGGCCGCGCTCGCGGCCCCAATATTTTGTCTACTTGCCATTTTGGGGCCGCGTTTTTTTTCGATACGCCAGTTGTTTTGATTTATAACCCAGACGTAGAAATTTTGCGCGCTCGCTTCGCTCGCGGGTGTTTTTAAACTGTTTGATCATTAATAATTTGGAATGCTGTGAGTTAAATATTTAATCATTAATAATGCGAAATGCTGGGTGTTAAGTATTTAAAAGTTCAAGAAAACGAGTTAGTGTACGCGGTATTCAAGGAGAGCAGAGGGTTAAATTACCATTGTAGTGTAAATTAAAGCGATGTTCTGTTGTTAAAGTATTTTTACGGTCATAGTTTATGAAAAAAGTAAGAAAAATGTGGAGTTTAGTTTTGCAGTAAAAAATTTTTAGTATAGATAAAATGTTTTAACTACACTCACTAGCGGTTCAAAGGCGCCTCCCACTAACGACTGCAGACCTATGATTTTTTATGTGCCCAACGCTTATTTTCTGGCTCGCTCCGCTCGCGATTTATTTTAGAAACAAACATATTTTATGGCAAAACAGGCACACAATAAATAGCTTATGCTTTTTTTGCTTACAATGTGATATTGCATTATCTTTAACACTCGCGGCCCCAATACCGAAATGCTTCCGACGCCCCTGATATGTCATATACTGTAGCATACATGAAAGTAAACATAACTTAAACTTCAACTTTATACTGCCAAAAGTCAATACTGACTACATTATAAAGCCAGGCATAATCAACTAGGAAAAAATCTTTACTTCAAAATTATTTCCGACATGATTCTTAGCAAGCCTTAACAAAACAAAAAGGCCATGATGGCCTTTAAAAACTAATCTCTGTGCAATTACTTTTACTACCTGATAAATGCAGTAACAAAAAGAATGGTTTCAAAGACATTGGTTCAATTATGGCATCATACGGGTTAACAAGGTTTTAAAAATTTTAGACCTGGTGATCTTGTTTATGACCAAACTGAGACTAAGTCAAGGTTAGCTTTGATATTGTCAAAATAAACATAAACTGCAAGTTTCAAATATATTTCTGTTTTTATTTATATATTTTTTGTACAATATTTTTGTTATATTACCATTGAATCATATCAGCAGTGGAATTACTGCAAACACTGCAGACGCATCTCAGCTGTGTCAATCTAGGGTTGGGTGTCTCTGTTTGCATTTTCTGAAATTAAAGAACAACATTCAACATCTAACAGTGTCAAATAACAGAAAGCCTAATGTTATACTTTCATTATTATTTAAAACATAATTAGACAGTAGCATTCAGCTGAGACAAGAACTGGCACTTAGTTTAATGCATTGTTTATTCAAACTTGCATCTTTTAACAAGGCCAGAATATCAAGTCTTTAAGGATGGCAACTTAGTGGAAGCACAGACATAAATCCCTCTTGACAAAATCCCCTTCACTCAAAATTGCAGACCAAGGAAAAATTCCCTTCAAGAACACCACCTGTTTTACTAATTTTAATATTCACATATAAATAACATGATAAGATTATGTAGCATCTGACAAGGGTTTTAATGTTTCATTTTGTTGTTTTGTTGTTGTTGTTTTCACTTTTTTGTCCAAAAACACATTATTTGCCATAAATTTTTGATATTTCTTTTGCAATGTTAATTTATTTAGTATACTTAACATATTGAAAGATTTGTGACCGATTATAAGGGTACTGAGTATAAAGAAACAGACCTAGCATCTTTAATTAGCATGTACAATTTAAATGTCATCTGGAAAAATGAGTACTCAGTACAGTTAACCTCTACATTTGTACTTACATTGTATGTGTTTGTTATCATAATGTGTTAGGTACAGCTGTAAAGATTTTATTATAATATTATTATTACGTTTACTATTATAATTATACCAACAGCCAGGAAGTGATACTGTTTATAAAGCAAAAAGGAGACATGATCCAAAAACAGAACTATGATGAACAGCTGACTTAACAGCAAAAGCCCCAGAACTCTCCCCTTTACAACAACAGTTTGCTTCCTTGCCCCCAGCCGATTACTTCACCATGACTTGCTGGTTATGCCATAAAACAAAGCTTGTATGGAAGTAATGCTTGGTGAACCCGTTATTTATCACTGAAATTGAAAACACTAGCCTTACGTTAGAGTATATATATGATTATCTTTTGAGTAAAATACTGAGAAAGTGAGGTTTGTCCGAAATAATCTAACTATCCGAACAAACAATCCATTACAACATATTCCTTTTGAGTTATTGTTGTTGTTGTTGTTGTTGTTTTTAAATGTCAGTAACAATTCGATGAAATGCAACTGTTTTATATGACTTTTCAATGTGATACACACTAAATAAATACCTATAATCATTTACATTATACAACTGCTAAAAAGTTATATAGAAAAACACTTGTTTACTCTTTTAGCAAATGGCTAAAAGTTATCTAAGGGAAGTAAGTTGTAAACAACAGGTTTTAAAGGCGTGTATTTGTTACGGCCCTTGTTAACAAATATGTCCTGGTAAGATTGTTGTGTGAAGTTTTAAGTACAAGATTTTAATGACTTGATTCCGATCCAGCTCTCATGTACTTAAACTGTATTTAGTAGCAAATAGCATATGTTTGAAAATGCAGCTGCTGGATTTGGTGAAAACTGTTAGCTGGCAAGATGTGACAGTCGTTCTTGTGACTGCCCTGGTGACGAGATGGATGTACTTCAACATCTTTCTCACATTTCTTTCACCACTGAGAAAGGTACATTTTTATAACTTTAATTTTAGGCATTCTTTTGACTTACTGCTTGAGAGCCAATGCCATAGCCATAACATACTTAACTTGAAAATAAATAACAGCTTTTAAAACAAATAGGCAAATAGTGTTACAGTCGTTTAGGGTGTTCTGGATCACTAACAACAATTATACTTGTCACTTATCCGAAAGTAGGATTTTTGGAAATTTATTTGTTTCAATGGAAAGATAAATTCTTCCTCTCTTTACTGGTCGAGTGCCTAAGTTCGGACGCTTTTGGCGGTTTTCGAATATTTTCTCGATAATATATGAACAGATTTGTTTAAAAATTGGCTTGACAACAGGCG
>Ga0224511_10002222_pt1 | contig 12834 bp, 2 predicted proteins | sample SF_May12_sed_USG_2_FD_169988 | JGI IMG/M metagenome (GOLD analysis project Ga0224511, IMG submission 169988) | Sediment microbial communities from San Francisco Bay, California, United States - SF_May12_sed_USGS_8_1 | ecosystem: Environmental > Aquatic > Marine > Sediment | place: USA...
CCTGTTCCAAAATGACCATATTTTTTCAGCTGCATCCCTTGGCAAAAAGTAGTCCACTTGAGTGCCCTTAGTACATGTGTACTGGTGTTTAGCCGTAACCCGACCGTTATACGGATCGCTTCGCGCGATCCGTACGGTCGGTATTAAAGATTGCTACTAAAACTCGAGATCCGGATGTATGCAATATTTGGATTATTCCGCTAAGAAGTGAAATATTATTTCACAAATGTCTCGCTTAATAGGCATTTTCGGCACTACTATCTTTAAAGGTACACTTTTGTGTGATTATCGAGGTTTATTTTTCTCAGTTTAATTGAACGTACTACTGGTTCTGCCGTGAATGTGTAGGGTCATTAACAGGGGTGTTTTATTGCTGTAAGTCAGTTCAGTTAAAATATAATGTCCTTCAAATTAAGCACCCATCAAAGGCAAAACCTATGCTTTAATGTCCGTCATCCGTTTACAGTCGCTTACTGTGCGAAACGAAACGGACATCTTTGCGTTAACGCATAGATAACACAGCTATGTAATATACCCAACGATTTCTTTTTTCCAGCGATTTTTAACGGATCACCCATCCGTTTGACGGATCAATTTTAACGGAAGCTTTACGCATCCATATAATAGCCGCCTTAGCCGCACGTTTTTCGATTTCTGCTTAAAGATGCGATGCCTGTATCTTTTAACCAAAGCATGAATTATACTCTCGTAAATATGATAAACGGTGAAATATAGTTATCCATGCATGTTAAACTATTACTGAAAAAACAATTTGTTGAAAAAGTGTGGTTTTGTTTTGTTATGTTTCGAACCATTACGTTCAAACAGTTAAATAACTGTACATTAATCGATATTTTCAATCAAACTCGGTGGTCTAGAGGTAACACATCCGACTGGGGTTCGAGAGGTCCCGGGTTCGATTTCCTGCTCTGGCAACGATTATTAAGTTTGCCTTTTTTGGTTTTGTGTTTTCAATTTTTGTCCAAAACACATGACTTGTCATGCAATTTTGCTATTCATTGCAATATTAATTCATTTAGTATACTTAGTGTTCATAACATATACTTTAAAATGTGTGACCAATTTTAAGGGTACCAAGATACAGACAGAGCATCTTTAATGGTTCAGCTGTTCACTCGCCCAGACCTTCCCAAACATGGCTTAACAATAACAGTAGCTATCGTCCGTTTGTGGGACCTAGTGTAACAAGAACATTTGTTAAAATGCTGAATGCTGGGATCAGGAAAGCATTAGTGGGCGAGCACCGTATATGCACGGTTAGATTATGTGTTCGTCTTATATAATTAAAATAGTAAAACATTCAAAAGGGAAATGCAGTTTTTGCTTTTGACAAGTACCTTTTAAATCTTAGGTTTCGGAAAAGGAGAACAAACATCAGACTGCAGTAATCCGATATTTGATAAGAACATGATATGTTAAACCGCATGCTCTCAGTTTTACACACATAATCATGAAAACACCATAATGCATAAAACACTTATTAATACATACAATCATAATGTGTATATGAACCTCTAATGTACGTTATACACAATAATGAATGTACGAATCCATATTACTTTTGTATACACGACAATCATAATGTGGTATACAAAAGTGTGCACGTTCAAAATACGCATGCGTGTAGTAAACAAACTTCCTTGTGTATGTAGAAAACCATATTGTGTGCACGAAATTATCGTTATTTGTATAATACGCAATTATTTTCGAAACCAGAACCATAGTGTATGTACCAAGCCATAATGTTGAAACAAAACCATAATACATGTATATGGGAGAAACCATAGTGAATAGGAAACTATGATGAATGTACTTCGTACATGGTATAATATATGTAGGAAACCGTAACGTAAGTCCGAAACTACAACCATGTATGTTTGAAACCATCAGGTATGTACGACACCGAAAAGTGAGAACGACACAACGATATGTTCGAAATGAAACAGACTATACTAAGAATTTCACCTCATGTCTTGATTTCGTAACATGAGACGGGCGACCTTTGACCGGGCGCGGTGTGATTCCATGTGAAGCCATTGCCAATGTGAAGCAGTGGAGACTAGAATTAATCATCTCAACGACACGCTTAACCCTTTCATACAGTTAAACCATCAAAGAACATTGAGCGGCACGTGAACCAGAGTCAAGTACTTTACCTTAGTTACTGACACTCAAGCACGGAATGTGGCCTGATAAGATGCGCCGTGCCTGTGGACAAGGATTGCTTGCTTAATTCCTCCAACGATAGTGTACACCTCTCATACAGATCTATGATGATTCCCATGACCGTAAACGTCGTTTGGGAAAACTCACCACAGTATTACAATAAGAAAACACAAGCTTTGCCTTTCCTATGGGATACGTGTATTAAGAGAAACTACGCTTTAACCTTGCATCTTTCAACCTGTTTGGGTAGGACGGCGTAGAGGATCTTCCCTTTAATATGTCAACCACTATAGTTCGGGCAGCGTAAATCTTCTTTTGCTCATTTTTACCAGTGTGGGAATGGCAGCGTAGATGAAATCTTCCATTGCAACTTTCAGCTATTATGGGTTGGATGGCGTTAATTTGATCTTTATGACTTACAAGTATTGACGTTGGTACGAATCAGGCATAAATTAAATCGTTCCATTGTTCCATTTTGTTATTAAATAAACACCGAAACGTATTGTCCACAAACATGCTAATAAATATTTGTACATAATTATGTTTTAAATGTATAAAAAAAACAATTACTATTCTGAGAGTTTGTCAAGTTTGTTTGACTCATTTTGTAATTTAAAGTACATTACACATTCAGTGAAATTTATCTATAATTGTTAATAATAATTTTAATTTCTTTAAAAAAATGTATGTCTTCTTTTGTAAATGTGTTAATGCTATGTGCATTTTGTATCATGTAGGACATTCCATGTTTAAATTGATTTCTTGGTTATAACCTTTTGCTTAAATTTGTTAAAGATGCTATGCCTGTATATTTTGACCAGCATTGTTTACATCTTACTTTATAATCACACAGAAGGAGCGACTGTTACTCCCGTAAATATTAGAAACTGCCAATAGTTATCCGTGCATGTTAAAATATTACAGAAAAACCGACTTTGTTGAAAAAAGTGGCCCGCAAATTTGGCTTTGTTTATTTATGTTTAAACAGTTAAAGACCTGTCACTCCAAAGTGGCGTCCTTACAGCGTCATAAAATATTAAAATATTGCAGGACGCCGTGGTGAGCGCGCCTTGACATCGCCTACTGCGCAATGCGGCGGTGATCATTTTAAACATGCACAAAGACAACGCCACGACTAGGCGTTTGTACAGCGCTGTAACGATGTGTGGTTTTCTAGAGCGCAGTAGGCGCGTTGTGGAGACGCTGCGTTAACTCTGGAAGCGGCGTTTGCAATAAATTTTGATAAATATATATGCAATTTGAAATGTATGAAAATATATTTATTATAATCAATGCAAAAGAAATATGCTTTTAAGTTATAAAAAACTGACAGCACTTAAAATACTTATCATGTCATTATTAAAATAATACCGGTAAGATGTTTAACAAAATTAAACCTCAACTAAAACACACATTTATATATAACTGTTAAATACAACGACAATTTGCTTCAAAAAGCCCCAAAAGTCCACTAAGTTCGCAAATATTATAATGCACAAAATATAAACAAATAAGTAAAAAGACCTTAATTGTTAAAAGCGTCGTGGCCACACTGTCTGCAAGCTGTGTGCGCGCCTTTGGCGCGCCTTGAGCGTGTCGTTAGCGTGCCTTCAGCTTTTTTGTCCAAAGCATATTATTTGTCGTAAAATGTTGCACTTCCTTTGCTATGCAAATTCATTTAGTATTCTTTTTGTACTGCATCTTTTTTACCGATTATAATGGTATCCATTTACAGACCAAGCATCTTTAATATTTGTAGTTAAAAGCCTCATTTTATTTAAGAAAATATATTATGCATATGTTCAATAAAATGTATTCTCGTGTAACCTTCGCAAAATAAAGACATTATTTTCATAATAAATATTCGTTCTATTTCGGCGTTTTATACATACATCTACCGGTAATTGTAACAAAATCTTGCACGAATGATTTTTAAAAAATGAATATTTTAACTGTATGTTTGCGAAGATAATGTTTTTATGTTTTCTTTGTTCACAAAGTAATTCTATGTGAACATTTTAAGACTAACTGGAAATTGATTTTCTCCTGATATATTGATATCCCTCAAGTCCTCACCACGGGTATCTACAAATCCCAAATTCAATATCCGCGAGTCCACCGGTGTATCAATATATACGAAACGTCCTACTATCTCATACTTACCCGAAATCCAAGTGGGTTTAATCCGTTTAAAATCTGTAAAAGTCGATTTTAATGATTATTTGATAATAGCGTTTCACCACTTATGTCCTATATTGCAATAGGTCACGTATTTTTTCTACAAAGAAGCATAATGTTTCCGATTCCCATGCATGTTAGCTCCGACGGACATTATAAAGGATAACATTTTAAAAAGGTATTTACATTTATACTGAAAACATATATTAACTGTATAAAAGTGTGTATCAATCGCAGTAAAAAAAGTTTAAAAGCTTCATTCCTTAGATTATCAAGATACAGATAATTATATGTCTTTATTTTATTTGTTTTAGGTCGTCCCCCTTTATACGGAAATTTAAAAAAGAGTCAACGGTTTGTTTGAATTTGGAAAAAGCTTCTCACGATAAAAAGTTTGTACTTTTTTAACATGATACAAACCAATTAAACGAAACACTAAAGGAAGAACAAAAGCTATACGGTAATAAAATGTCGGGGAAAAACGACGGTTTTATTGACTTGGAGAAACACCACGATGTCCTGGTCGGCATTGTTGGTGCGCTTGCTGGATTACTTGTGGTGCTGATTACAGTGTATGTAGTGTGCACAATACGCAAACGGTTCTTGCAAAAGAAGTCAAATTCAACGAAAGCAACCAGGACGAAAGATGCATCAAAAGTTGAGAAGCCCGGCAACTCGGTCGCCCCAGAGCCAGCCACTGGTGATACCAAAGGGAAGACAACGCTTACTGCCAAGAATGGAAACGACAACAACAAACAGCAACAACATGTGACCATCGAGGCCGCAACAGACAAACCGCCCGCAAATGGAACAGTGAAAAAATAATGATGGTGAAAACTTACGGCGTTTGAATGAAGTAATGAATATTAAAATTACAATTGATTAAATAATAATTACATTAATTATCACTGTAAGTTATGTAAATGGACAGAAGATGTTTTAGTTTCAAAATATCGTGTATATTCTAATTGCAATTCTTATTTAAAAAGGTAGACTGCAAGTCAATGAAATTCAAACAGAACATTGTAAATATATTATATTCATATTTATTGCCATGCGATGGACACATGGATAAACCCACTGATCACGACACACCATTATAATGGGACGAACTATCTAACTCACTTTAATTTTCCCTTTTCTCAGTTTCAAACAACCGTCTGGGAAAAAACAGAGCTGTAAATCACGGAAAACTTAGTATGAATCTATTTCTTGTCAAATGTCTTCCAACCTTGGCATATTCGACCGTAGTTGGACCGGATAACCCATTATTATTACAAACGATTTCCAGATGAATTAAGGTTTACACCTAAATGTATTGACAACCCACGTGACAATGTATTTTCATCAGAGGAACTACTTTTCAGTGCTTTATGAACAAGGTTTTGAAATGAACAGCTGTGTGTGTTGTCTACATTTTTGTATTCGAGGTGATAGACCGTTCGCAGAACGCACAGGGTCGGTAGGCTGCACAGTACGTTCGCAGACCTCAGAACTTCAAAAAAAATGAAAATTTCAACAAAACACAACAAACGTGACATGTACGAGGACTGTTAAATAAATTCGTGGAGTTTTGAAATAAATTAGTTGATTTTGAATATTTCTTTTCGAAATTTGGCAATGTCAATTATGCATCTGATATCATCACGCTGTTTTAAGTTTATTAGACATTCTTACGTAACTCCAAATATATTGGTAAACAATGTGTTGCTAGTTGCCAGGCTCCTTTTTCCCGAAATAATATTTTTTTAACAAACGAAACAATTGACGATTAGCAAAATACACACACGCCAAGCAGACGATTTAATTATGTAATAACGTCATTTACGTAGGCGATCGCTGGTGTAGCAATTTTTTTTTAATTCGAAAAGCAAGTTTGGTCGCGTTAGGGCTAACGAACTGTGTTTGTTTTTGACGTCTTCCACATATGAAATTTAACATGCAGTTGTTAAATGTCCTTGGGGGTCTGTGTAATTTACTTAAATGTACTTAGGTTCTTAATTTAAAAGTCGTCAACAACCATTTCTTGTAACAAATATGTTGTTTGATTTGTTTGAAAAGCAAAGTATCCCTTCAAGACGGTATATACCAATATCGACTTCAAGAGTGAAGACGTCACTAATGGACGCTGAGCAGAGAATGGCGAGTGGTGATCGACGTATTACCTTGCGCGTTATGTTTGGTCATATCGGGTATTAAGCTCTATATTTTATTGCACATTTCTAAGAATACTGTACACACTCCTGTTAATTTTCAAAATACCGAGACATCTGCTGTATATCCAGAATCTCGCTGATATGGATGTTCGGGTGTTTCCAGTCACCAATGTCCGTCTTAGAGTAAAATAACAACATTTTGGAATGACGCCCTTCGCAAGAGAATCTTTACGATCAGTTTACAAGCTAGTAGTGCATATAATCGTTTATTGGGTGCATGTTAATGGCGTATACGTTGACAAACGAAAAGCATAATAAGTTCATTAATGACGTTGACGTCATTTTTCATTTGGAGCCCGGCAATGTTTGCTACCATGTGTTCATAAAATGATTGTAACATTTATATGTGTAAACAGTTTGAATTACAACGTACGGTATCCGTCCCATACATATTGCCCTCTATCATGTGTAAAACTAAATAACCTCGAGTGATTCTAAATAGTTTTATATAAGTTTTCCACGAATATATCGCACAGCCCTCGTACAGTCAAACAATTTTTTTAACAATTTGTTATGGAAATAGAAAAGACAAAATGTTTTTATTGTTAAATGGTACGCAGTTACGCAGGCCTTAAGTAAAGAAGTACGCAGAACACAGAACGGAGAGATTCACCATTGTTGTTAGTTTGTTAACTTTAAATGTTTATTGCTTTAAAGTGTTTGTTATAAATACTTGTTGTTTATTTATTTTCCATGTATATAAATTAGTTTGAGTGTTTATGTTTTCATGCATTGTATAGCTATTATTTCAGTAGTCGAATATGATAGTGATTGTCCAACATGTAAACGAAGCTAAAGCTATTCTGAAATCTTATTTCATAATTGATAACACGGAGGGAAATATATGGTGAAAGTCAATAAAAGATTTTTTTTAACTCAAATTAAAAGTAAACTCTTTATTTAACACGCCCACTAGACCTCTTGCGCAGTGACACAAATTGTGGATTCAGAATTGCTTAATTTTAATCTTAAAGAAACCAACTCGTTGGCGTAAAAGGTTGGCCAAGCTCAATTGGTTAAACTATGTATCCAGCCTTTCGAAAATATATAGATGTTTGTCTCTTTGGAAACTTGTTAAAAGTAAATACAATGTTTTGTCGTTTGTAAATGTGTATATATAATATAAGCTATAGAGAAAACGCTGTATACCAGGTGATTAAGAGAAAAAAATGTTTGGTTGAAGATAAGTGTGAACATTATTAACCTCCTGTGTTAATATCAACACGATAAATGTAATTATATCATATGTGAGCAACCAAATGCTGATTTCCCATTTGTATACACAACTGTTTCATTGATTTTGTCTTTCATTAATAATCATGTTTTTGTGTAAATAAATATTAAACTGCAGTTGTCATTAATGAAAGTCGTTTCATACAATTTCAAACACGTGTTATCGGGAGACGAGTCTTATATTTCTCTTCCAAACCACTAAAAGAACCTACATGGATGTACGAGGGTTGTATGCTAAATTCGTGGACTTTGTTTGCTAAAACTTTAATATGTGTCGTAGATACATATATTTTGCACACGTTATAATTTAATGCGTCTGCAATCCGAAAATCATTAATTAAGACTAATATTTGCACCCCAACCTACGATTATATAGCTTTAACGGTTCCATGGTAACGGTTACCGGAGCACTCCGTTTTTATACGTTTTATAAAGAAAACACGCAACATATGTCCAGTGTAGACAAATATTTTGGTTTACCTAACAACTGCGATAAGGCCAGCCAGGGATCTAAGTGTGACCTGGCGGGCAGGCGACAAGCGTCGGATCAACATCGGTGGGATCGATGAATCGTGCCATCAAACATTGACAAGCTTTATCTGCCGTTCTCGGGTTAAACAGTGCAAAAGGTTCAACGCATCTCCTCCTACTGTTAATCAAATTTTCAAACATGTCATTATTGGCATAACGTGCGCTCTGCGTCGTATATTGTTGCATGATCAACCTTGAAAGCGTAACATGGAGAGTTGCACTAAGAGACAGTGCACGGCTTTCGGAGTTGATTTCACGCCGCTCCAGTCTGCTACACAGCGTCCTCAGTCTCGATGCCGGTATAGAAGAACAAAGCTTAAATTACGGTTTACGGGGGCGGGGTTATACGCAAACTAATGCACGTATGCTAAAATTAGCAATATGTTGTTTTTTTTAGAAAAAAACAACCGTTTTTGTAAAGGGTACTCTTATTTAATTTATGGTTTAATGAATGGGGCGTGAATAGTTTGGTTGTTTCAGCAAACCTGACCGAGGTAGTGCTGACCTTACGGACGTTTCCGTGTATCTTCTCAGTTGTGGAGAACAACGGATTGATACTTGAAGACCATAAATGTTTGATATTCATATAGGCTTAGGGGATCGGGCACACACCACTATAATAAATAACGTGTATATAGTTTTCCGTTTACCGATCAGGTTATATAACTAGAGAGGCCGGAAAACGTGTACAGATTCCTATACACAACCGTACATTCTAAGGCAAAACAAATTAGCCTTTTTTGGATATTAAACTATTAGGTCGGACCATTTATGGGTCAGTTAAGAAGGGTGTCAAAAACGTTGTGTAACTCGGATCAGCCGCTTGTTGTTTAAAGCAGACATGTTGATGTTTAAATGGCAATTAGAACTAAAACAATACAAGTATTGGCGACAAATAAAAAACAAGAACATTGTTTTAAAACGATAAACTATTTAAACCGCGCAATCCACAACACGAGACGTGCATTGATCTCCTGCGTAACGACGTCATAACAAATAATAACAAAAATTACGATTAAAATAACAAAGGCTTAGTTGTAAGCGATAAATTAAACGCGGGTCGATCAGTACTTGTTTATGTCAAGAGCGATTAGGAGAAATCTACTGTGTAAGTCACGTAAAAGGATTTTCAAAATATAATGACAAAAACAACGACGGTTTCATGAAAAATGTATGTCGCAGACATAATGCCATTGTTTTGCGTACATGTACATGTATATAAGTATTTTTTCCACTAAATAAACTTATTTGATTTGTTTTTATTTATTTTAAGGCGAAGGTAAGATAAAACCACGTGTTTTTTCAGAGATTTCCTACGTACAAGACAAGAGGTTTTTCACAGGTGATACTATTTTCCTTCTAAATCATAAAACGAAAGTGCACAATTATGCGGTCTCACTCCCTGGTAAACTAATTCCTTCCTGTAACAGTCCCAGTCACCAGCTATTCCGTGGCCGCCAGTTCCGAGAGGTCTCACTATAATAGCTGATACAATCACCTGCTCATTTGCCTAATGACTGTACAATTACGCCAATCAGCGCCATGCGTTTCCACCAATACTTGCTTGTAGAACAGTCGTCGTCATTAATGAATAAGGTAGACTTGAAAACGTGTGTCCGCACAATATACTAATGTTTGATTATTTATCAAAATGAGTGTATGATTTGATAAGTTAACGATATACATGACAATGTATACGTATGTATTTTAAAACATTTAGTTTAAAACTAGTTTTGCTGCAATCGGGTTTACTTACATGCATTTGTGCAAACAAAATATCTGACGAATGCTATAAGTAACGTTATAAATGAAATGGTTACAGATAATATAACATTTAACGCTGTGTGCAATAGTGTAAATTGCAGTTAAATGTTGGCTGTAGGCTAAAGGTATCTTATCTTTGGGTATTGCTTATACATGTATGTAATTTAACGCAATTAGTACGAGGCTACTAGAACTATTGTTAATTTACAACTGAAGGAAAAATGGTCTCTCTGTCCGTTGAATCCCTCATTGATAATGAACTACTAAAAAGACATACCTTATCAATGAAAACTGAATAAAGTGAGCGAGTACATTATTACGTACTCAGCGACTGACAAGACGTAATGCGCATTAAGCCATTAAAGACAAGCAGGTTTTGGTATCGTTAGATCCATAAACCTGACCATTTATTAAAAACAATGCATGGTTCCACAACTTTTTAATCTCCGCCTACATTTGCCGAAATCCATTGTTCATGTGATAATGTTTATCACAAACAGGAAATACGACTTCTATTGTTACATACTAGGACAGATTGTCACCTGACAATATATCCCTGATCCATTGGATTAAAATTGACCATGTACTGTTATAAATGATCATGATTGACAGTTGTGGAACTGTCCATAGATTAAGCCACAACCATGGCTATGTGTTCTATTGTTAGCAACTACATTGCTACGACGTTCTGACTGTAACATATAATTGTTAACATATTATACAGATTATATGGAGTATGGCCGGCAATGTATTCGTAAATTATTGTCTACTAAGGCAGAATCCTTTCTAAGACAGTTGAATAAAATCATGTACACGTATATCCTTTTTAAACTGTATAATATAAATTGAAGAGATGTTCAAAGAAAGAATGTTGTAAACAATGTAGATATGTCAAGTTTAAGGGCACCATGACAAAATGGCCCGTACAAAAACCAACACACAGAACGACACAAAAACACGTACAACACCATGACGCAACAGACATTTAGAAAAAAACTATATTTAAAACTATGAAAGACAGGACAATAAATATCATTGTAACTATGTTTGCAAACACTCAAATCGCAGTGCACATAAAAAGGCGCTTGTTATACACTTTAAAACTTGTGAAATTATTCTCATAGTATAAATTATGTCTCTGCACATCTTCAGTTATATGTGTAGTGTATAGATTTAAGTATTTAAGTTAATAAAAATGAAAGAAAACATTTTTTTCTTTTTTCAATTACACATGTATACCTCTTACTGACTTTTGGATATTTACTGTCTGTTCACCATCCCTGTCGCAAACTTAGCCGCGCCAATACGGTTGCCGCCATTTTATATCAGGGGAGTTATCATTGAAAGAGCCGACAGTGCCTTGTTAAAACGTGAAATACAAATCTAGCGTATAGTTGCCATCTCGTGAAATATATCAGATCCACAGAACTGCGGTAACGTAGATGTGCTCAAGTCAATATAAAAAATGCAACCAAACGTATATGACTGATAAGCTTCAGTTGTATATAGTGTAATTTGATATGAAACTATGAAACATTATTCACAAGTTTCTATTGGTTGTTGTACCTGGTCATATGTAGTATATTATATGTAAACGGCTAGGAAAAAAATCTTAAATTGATATCATCTGTCACGGTGACCACGTTCAATTTACCACTATCGAATTACAGAATAGTATTTCACATTGATCCATAAATTGGTATAAATCATGAGAAGACAATGCCGACATTACCAGACGTCGTTAGGAGTGTTTCCAACCATGGCAAACTAAGCTCTTCCTGTTACCGTCCATATTACGGGATATAGCTCGCCTTACATTTCCTGTGTGGAGCCCTGGAACCATTATACCTCTACCTGGGCTCACTCATTCAGTGAAAATGGCACGTATTGTTAAGGAACACCAGTATGTTGGCAATTGTTAATGGCAGTGTGTGGGTTTGTTAATGTGACCAAATGATGACAGCAACCACAGAAATTACAGTTTTGCAAAGTTTTCCATTATTCTGGGAAAAAAAGAATCATAGCAAATACATTATCTTTGTGTTCTGTTTGTATAAATAAACAAAAATGAATTAAAGACTTCACACCTATAGCTACAATTTATACTCTCGTCTTCCAACTACAAACCAATGTTGGTATTGGAAGAAAATTGAGTGCTAGCAAGGTCCAGAGCAAACGTATATTGTCTATTTAAAAATAGGTCATTTGCCATGTATGACATATTTCGGCGGTGAGGCATATGGAATTGCCATATATGACATATTTCGGCGGCGAGCCATGTGCGATTGTCATATGTGACATATTTCGGCGCTAATGCATATGAAATTGTCATGTATGACATATTTCGGCGGTGAGCCATGTGCAATTGTCATATTCAACATATTTCGGCGGTGAGCCATGTGCGATTGCCATATGTGACATATTTCGGCGGTGAGCTATGGACGATTGTCATATATGACATATTTCGGTGGTGAACCATGTGCGATTGGCATATGTGACATTCATGTATTTCGGCGGTGAGCCATGTGCGATTGTCATATGTAACATATTTCGGCGGTGAGCCATGTGCGATTGTTATATGTGACATTTTTTGGTGGTTAACCATGTGCGATTGTCATATGTGACATATTTCGGTGGTGAACCATGTGCGATTGTCATATGTGACATATTTCGGTGGTGGACCATGTGCGATTGTCATATGTGACATATTTCGGCGGTGAACCAT
>Ga0224511_10002223_pt1 | contig 12833 bp, 7 predicted proteins | sample SF_May12_sed_USG_2_FD_169988 | JGI IMG/M metagenome (GOLD analysis project Ga0224511, IMG submission 169988) | Sediment microbial communities from San Francisco Bay, California, United States - SF_May12_sed_USGS_8_1 | ecosystem: Environmental > Aquatic > Marine > Sediment | place: USA...
AATCATCTAGACAGATTGACACCATCCTAGTTGTTTTAAACATAAAACCAATTGCCTAAACTGTATGTGTGTGGATTTACCGTACATCGTTTTTCAAGAATGGTAAGTTCTGCCTCTAACAGTCATTACAATGATTCGTTATTCTACTCCCACTTAGCCTAGCCGACGTCGTTACAAGTACTGAGTTCACATGCTCTCGCTGGATTTAAAACACCCTTAGTTTTTGAGTCCAACAGAAGTCAAAATATTTTTTTTCATAGTCAAATCAACGTGATATATATAATTATGTTAACCTTTTTTTCTTTTGATGTTATCTATTTAACTAATACTTAACAAGCGTAAATGAAAACATTTATGTAATCCAATGCGAGGCATCTGTCTTGTCGCAACACAAGTTATAAAATGTTTATTTTTTATTTGCATTAAATCGTACTTTAACCGCGCCAAGAATCGTTGCAAATAGTACCATCGTTTATCATTTCAACTTATTAGTTCACGTATTATTTTTATCAATACCGGTAACAAGAAAAATGTGCGTTGGATTTTTCTTTCAAAACTGTCTTCTCTAGCTAAAACTCATGTCTAATCGGTTCGATTGTGGGCAACGCGGTTAATTCCGCTGTTAATCGTTAAATGTGCTGACACACACTAAAAGAGAAGTAAACTAATTAATTTTCTATTGAAACCTTATTTACAAAGAAGATTGGTCGTGCTAATATTTTAACACTTAATTAAGACAGATTTTGTCGTACTTCTAAACCTCGTTTTTTGAAACCGTAGTACGTCTACGTTGCAAGTACGTATACGTTATAACTACAACATACGTGTTCAGTACGTTTGAAACGAACGACGTCTAGCTACGTGCAGCATCGTAAATATGGCTGTCGCTTTTACGCAGCCACGAATGAAACCGAATATCAAATTTCTTCCTTGCCGTTTGTTTTCACATTATCCTTTTTGCATAATAAGTTTGTGAAACCACACTAAAGAAATGACCTCACATACCTCGTAATAGCATAACTGTCGGTTAACAATTGCACGCTATTATTGGATATTAGTTCCTTCAGTATAAAATGCCGCAAACATTTCAACTGACAATTGAAAAGTTTTCTTTAAAGTTGATATTAGCTTAATATTCTGAATAAACACAATATTGAATTACACGGTTTCGTACCAAGGCGAATTACCCAAGCAACGCTTTGATGTGCACGGTCATGTGACCGCTAGGTTTTGCGATCAAACCTGACTTTTATTGACACTTTAACCGGTAGCCAGATACAGGTTTAATATTTTTTAAAGAAGTTAAGATTGCATTATCTCGTTCGCGCTGGCTGTTGAAACAAGTAAGTCTTCCTGTTTTGTACTTTGATTTACGATAACATTTTAATTTTTTGTTATTTTGTTTTAGATATCAGTTTGTGCGTTTAGTACGTTGTTTTATTTCTCCTCTTTAAATCGCCACTTGTACATTTACTACTCCTCTGTATTATAAATGCCAATAAATGCTTATTTTATCAAGATAAATGTCTGTACCTAAACTAAGGTCATATTTAGATATACAAAAATGTATCGTGTACCTGTGATTTTCGATTTTTTGAAATACAGACGTTAAAACTGATTGTGAAACGTTGAAGACAGAGACAAATGAAACGTTTAAACAATTCAAATAAAAAAAGTAGTACTGAACAAAATAAAATAAATTGATTTACATTTTTATCAAACTGGACTGTCCTATATCTAATTTGGCATGTAATAAAAATATCACTATTACTCCTTATCAGATCAGCGTTTGAATATAAAGCGATACTTGTAGTATACCCAGAATAAATCCCATAGTAGGATTTTCTGCAAATGTAGTTTCGATTAAATCAATTACGCGATCAGACCAGTCTAGATGCTTTTGTCCGCGTGCAGCTTGCAGTATTGATCGTTAAATGATGCACGCAGAACGGCCATTTTGTGGGGCTCTATTTCTATTTAAACGCTAAGGATAACAAACAATATGCTAACATTCAAGATTTACTTCATGCAAACATAGGAATGGGAACTAATTATGTGTTTTTATCAAACAAAGCTAAATTGCATTTGTCGACTTATTGTAATAGTTACTCATGTCAGTTTTGACCTTTCAATTGTCGTATCTGACTAGGTTAAATAAATGGTCAAACTATTTTCATTCTTATTTTCTAGACATCAATTTTCGAATAAATGCGTCAGTACTTAAAGACTTTATGGACAACGCATCAGTATTAAAATTCTTGTATTGAGATTATGTACTAGCTGTTTATATAAAGATAATCGAGAACAATTAAATCACTCGATATAAATGTAAACATTCTGCTATCAGTTGCAAGATAGTACTGACACCATGGCGATTTATTTCTTCTTCTGAACGCAAATTCAAATACAAATACTAAAGCATAAAGCGTTAAGGCCACTTAACTTAAACCATGTTGAGAATAGATCTCGCGTTCCGTGGTATAGTTGGCCCCTCATTTCATGTTTATGCATTGTGAAAGTAGGTCACCACACAATATTGTGAAACAGGGATATCACAAAGGTAGGGAGTTCATTTGTTGTCTAGATTTTATGTTATTTTACTGTTTTAAAATGTTTTTATGTAAATACATTTTTAATCCACTCTGCATAAGATTAGACACGTGAAAACAAATTGAATTTAAATTGAGTTACTTTATAATAAGCTTCAGTGACTGTACATAGTGGCTCTGTACCTCATATGTAGATTCATACAGCTTTTATTAAACTGTTTTAATAACCAATGATAACTTTCCACGATAAAGCATGTAGCGCACATGTTATTAAGATAATTGTTGTATGCGTGAATACATGTATACAGCGTGCGTTTTTATTTATGTTTGGGCATGTTGATAACTAATACAGTTAAATTTTTATGCTAATAGTAATGAGGTTTAAGTGGTTTGATTAAAGATATTTGAAACGTATGCCATTGAATGACTAGACTATTAACAACTCATTGAATAGTGGTATACACTCACAATAGGCTATATCCTATGGCCCCGTTCAGTGTCCATTTCAATGTCATTTACAAACTATAAATTATTGAATACAATCTTATTTTAAATCATTTTTATAAAACTTTAATGTATTTCGCCGCATTTTTTTCTAACAAATTTCTTCAAGGCTTAACTTGGCGAAACTAAAATGTATTCTTCCATAAATATATAAAATGCGCAAGAAATGACTGCTTCACGCGATACAGTAATGTCAATTTAAAGAGTTTTAAGAACAATCTGTTTAATTTAAGAAATGTACTCCCTTTAGGCAAAACATTTAAAATTTGCAACTAACAAATGCCCGTACTTTGTTGTATTTGTTCATTATTTTCATCGAACATTCGTCTCCGTTACATACGCAGTAGATTGTTTGGAAACGCTATTTATTTATTGATATAATTAAATATCCACTGCCACAATCGATAATATGATAATGATACGCACAACTTTTGAGTGTTAAAACCGGAACTATCGACGACGGTCCTTTACATAGTATGGGTAGCGTGTAACATCGTTCGTGTATCGTATAACCGACGGACAGGCAGCGTATAAGGAACGTTTGCGGACGTATGTCAACATTAGTCACCCTCAGCGTAGCGTTTATCACCGTATGCGTAGCGTATGAGTAACGTATGCATATCGTACGCGAGCGTATGAGTAACGTATGCATAACGTATTTGAACCTATGACTAACGCATGAGTAGCGCCGCCTTTCCACTGCGGAATGCCTTAGGGTCATAAAGACCGAACTAACGTCGTCAGCCAATCCATGGCCGTAGCCAGATTCGGAGTCTGATTCTCTTTCTTCTTCATTTTGTTTAATACATTGTATTAAAAAGTGAATTATTTATGAAATCAAATTGGTGTTGGAGAAAAGCTACCTCCATCGTCTCGCTGTCTATAGCTAACACATATTGGGAAAAGGACCCTTTATATATGTTCAGCTCAACCGACCACCGTTTATGTCAACGTATGACTAACGTAACTTTAGCGTATGTCTAACGTATTCAACGTATGCCCAATAAATGCAGCGTACGCCTATCGTATGGTGTGCGTATGAATTTTCCATCGTATGCGAGCGTATAGCATATGCGTATGAGTAACGCATATGCTATACGCTCGCATACGACTGAACCATTTGAACATGTCCAAAATATTAATTTAGCCCGACCCATGTCAGCGTATTTGAAACGTATAGGACGTAAACATTCCGTTCTTCTAACGTATTTCTGCGTATGCGAGCGTATTAGCATACGCTGGCACACGCGGATTCCATACGCTGTAGTGTGACTGCACTATTTTTTATTTTTTTTTGGAGGGGGTATATTTCTGTATGTTGGCATTGTGAAACGGTTTTATTCTCTTTAAAAACACCTTATAAAACATTCCAAATTGAAGTGGATTTATCTCGCATCTCGCGCAATGCAGCTTTATGAGTAGAAACAGACACACTTGATGTGCAAACTAATGTGTAATCTAAACTGTAAATAAAAAACGACATGCACACATTTTTTAATGTTGTTGCTTTTGTATAATCATACTGGAAAAAAAACTTTTTGGCAAAATATATAACGTTTTTTTTGCCAAGGCATCAGCTTTGTACGTTAATTAGGTGATAAAGATTTGTTATTTGAAAACGAAATGACAGAATTAAAACATAAAATAAACACTACATGTATCTTTACTAGATAAAACGTTGTATCGTTACGTATGTTATACACGTAATAATGTTTCGTTTTTGCTCCCTTTAGCTTCTAACGAAATGATAAAATAATCTTATAAAAAAATAAAACCTACGTATCGTAATTGTAAAAAAAATGAACTGTTCCAACACACTGCCAGTTTCTACCCGCCACGTGACAGCTGCAAACAATTTAGTGTTAACTTAACAAGAATCATGTACTAAGTTCTGATATGCATAATGTATAGAATGATTTTATTTGTCAGGTTCATGTTGACCATACTAAGACCACACATTGACCTCATTTACATTATCTTTTCATTTGTTGTATTTGTTGATTGAAGGAAACGTTAAAGACGAAGCGTATTCAAGACAGAATGAAGAAGGTGGAACTCCAATGAATCAAGACTGCAATGTACAGTTCAGTGAACAAGTGTCTTTATATGTTTCTGGTTCTCAGGGAGCATGGATTGTATTTGTTCACATTTAAAAATAGAGTGCCGCTCATGCGGCGCTAGTGGCAACAGTGGTGTGGCATCTTTCATTCCCACTATTGAACAGCTTCAATAAAACAGAGGCTGCTTTTTTCCTCACGCAGACTGTGCTTGCTTTCTGAGGGCTTTCTCTTTTCTCAGTTGAATTAAACATGACACTTAATAGAGTATTAATATAAACGAAATGATACACCAAATACCATGGCAATGTGTTGATGGGCTCAATTGAAAGTGAACACATGGAATGCATACTCAGTATAGACCAATGTTACCGTAGTGCAACCGTTCAACGATGAACGTCAACTCCTACTCAGCGATGTTTGGTGGATGACTTTGGGCCGTTATCAACGAATGTATGTTCCCCCTTCATCTTACTCACGTGAAGAATAAGTCAAAGCTTTGTTGCGAATAAACGTTTGTACAAATTGATTAATGAGTTTGTCACGGCATGCTTTCCCCACACACCACAAACGAGGTCGCAGCCAAGATTAGAGCCACTGCAGGACTGCAGATGCACGCCATTTATCTGTAAGAGCTAAATAAGGAATAATCGCATCAACATGGCCTAATTTGAATTAAAACCACTACCATATTGCCAAAATTTCTCGATGAAAATTCTTCATCAAAATGTCCAACTTAGTACGGGAACGGCTGATCACACAGAATTCCAGCTTTGATGACGCGCAAACCGTCGATCCATTCGACAAGTTACGGGTAAGTGTCTTTTATTGTTTTGTTTATTCCGAATAATTCGTCCTCACACATACATTTTCTAAACATAAAGCTATTGATGAAAGGGAGTAATCACATATCATGTGATTGTTGTTGGATGTGCTGATTAGGTGTTAGGTAATCTAACAATTGAAATTATATATATTTCAGCTTTAAACTTCGTTAATGCCACGTTCTATCTTAAAACGTACACGATGATTTAGTGTGTTAGATCGGTGGTCAACTTACCTCTGATTCTAGTAGGACAATTTCAGTGACTGGCATAGGTATGTGATCTCGATACTAGTTACTGAGTTTTGCTGAGTTACTTTGGGAGATTATAACTGACATTCGTAAGCACCTTAACATGGTGAACAATGCAATGCAAGAAACACCTAAGGCACTATTGACACACGTGTTAGTATCCAGTGGCGGATCCAGGATTTGACCTGGGGGCGTGCACTTTGTGACCATGGGGTCTGGGGGTAAGCAAATCGCTGAAAGTGTTGACGATTGAAGTATAAGTTATTTTTTAGCATGTGATAGCCGTAAATTCGTAAAAAAATTGGTATAAAATGAATCGCGTACTTATGTATTTAAGTACAATTTCCGTACTTAAAAAACGTAAACATGTGTAACACGTCTTGTAACACATACAGAACGACTTGTGCGAAGAAATCAACGATGACGATTTCGACCACTTGCTCAACTTGACAAAGGCCCAAATACCAGAAGCAGATTACGATGACCTGATTAGAGAAGCCAGGGGCTCGACCCGCTCTTATCAGAGGTGGCTGGACACACTGATCAAGTGTAAGGGTGAGGACGGGACCGTCAAACATTTGCAACATGTCTTTGGAGAGCTCAGGTTCCATGGGGATGCAGGTACGTCATAAAGCTAGTTTTCCCATGAATATTTAAGTTTTTTTACATTAAGATTGAAGAAGTAAACATTCGGTAGCTGCACTAAATGCACTTCCTACTTTGCAATGCGGAAAAGAAAAATGAGTGCATATTACAACTGTAAACAATAACTGGTGATCATCCTTTAATGTTGTAAACACAGTGTTTTTTGTTTTGTTATCAATCACAATGTCAATTTTGTTTTGATTTTTAAACAATAGTGCGACGAATGATAATTTAAACCTTATTTGCCAAATCTTGAATCTATTATCAGGTCGGGTCAACTACCAAGAACTGTTCGAGTTGTACGAAAGGGAAAAGAAAGCCTACATCCAGCGATGCGAGGGACAGGGTTTGGTCATTGATCCAAACTTCGTTGGGCGCACTACAGAACTTTTCACTCTGACCAAGCTTCTGCAAGAGGATTCTCAATACCAAGGTACCTTCCAAAATCAATTATCACGAGTATATTGTATATTGAATACCCCTTAAATTTACTACTCAAAATGCCTTTGAGGAAGCAGTGTCAAAGTCGTGAACATTAATTTTGGTCATGAAACTAGCAAACCATTTTAAATATCTAGGGTCTCTAACTCTTTTTAACACTTGTCATATATTAGCTTTCTTAACAATATGTAAAATAGATGATACCCTCGTTAAATATCCTTTCACATAATTGCTGATGAGTAATTTTCAAAAAACAGACAATACTTATCCTGCAAGTCAGTTATACTGAAGTTGTCTGATACCTAGTAGTAAAGCGTACACAACATTTTAAGGCAACAAGTCAAACATTGTAACCCGTGTAATGTTCTTCTTTTAACTTTTGTTATTGTTCCAGGAATAGTCCTGTGTGGCCTTCCACAATCAGGCAAGACTAGCCTTGCAGGTCAAATTTGCCTCCGCCTTCTACATAACAGCCGTCAGATCTGGCATGTTACTGCTGTACACCAAAGGTTGGCGATATTTATGTTTCTCAGCTTTAGTGTTGCATTCTTTCAGGCAAATCCATAACCTGTTTGACCTTGACATTTATTTAGATAAAGAAGAACAGTTTAAGAGTTCATTATAAAATTTATTCTGTAGATACAATACATCAATTTGTTTGTAATGACATTGATTTCTAAAGAACTGTTCAAAACTAAACACTTCATTAGACATTTAGAGATCATTTACTACATTTATAGGCACATGCACCATCATAAGTATTTTGAATATCGAAATACGTTTATTTTGTTATCAAGCCGCTCAAAAAATGTCATCGAATCATTAAATCCTTATTGTCATTAAATAATATAATTCACAACGTTTTTTGATTGTTTTGATTTATTGTTGACTAATATTGACTAATTTTGTTTGGTCCTCTGGGATATTGGATGGTACATAATTGTGGTGATAAATAGAGTTTAGCTCGTGTGCGGGCACTGAAAGGTCAGTGGGTCGCATCTTTAATATACATGGATGAAAAACAATTAAACAGAGGCTGCTATTTACCCCATGTATATGCTTCGTTTAAACGTCCCCTTTCTCATATTCATTGACATAATTACTGTATTTTCATCGTCGGTTATCCCCCATTACTTTACTCCGCTATGCTGCGTTATGTACCGTGGGACAAATGGCTAGGAAAACCTTGTAGTCATGAATAATTTACGAGGCAGTTTCATTGGTGCCATAAGGAAACCTCCATGGATAACTAGCCAATGAAATTACGTTTTATATAAGGTTCTGTTTACCATTTGAAAAAGCGACCTCCATGGATGATTTTGCTAAAGCCAGTGATTTATTTGACATTATCAAGTTTGAGGAGTTTCATGTTGATGTTTTAAATACATTATTAGAATTACTTCTGACACCAGTAAAGTGATATTGGGTAGGAAAGTGTTAGTTCCCGGCATGGGACTCGAACCCACGACCCTCGGTACACCGGTCCGCTGCTCTATCAACTGAGCTAGCCGGGCAACTGTTCATGGGCCTTGTCCCAGTCGTACTTCACTACACTTTCTATATTACTAAGAAAATCCGTGTATGACGTCATTAAGATTGAAAAGTATTTTATTTGTAACATGCGATTTCATTGGAAGAAGATTGGTCTTCCCTGCTTCATGCATATTCATGAAAACGAGATTTTGCTAGTCAAATTTCCCACGGTATGTATGGAGTGTAACGGAATAAAGTACTGAGGGTGCCGATGATGCTGTATTTTACGACACTTTAACACCATAGGGTCCTATCAATATGTATACCAATACACATATGCGAAACTTCTAAGGCCGGTATTACACAGCTCAGTCATGATGACGTGACGGTTATCCCTTATCTGCGGTGGGTCCGTTGGGGGGTCCGTTGGTACTTATTACACAGTTTCATGACAGGTCCGGTTTTGATTATAAATTATGTAAAAATGGTTGACTGTTCGGAATTTCATTTGGTCGAAATGTTAATGCTGACTAGGATAATTTAAAGGAATGGTTGATCAAATTAACATTAACAGTGTTGTCGTCTGGCTATAATTCATATTAGAATAATTATTATTATGTTGCCCTTTCGTAATTTAAGTGATGTTTAACTGCAAGTTATGCATCTCTCCAAGTCAAAACATGTCCATAATGTATCCTTAGCAGACATGGATGAGTAACGGACCCGTGTTATAGACCCAATGCAATCTTTGTTGAACGGAAGTTAATGGATCGCGGACGAGATTGACCTATGAAAGATAACAGAGCAGTGGAATAGCGGTCTTATGCACGGCTTGGCTTTCCCTTTCATCAGTTTAAAACAGTGGGACAGTACGTCATTAAATTAGCCAGCGCAAAAACTGAAATGCAAGTTGCGAACATACCACTGATAAAGTTTAATTGCAAAATGAATTTAGTGTATGTTAAACGCTGGAAACAAAAATATGTTTGAAGAGTCTTTTGAAAACAAATATCTGCTTTAGAGTTGCTACGTGCTCGACAAGAGCAAAAACGACAAGAGGAAATATTTTAATTAAAGGCTGATATGTCACATGTCAAAGTGTGTGAATATAGTAGCCTTCGCCTCATGTTATTGTATGAAAAAGCTTAAAACACATATCGGATATGACTTTTATTCGAATGCGCAATTAATTTACTGCTTACGTAACGGATTAGACATAATAATAAAACACAACACATATTATCGACAGTTCTTTCCATTTAATATGTTTCACAGCCAATATTTAAGTGTTCGCGTACAACAGTCATATTTCTTCACATAAATTCAGTATGTCTTTTGTTTTATTCTTCAAAATGAAAACTAGCGCAGCAATAAAATAGGATTATACACTCGGCCATGAACACTTTAAAGAACAGTACTAAATGAGTTTAGCACCAGGTTTGGCTTAAAATCACTAATATAAGAAATCAGACCATACAAATCTCTTTGAAGTAAAACAAGACACAAGCGTTCTCACAACATTTCATTACAAGTAAAAACACAGTAGAAATAATTAAGTGCTGATGTCGGGGTCGAACTCGGGGGTCCGCGACTAGAATGTTCATCCACTGCACTAATTTGACGTTCCGAAATGGGCGATGAAGTAGTGCTAAACTGCATAACTTAAAATAGACTTAAAACACCGGTGACTGTGGCATAATCTTAAATCATGTCAATAAACTCGTCGGTAACAGTGTGGCCGCGTAGATGCTATAATGATTGAACATGAAATTATTGACAATTCTCTAGACGAGTACAGTATGATTATGTTACAGACAAATGCCAATGTTTTACATACGCTGACATTTTCATTCCCTGATTTCGAACATTTCTTTATTTTTAAAGATATTAAAATTTGATGCTATAAGTTTTTGTAAAAGTAAGTACGGAATAGTTAACAGTGTGCATGTATATTTCTTGTCTTCAGTAACAGAACGGAGTTTGAGGATTTAGTCACTGATCTGACAGAGGCCGTTTGCAGCGAACTAAAGTTGGAAGTTCACCTTCATGGGCTGACATTGCAAGAGAAGAAGAATATTCTGCTTTCAAAGGTTGCAGAGATAAATCGGCGAAATGCAAGTAAGAATGTACTTTATGTTTAAAAGGTATTACTTAAGAATACAATTTATATACTACATATGCTTTTAGCCCAACGACCCCCCTCCACAATGTGGGCAGTATCATGTTATCACAGGTTTTGTACCTTACTATTATTCCTACGCTACTGTATTTAGACGAGCACAATTGAGCATAAGTAGGCAAATGAAAAACATAAGCTTAATTATATTAGACTAACAGAGTAGTCCGATGTTGTTTATGCACGCATGAGCCTTTTACCCTTAGCTTCCAAGTCCGATACTTTACTGACTGAGCTACTAGTATTCCAATGTTTTCCAATTTATTTTTCAATGTATTGGACCAGGGATGTTATGTCGTTTTATTTACCAGAACACCTGATCCTCCTTGACGGCGTGGACGAGCAGGTCAACAGGAACGGCTACCAGCTCAAGCAGCTGCTCAATGAAATATTCTACGAGATCTCAAAATCGCGAAACGTATGTGTGTAAAAACGCGTTTTAAGAATGTTTATTAATACTGCGTTCGCCCTGCTTTTGATACTGAATTAATTCCATGAATCATATTAGGCTTACAGTCTTATGAAAACTTAAGTTTACCCTTTTTATAGTATAGACAAATAGGAAGAAGTAATTATAATATATCTAAAACATTTGTATATAATGTTACAATGTATAAAGCAAATTTGAGGAATAGGCATTAAACCGTTATTAATTATAAATACTGCTGGTGTTTCTTTAAAAAATATCTCTATTTTTGATAAGCAAGTAATACGTAATACAGTTTGGAAGCTCCTTAGACAAATACAAAATGATTTATAATGACGCTTATCAAAAGGGTATTAGGTGTAAAATGTCCGCCATTTTTGCCATTATTAAAATAGGTACATTTGAAACATATATTTATTATTTTGTCATTAGTTATCCTTAGCCGATGCCTAATATCTGTCAGTTGTAGGTGAACATTTTCATCTCGCTGTTTTAGGTGAAACTTCTCATCACCGTAACAAAACGAATGTCTGAGCCGAAAGCCAAACAGGTGTATGGAGGCAGACTTGTGTTAAACGACCACCTCCTCGAGTTTGATGTAGATGGTCTCCCCTTTGACGAGTCAATGGAATTACTGAGGAAAATATCACACCAGGTATAGCCCCTGTCACACCGAACGGCGATACCACAGCATGAGTTTATTCAGCGTTCTAAAACCCTGTCAGCGCGCTGTGGGATCGCCGCAAAATACGCCTAAAAATATCAAATTTCCCAGTTATAGCGCGTGTACACAACGTTCTCACAGCGTCCCTACAGCTTTCACACGACGTTATATTACAATGTTTGAATTATGTGTAAACATCACCTATTACCAACATGTGTGGCTTGTAGATGAGTTAGTAAACAAAATTGATTAATTTTAGTTTTTATTTAACATAAATTTCATTTTGCGATTGTATTTTGTTCGTTTGCTTTTTTAAAACGTTTAAATTATGTGTGATCTTATAAAAAGTATATGAATTAAAATGTTCAAAGAAAACAAAATGTTGCAAAGAAAGTAGATATAGACTTTGTTAAAACTGATATAAACACATTTTGTTTGCTTGCTTTGTGAAATTTTGTGTCATTTTTTAATTTTTACTTATCAGTATCACTGCGTCCAAGAAACCATTTTCCTTTGAAGCATAGCCGATCGTATCGTATCATTTGCACATATATCCATGTCAGTAACTGATTAATACCGTACTTGATTTATAGAAAGAGGTCGAATGATAATAGAACAAATATACAAAATTATCACAACACAAGCTGTGTGATTTGACAATCGTGTACAAGTATATGTAAACACTGTTAACTAGAAACACATAAGGCACAGTACGAATGACAAACACTAAGAATGCTAAAAACACATGACAAGACAAGACGAGACAAGTTATGACAAGACAAGACACACCAACCCATCTTATTTTAGATATTTTAATGCAGA
>Ga0224511_10002224_pt1 | contig 12832 bp, 1 predicted proteins | sample SF_May12_sed_USG_2_FD_169988 | JGI IMG/M metagenome (GOLD analysis project Ga0224511, IMG submission 169988) | Sediment microbial communities from San Francisco Bay, California, United States - SF_May12_sed_USGS_8_1 | ecosystem: Environmental > Aquatic > Marine > Sediment | place: USA...
GGTGGGGGGGGGGGGGGGGGGGTCAGTGGTGGGGCATCTTTCATTACCATTGATGAACATCTTCAATAAAACCGAGGCTGTTTTCCCCGTGCAGGCTATGCTTCCTGGGGGCTTTCCCTTTCATCAGTGTAATTTTCTGTTTGTTATTATGTTTGGGTAAATGTATTATGAACATTAAAAATACATTTTTGGTCAATTGCATCATTATTTAAACACTTTCAAATGAATATCATAATTTTATGCAGGAAAATCACCAGCCAATCGCACACAATCATATTTACAATATAAATCTTTATTATGTAAAATTCCCAATTAAATCAACTTGAAGGTACATTTTTCAATCAATGATTTTTGCATAGTTGATTTTGTCTTTGAAGAATTGAAATTGAAACTATATTGTTGATTTGGTTTGGGATGGACCCAATTGAATGCGATATTGTTTTATTACAGCAACATGTCTACCTGCCATTTATTCATATTTTTATTGCACTAATCGCAAATAGAATGCATATGAAGGCTGTATTATTTTATAAGTTGAAGTCATTTTCTTTACACAGTGATTAAGTATTTGTCTTCCGTTTAACTGTACAATTGTATTCATAAACAATCCAAATTATAGCAATTGATGATAGAAAAAGTGGTGTTTACCACAAATCTCGCAAGCATCAACATAAAAGTGGTTTACCGAATACACGCAAACGGCGTTTAAAAAAGTGCGTGTCTTGGCTTTACATGAGCATTTTTTAGTTGAATGTTGAGAATCAAAGAATGCCTGATTAAGACATCAAACAATATGAACTATTTTGTATTTAACATTTGTCACATAGTTATGTTACTATTTAAACTTCATTAACATATCAGTTTGTATTTATGTATTTGCCAGCATGTGTTATGCTTGCATTGTTTATAATTATGTTTAATAATATTGGTTAAACTAAACACATTAGGAGCCATATTCATTGTTCATCAAAGCACAAAACTTTTAATTGTTACTTACTTATGTGTCTGTTGATCTAGAAAAAGCGTTAGTAACGTTTTTCCCTTTTCAACAGATACATTCTAATTTTAAACCGATTTGCCAAAATCGATAGTTGACATATTAGGGTACCACACAATAATATTTATAGACTAAATACGTTGGTAAAAAAATGTGTAGGTTTTCGAAACATTTCTTTTTAAAGATGCTATGCCTGTATCGTTTAGGTCAGAATATTTTTTACATCTTACATTTTAACCATATTTAAGCAGTTAATCCTACTCCCTGATGGTAACAGGAACCAGAAAAGTGTCATGGCGGTCGTATTGTTCGCAGAAAAATACCAACAACTCAGAAAAGTGTGGGATTTTCAAAAAAGCAAGCTGATCCCTTTAAAGCTTTAAATATATGCGTAGATTAGTCAGGGGGAAGCGTTGTGTGAAGTTATATTCGATTGTAACTCTTTGTGAGGAAACATTCTTTGCGTTTTTAAGGAAATACAAAACGAAAGAAAATGTCAGAAAGACAAACAAGTGAAACTTGGAGCACTTGTCAGACTAAAATGTGTTAAATAGTTACATGTGAATGAAAATACTGACATTACTTTATAAACACAAACACTAAAGTAAGAAATGCATAAATATATAAATTGGACATTGAATTAAAATTCGTTATTGCTTCTAAAAGGGTGATTTAATTTTAACAAATTGATATTACCAATAATAGATAAAACATAATGAAGCACAAACATCATAATGTTTATGAAAAGAATGACTTAATGTGAATATGCCATTGACAACGCATAATGTTTTAAAAATAAGATTTGTGTTTGTTTTACACACAGCAAACACAACATAGTAATGTGATCTTCTGTCAAGTGTCAATGGCATTTGAATATTGACATTGTGTCATTGTGTGCCTATCTGTTTTAAAGGTCTTATTTCAATAACCAAATAAAATATTTTCTGCAATAAACATTGGGAACACATGTTTTAAATGGTTTTACGTTTTATTCTGAATCATTTTAAAATTGCATAACTTTATTTGTCATAAACAAAGCATTTTTAAGTTTTGAAAGGGGGCGATAATGAGTTACTGTAATTGAAACTGATGCTATTACTGTTGGTTTTTATACGCCTATTACATTTGGAAACATAGTAGGAAATAAGTTATATTTTACAACAGTTTTGAATTATATTTCAATTTGAGACAATATAAACAATTTTGGATATAACTTCTCTGTGTTTGACATTATGATTTATAATAGGAATATATTTTCTCTTATCATTTATTTTTGTAGCAAATAATTTAATTTCGATCAATTTTCTCGATTTATAATTTATCTGGTGCTTAAACTTTTGCCCATGCTGGGTGCCATTTATGGAACAATTTGCCAGCTAATTTCAAAAACATAAAACGTCTAACATCTTTTAAAACTAAAGTTAAAAACCACTTATTTGCAATATCAATGTAAACTGTGATAGCCTAGATACCGGTACTTATTTTTGTGATGTTTTAGTATATAATTCTTCCTGTGATATTTAATTGTTATTTTTATTTGTTCTACCTATGTCTAATTCTTAATTTATAGTAATTATTGTTCAAGGGCCTTCCTGATTCATTCATCCCAGTCGATTTGTTTTTACCATCATGGACAACAATGGAATTAAGAGTGTGCTCTTTTTTGTGCCATCCACAGTATATAAACACATTAACATGGCTGTACTCCCCATTTATTTGAATTTAAATATGTTCTATAGAGTAATATATTTTATAGAATATTATAAAACTAGAATGAGCGAAATTTATTAATAATCCTGTGAAATTTAGATTTTTTATATTTTATTTTATTTATTTATATTAATTCTTAAATTGCATTGTAATAAATAATTTTATGTCTATTTGTAGCATTACAAAATTTAAATATTGAACAGAAGTATAAAATTTATAATTTTATTTATTATATATGGGAATTAAATTTATTATGTGGTCTTTTCAGCCTGAATTGAAAAAAGGCTCTAAAAGCCAGGAAAAAAACTGTAGGGATGCTCTCATTTCTTTTTGTTGGATATGATACCTTAACAGATTTTTTTAAATCTAACTGCCATAGTAATGCTTGATTCGTGTCAGATAATGTCTCCCATACTATTGTTAAAATTCTAAACATTAAATTTGATGTGTAGATATCTTTTCAGAAACTAAAGGAATATACACACGCTGACAACTATAATTATTATTAATAGCAGGTGTTAAGAACTTATTAGTCAAACATTATAAATAAAAAATGTAACATAAGTCCAGAAATTCTTATATATTTTCAGCCAGGGACAATTTATATTTATTCCTTAATAGTTTGTGTGATAATACCTAAGCTCATATTAACATGCAACGCTTTCTGACCAACAGATCGAATTAAAACCACTTTTCAGTCAATGGAAAGCATATGGACTACAAAAGGTGTTGAGGTCCCAAACAAAAAGTTAAAAACATATTGTGTTTTCGATTTTTGTTTCTAAAAGTGTATGCCACACCAATCTTGGGTCAATATATCAATAGAACATTTTATTGACGGTTAAGGGCGTACGGTCGATAAGAGTCTAAGTAAATATTAAATAATATGTTATAAAACAACATTAGAGTGTTAGGTCTGTCTAGGAGTTTAACTTTCTGTTGATACATTTGAAATATGTAAGCCCAAATATAAAGAATAACTAAACTGTTAACACTAAAATATACTGATACACTGATACTTGGTAAACGCGGAATTATTAGTTATGGACAAGGGAAAATCAGCTGATGATTTCACACACGAAAACAATGACAGAAGCTGTTTCGTCTAAACCAAGAAATCAAAACTTCAGCGAAGCTATTATGTTTACGGTATAACTATATAGTTCAGTTACCATGGTTAGCCTCATAGGCGTGATTGATTTCGTCGTGCTTTAAAGTGACCTCGATATTTTATAAAAAAATATTTTGTAAAATATTATTTGTCTTACCTACCTATCCAACTCGTAGTGAGTCTCTGGAGGGGCAACATACACTATTTTAAGCCCGGCCTTACGGATGATCGGATGAAACTAAATGCGTTTATATATCGTACATAAAACATCAACTTAAATAGTGAACGTACTCATAATAAACAGAGTATCCAAGTTGTCTACAAACGACCATTAAATCATTATGGTCGAAATTTCTGCGACAAACAGTTCCCCATTGATCTTCGTAGAAAACTTCCAACCTGCCTCTTCTGTACCCGTCATACACCAGTCGTACTTGGGCTTGAATAAGAAATATGGAGACATAAATTTGTGCAATAACCGTATTTAAAGATGGTATGCCTGCATCGTTCGACCAGAACTGTTTACATCTTACTTTTAACCATACATAAGCAGTAAATTATACTCCCGAAATATATGAAAAAGTGCCAAATATTACAAAACAACAACAACAACAACAACAACAAGCGATTATGTTAAGAAAGTGTGACTTTCTTTATTTAAATTTCGACAAAATACGCTGATACAGTTTAATAGCTTGATTTCAGTCGACTTGGTGGCTCAGAGGTAACGAATCCGACTGGTGTCCCGGGTTCGATTCCTGTCTTCGGCAACGAGTTTTATTTGGTTCCTTGTTTTATTGTTATTGTGGTGTTGCTTTTTTGACTAAAACACATTATGTGTCATCATTCTTTGTGCGATATATTTAGATTAATACATTTAGTGTATTTAAATACTGCAAAATGTTTGAATACTATAAATGTATCGATATACAGGCATAGCATCTTTAAATAATTTAGCATGGAATGCAGTAGAACGACATGTAAAGCCATGTGGCGTTATAAACGTTTATTTTAAAATGACCCAGAACATATTTTTTTAATTAATCAGTAAAACTACAAAGGTCCGAAAAAAATTAAAAGATGTTGTTGTCATTCACGCCAGGGCCTGTGACTTTAAACCTTGATCCACTGAACACCAAAATATCCCAAGATACATGAGTACTCGGTGACAAACGATTTGTAAGATAATTACGGCAACAAATTAAACACATTTGATCACGATGACCTTGACCTTTGACCCACTGACTTTGATCACTGACCTTATGACACTGACCTTTGACCCACTGAGCACACAAATAATAGGGTCTTCTACTCATGCAGACCAATCACCCTACCACATTCAAAGTCTCTATGATACATATACTTTATACATTATTTCGCCCGCAAGCAGAGATCATACTATATTTACAAACAGACATATATATAGAAAGAAATACTGAGATTTAAATATAGTACAAAAGTAACTATTATTTACAGTGCAAAAGATTACAATTATAATACATGACATGCATAGCATAATTATGTACAGTACATGCTACTTATTAGAAAAGGAAATGAAAGTTAATCTAGTGACATTGCATTTGAAGAGTTTAAGAAAAAGCCTTTTAATATAAGGAACGTCATCTTAATCGCAAAAGAAATTAAAGAATATGACCAGAAAAGTGTAACATTAACAAGAATTACGCATCTGTGTGACAAACGTTTTTACGAAAATGAACGGAGACGGCGGACGAACGAATATCGCCCCCAAGTTGAGGAAAACAGGTTCTAAAAACGAGGATTAGGGCAAGAATAAAATCGTGTATTGTACCTTGTTCTTGTGGCGCCGATGTTGCTCCATTGCCTACAGAATATACAGTAAGTAACACAGGTTAACTCTACGCTATGTGTTTTTATTATAATAAAATTGTATAGACGTGTGAATGTATAAAATGATTCTGTTTTTGGTTTATGCAAATCATGTGTAGTAAATGTGCCGATTTATTATTCACGTAAAGCATGTGTACGTTTACCAACTTAACATATAAACATATCCAGTGTTTTTACGAGCATAAATCATACTACAAAGTAAAAGTTTGTGCAAAATACCTGTACAATCCACCCAAAGTCGGTCAGAACTATAGCAGCTGCCGATGTCAAAGGATCCATGGCAATCCATTATATGTCTTTCGTGTCCATTGCAGTGAATGTTGAACAAAGAAGAAGTAAGGTTTGCTTGGTGTTGTGATATACGTTGAATGCTAAAACAATTTAAGAAGGGTTGGGAGTATTAAAAATCACTCGCACATGACAATGTCACTTTTAATGTAGTCATAATATTTTGGTACATAAACTCATTGATATTTTGTGCATTTCTATAAATGAGATTTAACAAAAGTTTTAAATATCATTTCACATTTTAAATATTTTGCACGGTACATGCTAGTACAAAATGCATAATGTATTTGTTCAGTTCATAAATTACATTAACTTCTGAAGTCATTACTTGACTGCAAGCCTGCATGAAAGAGGCTTAAAATGCTTCTTACTATGGAGTGGAATATGACCGGCCATGCTGATTGCAAATAACACGTGCAATATTTGTTAATTGAGTTGTGCTGTCATCCGAACATACTGCCATCCATGTCTTGTTCTGTACATCATAAACCTGAACCAGGCCTGAGTAAAAGTGATCCGTATTGTCTACCAGGCGCACAGTATCTGAAATATGTTATGGATTATTTAAACACAATTTTCTCTTAATGACATTTATAAACTAATACGAAATGTTAACAATGAATAGCCAGCCATCTTGCACACTTGCAGGTATGATTTGAATTTTTAACGCAATTCATACGACAGCTTAAGACCGTGTTTCAATTAAATCAAATCGGAGTAAACAGGAGTCATGTATGGGGGAAAATTAGCATCCGTTTTATTAAAACTGTTCTTCAATATTTAGTAAATATGCCACACCACTGATGCCTCCTAGCGCATGAGCTGAACCCTATTATCAAATGTAAACAAAAGACAAAATTATTTGAGACACCTGTAGATGTTCACCAACATCAACATCAACGCACAACGTTTAAACCTTGCTACGGTTTGTTTAAAATTAGGAGCTTTGAAACGTTTTTCACTATGACTAAATGTAACTGTTTGTATTTTCTATTTTATCAACGAGTTGCTTTAGTAAGTAAAACATCATATATTCTAAAATGCAGAAAGGATCAATTTTAGGTCTGTAATAGTTCCATTAAGTATACGACGTGTGCTTATAAAACCATCTTTGCATTTTTGCAACTGCAACGATTTTCTTTTTTGCTCAAATCTTGATAGCATTAAAAGATTATCATAATAAGAATAACTGATATGTAAGTATCCTGTTTAAACATTTTGCTTATTAAAAGTTTGAATATTCACAAGATGTTTACATCGACAAATACCAAGTCATTGATTTTAAATCAATAAGCATGTTCTTGGACAATGACGTTATCTAAGTATCTTTTAGAACAGTAAAAACGCTACTTCTAAATAGTAAAGAGGGGGCGGAGCGAACGAAGATACTTAGAATACAACCACCATTTCCATTGATTGCCCATAAAACAATGTTCATTTATGCATGAATGCAGTAGCTGTTTCACCTCGTGATGAACTGTCATCTCTAACTTACAATGTGCGGTGAAATATTTTACTTAAAGAAAACTCTGTTTGATTTGATGTTTGAATCGTTCAGTGTTATTTGTGTAGGTTAATATAATTTAAGTGTTAACAAGTGTATCTCTTGACACTTTTGAAAGTGTTACGTTTGCATTTGTTTATTTAACCCATGTACGAGGACCGATAGCGCGTGTTAACGAATTCATTTTGCTGACTGACTCGTGCGGTGTCTCTACAAACATTAGTAGAGGGGGTCTGTGTGCACCCTCTCCTGAAAATCAATTTTTAATGGTGTCTTACTAAAGGAAAACATGTTTGGTATACTGTTTGGTATGTTCAAAAATTAAAACAAAGTGTTCTTTTATGCAAATAACGACGCCATTACAAAAAACCTAAACTTGCCATATCCCCATCTATACTACAGATACTGCAAAAATAAGGTGTTTAGACACAGGTGTTGAGGAACAAACATCAATATAAGACCAGTCTCATGGTAACTACAAGTTTTCCTGACAAGTACGCTTTGCAAATTATTGCCGCTATTACCAATAAAAAAGCTATTCGTAAAGAATATGGTGTCTATATCCATGTTTTAAAGGTCGATGTTTATTTTTAGACGATACATAAAGGTGTCTGAGGCCTATGTGTTTGATTATAATAAGATAATAGTCAGGTAATGACACGTGCAAGTCAGGAGGGACATGACCGAAATACATACTTATATTATATATTTGCAAACATTGTAGCTGTCGTGATAATACTGGAGTCTATACCCATGTTTTAAGTGTGAATTTTTATTATTATACATAACTTGAATGTGTCGTTGGCTGTTTTGTTTGGCTAAAATGAGATAAAGTTAGATATTGAGAGGTGCTGAGAGTACCAAACAATGTTCATCTACTTAAGATGTGAAAGGTATGCCATTGTGTCATTGCCTAGCTATTACAATATCAGTTAAGGTGATGTGACATTGCCTAGCGGTCACTATATCAGTCGCCTTGGTGTGTTAGGCCACTGTTTTTTTATTTTTAGTTTCTCAGATGTTTCCCCGAAAAGTTAGGGTAGAAGGAGGGAATAGTAAAACGTTGATAATTTATCATAGTAAACTTATGTAAATCCGACATTAAATTATGGCATTTAACATCACTTCAAACAAAAAATAAAACTCTTACATTGTGGAATGTCCTAAAATGGCTAGAAAATACACCTGGAACTGTCAATTCACTATCTCACTATTTAATGGTATATAAAATAACCCTATATTGATATTTAAACATAGGTGTTATTAGCCAATGACATTTTTTAAAACAAAGTCCATACAAGACCCGTAAAATTATGTTGTTGTCAGGACTGGCAGTTGACGTCCCGCTTCCTTGCACTTTTACTATCCTGTGACATTCATTGACAGTGTGAAGAAAAAGGTCTCTTATAGGGTATACAGTCAAAACGTACCTCTCACCTAAATGTACCCCCGATGGGAAGTCAAAACGTACTCCTGTTAAGAGTCAAATCAAGGACAGTTGATAGATAAATGGTTTGTTATTGACAGTTACTGTTGGGTGTTCCCATCGCAATTAAAGAAACACTGTGATTGCAATTAGCGCTGACAAACTTATAACATTCCTAGCAATCTATATATCTAATAAATATAAATATTTTAACAAATTGCATTTCTCTACTTCAGTTAAGTATAAGACCCTATTATGAAACGTTTAACATAAAAGCAAAATGATGCTGCATAAAGTAAAATACTTACATTTATAAACATATAAAAGCTGGGACACTTATTATTTATTTACTATTTAGTATCTTATTATTTTCTTTCTTCAGTTTTTGATTATGTTATGTTTAAGGCAATATTTTCTTCTTTTTTTGTAATCTTACTGCTATATGGTTGCAAACATTGGTTCAAATATTTAATAATTTCTTCAAAAATAATTATTATAACTCATTTAAGTGTTTATATTATATGTTTTATAAATATATATTATGAATAATGTTTAATGAATTATGTCTAATCAAACCTTAATATTATATGTTAACATGGAGGTACGTTTTGACTTATAACAGGAGTACGTTTTGACTTCTCAACAGCGGTACGTTTTGACTTTCCACAGAAGTATGTTTTGGTGAGAGGTACATTTTGACAGTAAACCTTTTATAGCTCTGCCATTATCAATTTCAAAACTTTTGCAGCAAAGTCTGGCTTCAAACTCCGAAAAGTAACCTAAACCGCAAAAGTAATGGGAGAAAAATCTCGCTCCTAAAAAAACAATGGGATTTTTTCAAAACCATTGGTTTTCTTTTCAAAAATTAATGGGATAATTGATATCGCGATCAGTCATAGTACTTTATCGTTGACTTAAGTATTTTCTTTAAAAACAATGAGATTTTTAATAATTGCTGTTTTCTTATAATGTTTGTATAAATTAAATATAATTTTACACATAATGGTTTATTAAAAAATAATTGATGTAACATCTTTTTTAACTGTAGCAGAGTCTTTGTTAAATGTCAATTTCATAATAAACCATTAGGACTGTTTTGATCCATTTACAAATTGAAACATTTGCAAAAGGGCAATAAATAAAATAAGACTAACTATAAACCTTATACAGACGAGTCTTTTAAGCAGTATTTTTATTAAATTGGTCATTTACAGTTTTAACCAAATCAACAAAATATAATTTCTTTTTGAGTGTCAACATGTCCAGGAAGAGGCTTTTTAATGTTAATCTGATGTTTTCCAGATTAAACATGATCAAATATAGTATAACTAATTGTTTTTATTAGTACTGTTTACATCAATTCAAATAATAAGTGCATGTTTCTCTTACAGTGGCCAGTTTTCTTTCTGAAATTCGTACTTTCACTTCTTAGACCAATCTCATGAAATGCTTGATTATTTTGACTGGTACCGCGTTATACGGATTGTACAAATGCATTGATGGTGATAAACAGAAAACCAGTCATTAAATAAAATAATAAATATTCCAAAAAGAAAAAAAACAACAACAAGAACATGTTTAAGGCTAAAATACACTAAATCTCGGAAGGAATATGTGAATGAGCGGTCTCAATGTTTTTTCTTTTTCAATTTTCATTTTTTTTTCAATTTTGGCAAAAATAGGGTCGGCGGGTCTGAGAACCGAAAAATCAACGAACAGTAGCCTTATTGCCTTGCTGTCACTTAATCAGACGCCTGGGTGTTCCATCGCATATCTCTCACTTTATATTTCGACCTGGTTTGCCATGCCTAGCACTCACTATATCAGTCGCCTTGGTGGGTCATTGTCTAGCTCTCCATATAGCAGTCGTTGTGTTGTGACTCTCTAACTTTTGCTCTATCGACCGACCTGTGCTTTTGCCTGACTGTCCCTATATCAGTCGACCTGGTGTGTCATTGCCTAGTTGTATTGTTATTAGTCGGTCTGTGTGTCATTGCCTATCACTATGTAAGTCGTCTTGGAGTGTTATTGTATGCATCTACAAAAGGCCTGCAGCAACCACACATGCGCCCACAACTGTATGCATGCTTCATATGCTATCAATATCTGATCATGCCCCCCTCCAAGTATGCAATCAGTATGTGACCAGATTCCCGAGCTGTCACGAGGACTTTGAAAAATTGGGTATTACCGCCAATGTAATCAGCGTTTTACTGGCCATCGCATAGCACTTCCTTTATCGGTCGACTTAGTGTGCCAGTGCCTAAGTCGCCTTATTTATGCCACCATGGTGTGCTATTGCATATACTTCCCATATATGTCGCCCTAGTGTGAACTTGCTTATCTGTCATTATATATGTCGACATGGAGTGTCACTGCCTAGCTGTCACTTTATAATTCTCCGTGGTGTGTCATGGACACATAAATCGAGAGCTACGATATTTTAAGTCAGGGCGACACAAACAGGTTGATGGAGACGATGACACACCAGGGCAAGGCGCTATATATAGAAAGAGCCAGTCAATGACACACTAACACATCAGAGCGACAAATATGATGGAGCTATGCAATGGCACACCTAGGCGACACATAAAGAGAAAGCTATGCAATGACACACTATGCCGATACCCGTATATGGAAAGCTAGGCAATGGCACACCAAGGCGACAACCACAGAGCTAGGGAATGACACGCCAAGGCGACACACATAGAAAGAGCTAGGCAATGGTTCTACAGGGCGACACGCATATAGGAAGAGTTAGACAATGACATACAAAGGCGACATAAATAAAAAGAGCTAGGCAATAACACGCCAAAGCGACATATATAGGGAGAGCTAGGCAATGACAAAGCAGGGCGACATATATGGAAGAGTAATGTTATGGCAAATCATATCGACTGATATAGGAAAAGTAAGGCAATGGCCAGTAAAACGCTGATAACTTTGACAGTGTTACCCCGTCGACTGATAAAGGAAAGCTAGGCAATGCTTCATTAAGGAGAACAAGATAGGGAATGTTTTCACTATATAACTACATTAACATCAGTTGGTGCTTTCAGAACATCTCATCACCTTAATGCATCTCGTTACAATCAAACGAAAAATCATATGACAAATTGAAATATAGTCTAATAATGAACATTAATATAAATTGAAGAGATATTCAAATAAAGAATGTTGTAAACAATGTAGACATGTCAAGTTTAAAGGCACCATGACACAATGGCCCGTACAAAACACACGCACAGAACAGCACAAAAACACGTATTTATAATTTCTTAAATGATTTATCCGAGAAATGTTGAGTTACCGCCTGGGAACGGTCAATGACTTTCATTGGGAGTTTAAACCAGTTTTTAGGTATAGCAAACCTCACACTTTAACCCTATAAACCTGGGTATAGACATAATATTCATCACGATAACTTCAATGTGTACAAAATATGATGTAAAATAGGGTTTTCATTAATGGCGCCAAAGATTTGCGCAGTTTTTATTACAATCCTTCACTTGTATATCTTATAATAATTAAATAAAAAAGCCAAACACACATTCATATAAAGCCTAAAATGAATATCGCCCCTTAAGTCATGTGTATAGACACTATATTCTTTACAGTTTTCAAAGATATGGTTAAAGTAGTTTAATTGTAATGACGGCACTCATTTGCATAATTATCTTACATGTCAAGAACACTTATGGTTATATAGTATAAGTATCTTTCATGTGGTCCTGGTGTGGATGGGAAAATCCATCCCGAGGGCGTAGTGCAGCATAGGCGGTGACGAGGCTTGCCGAGTCACCGCCTTGCTGCACGGAGCCCGAGGGGTGGATTTTCCCATCCACACCAGGAACACATGATAGATACTTTTTCTTGCATATTTCATTTCATTTAACTATATGGGGCCTAAAAGAATAAACAAACACC
>Ga0224511_10002225_pt1 | contig 12830 bp, 9 predicted proteins | sample SF_May12_sed_USG_2_FD_169988 | JGI IMG/M metagenome (GOLD analysis project Ga0224511, IMG submission 169988) | Sediment microbial communities from San Francisco Bay, California, United States - SF_May12_sed_USGS_8_1 | ecosystem: Environmental > Aquatic > Marine > Sediment | place: USA...
TGACCTGACACATGGGCAACATGGGCTCTGCACATCCCCTAGTTGAGGTGAATGTGTCATTCAAGTTTGAAGGAAATCCTTCCATTAGTAAAAGAGTTATAGAGCGGACAAGAATTGGAGACGGACCGACCGACCGACCGACGCGACAAAGCGAATCCAGTATAGCCCCCCCCCCACATTTTGTGGTGGGGGTATAATAAGAACCATTGTCGTTGTATATGGTATATAAAACAAATTAAACGTCAGTAACAATGTTTACCTTGCGTGGTGTTTGGTGACAGAAGGAACGCTGAAAGAAAAATCGACCGATTGTTATGAACATCTCAATTAATGTGTGAACATTTTTTTTTTTTTGATTTTATAGTATACCTTTAGAACAGTCGTAATAACAAAGAAGAAGCAATAAATGTAGACAATCCATTTTAAACATTCTACCCTGAACAAGTGTTGAAATAGTCAATTGCAAGACGAGAAAAGACATTTGAAAGGTTATCTTATTAGTTCTGCCATGTTTGGCCAAACTTATTAACTCTGGACGTTAACCGCTAAACTCAGCAAACAGGGAGCAAAACGTGCCTTCAATGTTATTAAAATACCGATGCTGCTAACATAACATGCGCGCGGTCCTCAGCCTACGTTACATGTATGTATTGGCTTTAAGGGTTTTAAATAACCCACATAACGTTTATATGGTATACCTGAAATGAAATACAGTGAACTCGACAGTTTCGGGTCAACGCCAATTCCGGGTCACCTTAAAAACATGTTTGATTTTCCCGAATGATATAGTTATTCGATATTTTGATTAATCAGCCATATTTCCTAATCTCTTATCTACATCAAATTTGATATTGGCTGTCGTAACATGATATACTGAAGTCACGAAACGCTCGACTGAACCGCTTCCCGGGAAAAGTGAAAATAGCATTAATATTTTTACATGCCACTGCTAAAACTTACATTTAAAGCCAACATTTCAGCAAAACATGTACTTATTACATATACATGTATAGATAATTTACTTATGACCAATATTTTTTTTTTATTTTGTGTAATGTCTTTATGACACTATTGCTGATAATTTGATCTAGTTCACGTACGACTATTCCGGGTCAGCCGAAGGGACTTCCTCAAAAGTATGGATGTTTGGTAAAAACGATTTTGATATCACACAATTTATTATATTTGTCCTTCATGTGATGTGATATTGTGTCAAAAATAACCACACAATCAATCAGTGATTAAACATTTTTTTTATAATTCCTTTGTTTTGTTTTGTACATGCATGCAATAGATAATTGAATGCGTTATGGTTAGGACGTTCTTTTACATATTTTTGTTTATTTTGAGGCAAGTGTGTAATATAAAACTAATGTCTTGTTGTTTAACACAACTGTTTTTGTTTGATTAAAACATTGTTTAGATGACCCCTGATAACAGAAAATAAACCATTGTCACGTGACCCGTTACGGTCAAATACAGCATGCAGTTGGATACTCTAAAGACGGGGTTTTTCAAATTAAAAATAAATCCCGATTCCTAACATAGTTAGGATGTTACATTTGTTGAACAATTAATGCAGTTTTGTTTCTTCAAACTTTCGTTTCAAAGAGACACGCTTCGTTTCTTTACTGACCAGGAACTGTCGAGTTCACTGTAAATGTTACTAAATGATGTTAAATGAGATGTGTTTGTCTTGACCAGGCTTTTTCATTGGACGTTAACAAGAACGATGTATCTGACCTTATAATCTGTGGCCCTACAAATAGACTACGAAATACTTGTATCACCAGATAGTATGGCTCCCCAGTGGACGCAATTATAAAACATAACACAGATTTAATTGAAACTGGCCAATACTTAAACATTACCTATTGGTTTGCACATATTGCTAGCTTTATCGAATGCATATTGGGCTTCACAGATACACTCCGCACCTCCAATTGTGTTAGAACACACCTGGTGTTCTCCAGTACACTGTTTGGTGTAGCTGTGTCCTAGTTCACATTCGTTTATATATGTAAATAAAAGTTGTTGGATTGTTTTTTGTTTAACGTCACATCAACACAAATTTGAATATTGAAATTCTTAGGTCTATCAAAAACGAAATGTGTCAGCTATTCGGCTCGATTTAACAACCACCAATGGCTTTCTTGATAATGACTATCACTGTATGTTTTTTGTTTCTAGATTGAATGATATGGTTAAACTCCATATTTAAGACCCCATCAATTTAATAAAAGCAGTTAAAATTAAGTAGGTTTAATAATTCAATTACAATCTTGCTGAAATCTTTTGTGTAAATGTACATTTTGAAAAAGGTCTAGAACAAGATTAAAAGGTGTGTGGTTTTAAGACAGTCCAACTAGAAATACAAGTAGGTTGTAAATTTGTCGCCAAATCCGCGTTTAAAGCAAACATAACTACCATATGCGAAGGAGATTGTATAAACCTTATTACCGTTGCAAGTAAAATTGTCCGTTGTGTCCAAATTGTAACCGTCCGAACAGAAGCACACAAATGATCCAACCGTATTATTACAGTGCTGGGGACAATTGTTGACGAATTTGTCTTTACATTCATCAAAATCTGCAAGGGCAAATACTGATCATGGATAACTGAAGACTTTTAACAGGTAATTAATCGTATTAATAGTATTTAGCGGATTTTAAATCTGGTGACGAAACCACAATTTATATTAAATTGAACGCTTATTAATATCATTACAGGTGCGGATTGAATAACCACTACATAAAGAGGAGACACTATGCAAAACAGTGCCTCGAAAGCATTAAAAGGAAATAATATCATGCTTTTTAAAACTAGTATACCACAACATTAAAAACCATACTCAAAGGCATTTGATATAGCAAGCATAGTTTCCAATGCATTGGAATTTCGTCACTATAAAACATGAGTGACAATTACCTTCACATGTTTGATTGTGTCCCACGATACTCTCTGAGTACCCAATGGGGCACCGCTCGCAGGGATTAGACGGGTTCATGGAAGAGTGATTACACTTGTTGTTGAAACAATTAAAGTCCTTGCAATAGTCTGGTTTTGTCTCGCAATAATCGCCAATATATCGTGTATCAGAACAGTCACATCGAACGCTTCCTTTAACTGCAAAAACGAACCATTTACACGAACAGTGCATGCAAACTGACAGACAAAGAAGTATAAGGGGATCCTAAAACAGTTGAACGTGAATGACTTACGTATATTATAGTACCATGGTGGTTCATTTTTTTCATCCACACTAAAAAGCCCAATGCCAAATACCCACAAGGAAATGCTCGATGAGAATGACTTACTTGAAAAATCACATTGTGATAGGTGTTCGCAACCGCAATATAAGAATGCTACTCTTTGCACCGCGTACAATCCATATTTGTCGGTTACGTTAATGTCAATGCTTGTCCAGTTGAAGTGTCGAAGTTCATCGCCGAATGTCCAATTTAAGAATGTACCTAAGAAATTCAACCAATTTATATTTACTAAATACATTCCGATTATGTGAAATAAAGTACGGTTTATGTAACTTTATTTCTTTAAAAACAATACAGAGTGTGTGTGTTATATAATGCTTGACACGTCCGATTATACCTCACAAAATCCTACTTAAAATCACCAGAGCACGGTTTGGGCATTAACATGGGAAAAACCTAAACTATCCCAAAAAGTCTAAATAACCGCATAATAGAGCATACACAATAGGTACCAGTTAGTTTGCTAGTTTTGAAGAAAAATGTGCACAAACCAGAACATTTTCAATATGCCATTCATTATGAGGGGAAATCACATTCTTGTCCACGGACACAAAAAAAAATTTACCTCATAAAACATGCATTTTTCATCTTTTAGAAAAAAAATTAGTCAAAAAATGTTTAGTGTCAGCCATTTTACATCACAATTATTTGCTAAGACTCTTACCTAAATCATATTTAAGATAAATATGTTTTAACCCAATTTTGTGTGCTCTAGCTTCTTTAATGCTATATCTTACACCGTGTCTAGAATATTTAACACTTCAATAGACAAAAACAACATTACTAAAGTAACAACAATAGACAAAAACTAACCGTCGATCGTGATATTGCCAACTTTCGGTGTGACAGATGAAATGTTGCAAAGGTCAGGTTGTTCGTCTATGATGAAGGGGGTCACATCAAGGCTCCATGATCCAACGGCATAGGATATATTAATGAACGATGGCGTCGTATTTGAGAACGTCGGTGGCTTATTATCTGCCCAACATAGTAGAAAAACATTAGTGCAATTGGTAATTATTAATAAATAAGCATTTTTTTATTTATTTTTTTAATGATTGATGCATGTCATAATTATTAAAATTATTTGCACATTTTACATGAACTAAGAGTACATTTTGTCAATGGTTAAACATTAATAAACATGTTGAATGAAAATGGGTATAACCTGTTTAAAATACACTACGAAAAAAAACATTGCCAAATAACTGGCAGGGTATGACACTTTTTAAAAAGAAAAACTGGTAATCACTTTAAATTCGCGAAATGTGGGTGTAAAAAATGATGAAAAAAGGCATTTTTTCTCTATTCGCGAAATCTTGAATTCGCGTAAGCCAATCGGTCGCGAAATTAAAACAAAAAGGTTTGTTTCTTTTTTTTTAATTGAAACAGTTCACACATCAAAGGTTAAGCAAATTGCTGAATCATAAGGTTTTTTATTATCACTTATACGTTTTTTTTAATGTTAAACACTCAGTACACACACTTGCTACAGGTGTTGAATGTGACACAAAATCATTGACATGTCTAAAATGACTTTTAACTCCAATTTAGCTGGAACAATATCAGCAAAGTAATAATTATGTTGTTTTATAACGTCTACCATTTACACAGCAAATAACACTTAAATACAACTATAGTCAAATAAAGAATAAGACCTCAGTGGTGTGGCAGCTTTCATTACCACTGATGAACAGCTTCAAAAAACCGAGGCTGCTATTTTCCCATGTAGGCTATGCTTCCAACGATACAGACATGGCGTTTTAAGGTCGAATTATATATACCGCAACCAATTTAAGATAGTGTTGAATAAAAAAAGTTTTCGCGGAAACTATGAATTCGCGAGCAATTGTCCTCGCGAATATTAGCAAAATATACTCCCATGCGAATATAAATTGATTTACAGTAATCATTTGTAGTAAAAATCGATGTTTTCGAATGCTTTCATAATCATTTAAATGTCGGTAGTAAAAATACATAAGTTGTATTGGAACTTACGTAATCTCTCGTATAGCTCAAACTCCTTAATTGTATTTTCGTGAACCTTTATGCCCTCATCCAAGTCATGTGTTCGTGCAATGACTAACAAACACGCTTCGTCCAGCTTATCTGATTTAGCCCAGCATGTGGTGTTGAAAAGTGTTATGTTTTCTTGTGTATAGTTGCTAAACAATTCTGTCAGGTTTCCAAGATAGTCACCGCAAAATCTCGGCACTGTGTGGTTATTGTTGTATGTCGCAAATGAACCATTCGTTAAAGCGTAGTTGAAAATAGACTCATTTTGGTTTTGAAGAGACCCTGAAACGGAACGTTACATTCTTAATAAAACATATAGACGCATCGTCAAAGATAATACTAAAGAGACTTAGAATAATCTAAAATGACAATAAATTATTAATCTGTTTGTCTGTTTGAATAAATTAAAAAACAGAGACAAAATATTTTAATATATGTTATAAGACTTGTTATGACGAAATATTGTATAAATTGTTTTGGTTGAAAGAGAACAGAATAATTGTATCGTTTCATATTAAATAGTTTTCCACTAACGTACTTACATGATTCGCCAAAATCAAACATCTCGGCCTCGGAAGAGGTGTTGAGATAGTGTTTGCCATCTCTAGACAAATAGCTTCTATTAACTGCCGTTTCAGCAAGTCCCTTAAATTCATATGTCGAAATAATGTTTTTGACTTTGATGTCCATGGTAATTGGAATTGCGTCCAGTATCTGAATCTATAAAACATGTACATGTTAAGAAGTATACTCAAATAACAAAACACATAAACACAAAAAATGTGTGTTAAATGATGGTCTGTTTCTATTTTGTGTTAATTAATGCTTAATGGCTGTACTTACTTCTCCGTAAAAAGTATAATAACATGTGACAGAACTACTTAAAAAATAACAATGACAATTCGATAATATGACAACGTGTCTTTTTCATTTTTAAAAACCCGAAGGGACCTTCGTTCGTATTATGTTATGGTGCTCGTCGTCTGTTCGTCTGTCTGTATGACCGTTCGTCTGTCCGGCGTTAGCAAAGTAATGTCCGCTCATAAATACTTTAAATACTTCAAACTCATTTCACCAAGGTGAACTTTTTTAGGATCATGGATGGCCTTGGGCATACCATCCTTGTATGCTAAATAACTTGAAACCTATTAAGGCTCATATCCCAGTATTGGTGGATTTTAATTCCAAAAACAAACAGCAGTATTTCACAGATAATCATTGTTAATAAAATACTTCGTTCAGTTTCATTGAAATCTCTTGTCGTTAGAAAAATGTAGAACAAATACGCGCGTCCTCTGATCCTGGATTTCCCGATTTATTAATATAACGGAATTACCTTCGCCGCGCACCTAGCAAGTGCCAAAATAACGCCGTACGTTTATATGTCATTCTAATTGTAGGACAATGTTTACAAAATAAAGCGTATGATCAACAATCTAGTTTAATTTCAACCAAGGCTGGAATAGGAGCTTTGTTGGTCATAGCCGATAGATGACCCCTATTGACGACTCATCTTTTGGTCAAATAATGCTTCGAATAGCAGAGCTCTAAGTAGGGTAATGCCCTGGCAGCAGCTCTATGTGTTAGTTTCAGAGAAATAATTGTTCTTAATGCGATTTTGCTTTAATGGAGAGAAAATGAAAATAAAAAGTTCAAGAATAAATGTAAATACTGATTCCAGCCATCTAAATGGAGCCATAGATAATATTGTGAATGTCATCGTTTTGTCATGCATGTCTGGCACAAGAAGAAAGCCATCTGTCCGGCTTGGTTGTATAAATGATCGGATCCATCTCGAACTATCCGGAAGGAAAACATCGTTTGTAGATCCATTCGTAATGATATGAATTGTTTGTTGACTTGGCTTTGGCTGTTGAAAGATAAACAATCGTATACGAATTGATAGTACATTAAAAACTATTTAAAAGTAAATAGTTTTGTATAAATATTGTTTTGAAAGATTCGACGAATGCACTTTGAAGCAACACTAAAATAATTCTTACCGTTTTTAGAAACATATTTCATGTTTTCAAAATTATAGTATATTTTGATCATCAGGTAAAATAATTACAATTACCGTGTGTGTTGTTAAACTTATTGCAACTGCTACGATGGATGTGGCGTCCTTATTGCCCGTAAAAGTGTAATCGGTACGTATTTGAATTTCAAGGGACCTGGGAATTAGATTATGTAGATATATAGATATAGTAATGGACAGTTCCACAACTGTCAATCATGATCATTTATAACTGTACATGGTCAATTTTAATCCAATAGATTAGGATTATATTGTCAGCTGACAATCTGACCTAGAAAATACAAAAGAAAGCATACTTCCTGTTTGTGATAAACCTTATCACAAGATCAAAACAAATATGCCGCATGGGGAGGAGCTTAAAAAATGTGGAACTATCCATTCGTTCAAACCATTTAAAATGTAATTTCATTTTTGTGCTATATCACATAATACATAAGTGCATCTTAAATTTTATACTAGATAAAGAGTTTCTCCAGGCTTTGGCATTATATTTCTCATATTTTTCATTTGTTACACATAAACGTTCATTTTAACTTTAACGTTAATCATTTTGTCGATATGCCCTGCTGTCAAGTAATACTGTAACTCAACGTGTTATTGAAATAGTTACGCTTTGGAGTCGTTGTAACGTAAGAATACGTATTCGCCGTGTCCGTTGAAGGAGTACTTGAAGTGATCAACTGTCTCTATTTGACCATGCCCGCCTGATCGAGCTGAAACATCAACAAATAGCAGATGCATAATTATGTTATGTCTTTTACGAGAGGTAAACATTGGCACTTAATATATAATAAAACAATCAACCCATGCCGTGTCATTGGAAAATAAGCTTTCAGTGCGACATTTGAAACACCCTCATTTTTTTTTAAACTCAGAACTTGTTTCTTCACAAGGCATCAGCGGCATTTAATTGCACTTGACAACATGGTTACATAATTCGCTCGTACATAATAGCCGTAACGAAATGAATATCTCCCCAGTGAGTATACGTTGAGTTTTAAAGGTTTTAACAAAATATATTCTAAAAATTAATATTAGGACGGTTTCCCAAAATTAAAATAATAAAAAATGTTAACAAGCGGTTTTGTGATACATCTAATAATGGCATATTCCTAAATGTTACTAGGTTTGTAAGTCTTCTGTATTGCTGCAAATGTGTGCTTCAATTAAGCGTCGTAAGCCTTAGAAGTCATTCCCCGATGTACATTAAAGCATACTTATTTCATGATCAGATAAAATAAAACCACGTGATTAAATATATATAATAGGCAGACACATTCCCATAGTTCTGCGGGTTAAACGACTTTTTCTTTCAGTGAAAAGACATTTGTCTGAATGTTTTAAATATGGTATAATATAACTCAACAGGTTTACAGAAATACAAATCTTCATTTGGTTTAAAGATATTGGATTTAATTTTGCCTTAAAAAGAGGAATACTAACCAAACTCCAACAAAAATCAGACAGAATACCTAGGAACTAAAAAATCAGAACAGACAAGATGTCAAAGATCAACATGATAAATATGATTAAAGCCACCAGAGCACGGTTTGGGCATAAACATTGGAAAACAATCTAAACTATCCCTAAAAGTTTAAATAACCGTGTAATAGAGCATAAACAATAGATACCATGTGATAGTTTTGAAGAAAAATGTGCACAAACCAGGACATTTCAAATATACCATTCATTATGAGGGAAAATCATTTTCTTGTCCACGGACGCAAAAAATTGACCTCATATTACATGCATTTTTTATCTTTTAAAATATGTAGTCAACAATTATTTCAGTGTCAGCCATTTAACATCACATGTCTTTGCTATGACTCTTACCTAAATCATAGTTTAAGATATTTAATTTTCAACCCAATCTTCTGTGCTCTAGCTCCTTAAATCCCCACGATAAACCGATGGGTCCCTGTGTAGATAAAGCTTAAGACTTGTGTGACACGCAGTGGCGGCTCCAGGATTTGACCTTAGGGGGGCGTGGACTTTGTCAAGGGGGTAGAAAGTCATTTTTAGCATGTTTTGGCCATATTTCTATTAAATTATGCTTAAAATACATCGCGAGCGAAGAAAAAAAAGAGAAAAAATAGCGTTGTGGACATAAAAAAATCATAGGTTCGCGGCCGTTAGGGGGGCGCCCCCCTGGACCCGCTAATGGCACGACACAAGTGTTTAATTTTGTCAGATAGGCTCTCTGTGAGGCCAGGTACACTGATAACAAAAATCAAACAACGTTTATCAGAAGGCGTGTTTAAGTGGTTAACACTGTAATCATTATACAATTATTTTCAAAAGTCAATAATAAGGCAAATGCCTTTTGCATTTGTGTAAGAACTTGTGTGGAAGAAGAATGTAAAATATTAATATAACATACATGTACGGTTGAAATGATAAGGCTTAGTGTGAATAAACTTGGAGTGCACTTTTTACTTTAAAGTGTTTTTGTCTGGTCGACATACTGGGCACGTTAGTTAATAGACAAGAAAGAATGTTGTGTTATTACCAAACGACTGCAATACCCGCTTTTTAAAACAAAACCTTGCTGTGTTTTATATTGACAATTACGGTTTTTTTATCATTCATTAATAGGTTCACCCACAAGAAGTTGTTTTTGCGATCTTTTATAGGGGAGAAATTTGAACACGTGGCGTACATGGCCGTCTTTAAGAAAACGCTTGTAAATGACAAATTGGTGTGTTTTGTTGATCAGATTGTGTTGATGTATTGATGTCGATACCGAACATTGCGCTATATATGTGCACTTCGTTGGTTGCATTTGTATATCCCTAAATACCTAAAAATCGTCGTTTAATAAAATACTACTCCTCACAATACTTTGCTTAAACCAGAATGTCAGGGCTTGATGTGTTTTGATACAATCATACAGCCAAATATTTAGATTGAGCATTTTATTGCGGATAAAGGAGGCTTGACTGTAAGTGCCAGGGATAAAAAGAAAGATAAAACAATTGTCACATATGGAGCATACTGATAAACGATAACGGCTCGGTGCTACTTTGTAAGCCTGACGAAATAATTCTTCAAATTTGAGAGTTACAGTCATTGCTAGTTTTATTCAGTATAGAAGAACGTTGCGGTGTTAACGGATCTTTGAGATGACACACTGTTTAAGATAAATATTCCACAAAAAAGATAAATTCTCATTATAAAAATGGTGGGAACGTTTTAAGATAAGCAAAAGGCTTTGGTTGCACAACACTCTTATATTTGAAACAATTTATTTCCCCTCGGCTCTCTGTGCGGCCCGATACACCGCCCTTCAAAAGATCCTTGACAATTCTGTTCATTCAATAAAATGAAACCAAACCTTGTGGAACATCAAGAACACATAACAATGTTGCGATCATTTGGAAGAAAACAAATCTTAAAACATGACGCACAAGAAAATATAAACTGCTTGAAAATGACAAATTGATGTGTTTTGTCGATCAGTTTACTTTGATGTATTGATGTTAATACTAAACAACGCGCTTGATTATTGGAATGTAGGCTTTTTCTTCTAGATTTAAATTTAAAATTTTAAAGGTAAAATGAAGACCATAACAAATATAATATATTCATGTTGACGCGAAAAAGTGGAAATCACATATGTTTTGTTTTATTTTTACAGTCACTATGAATATACTTGACAACAGTTAAAATATATCCATAAGCAACCATTGCAATAGTAGGGAATTTTTCTTTATGAATAATGATTATGCCACAGCTATTATTTCTTTGTTCTGTCTTTAGATCTAAAAGGGTTATTTCGTGCTGACCACTCGTCAAATTGACGTTATTGCGCGCAGCTGCTCTAAAGTACAAGTACTACCCGTCCCAAATGAGAATATCGTTATCAGCTTTGTTCAAATGACATTAATTTGCGTTCGACGAAGACCATTTATCATATAGTTAAAGATGCTAGGTCTGTATCTTTATACCCGTGTAATCGGTCACAAATCTTGCAATATCTTAAGTATAATAACTAAATTAGCATTGTAAAAGGATTTTGCAAAATATTGTGGCAAAATGTGTTTTGGACAAAAAGTGAAAAGCCAACAACAACAAAACAAACATCAAACATAAAAACCATTGCCGGAGCCCGGAATTGAACCCGGGTACTCTTGCACCGAAAGCGGATGCTTTACCACTGCACCACCGAGTCAACTGCAAATATCGACTGTATTCAAGCTATTTAAGTGATTCGACTTGCGGGCCACACATTTTCACTAAATTCACTTTTTCTGTAATATTTTTACATGCAAGAATATCTATATTTGGCCGTCTCTCATATTTACGGGAGAAGGTTTCACTGCTTAAATATAGTTAAAATGTAAGATGTAAACAAGTCTGACCTAAAAGATACAGGCAGAGCATCTTTAATATAAAGATAAAATTAGCTTAGTGTGACCCAATATCACTCAGCGAGGTGGCAAATATTAAAAATCACAACTTACAAAATAGATGTAAAGCAATGCATATTTACTTTTAAAATAAACCACTTTCCTTCATATATTCTATTTTACTTATTTATGTGGAAGGTTTTATTAAAAGGCTTCAAATAGTCATACACCCTGTCTGGTTAAATTAGACACACACACAATTGGAGTAATGCCATCGATTAAGTTGTTCATTTGATATTAACTTTTACTTATTTGTTAACAAAAATGATGCAGACATGGGGCACTGGGTTTTAAGTTTAAAGACACCATACAAAAACAATGACAAAAAACGAGAAAGACACATAACAAGAGAAGTTGAATAAACAACTTATTTATATCAAGACAAAGGTTTTTTATATATGTGTTAATGTAACTCTTACCGGTTTCAAAAGCCTCCACGTTGAGCATCAGCATAGCCATGACAAGAACAGGAATACCCAATACACGCCTATCGTCAAAAGTCTGTGCCATTCTACTTGCCTCTTTCACGCTTCAGTGCACACCTCACTTTTCACAGAAAAAGACCAGGTTTTAATAAACTTGTATACAACGCGATTGGTTTTAGGTAAAGATGAAAATACAAATTCACAATCCTCACCGATATATCCAATATATCAACGTATTAAGACGAAATTGTCCTTGAGATGTTTTGCGCTATCAAGTCCACTCAAAAATCGACATGAATAGCAATACATATTTCGAAAAGAACCTTTTAATCACATGATTTATCTACATCAGTCAGAAACACTTGTTCTCTGGTTATATTAAGCGTTGACAAAAGTCTTCCCAAATCGTTGATAAAGAGCAATGGCAAACACGTAAAGTACCAGTACTAATTACTACGACTACAAACTATGATCTACGATGTAACTCCAGGGCGGGTAATAGCGCTGCTCCCGACATTTAATTTGTAAACAAATATCCGCCATCTTGGATGAAAAAGGTAGGTTTATCCCAGTTTTCTTCGATCTTGTTGATGCTGCCATTAAAATTTTTATTAATGAACACGCTCCATAGTTTTCTTGATACAACGGTATATTTGTTGTGCCGCAAGGT
>Ga0224511_10002226_pt1 | contig 12830 bp, 11 predicted proteins | sample SF_May12_sed_USG_2_FD_169988 | JGI IMG/M metagenome (GOLD analysis project Ga0224511, IMG submission 169988) | Sediment microbial communities from San Francisco Bay, California, United States - SF_May12_sed_USGS_8_1 | ecosystem: Environmental > Aquatic > Marine > Sediment | place: USA...
GGCATGGTCCTTGAGAGCCAGGAACCAGTTCTGTGAGAGTGTGGGACCTACCAGGTGGCAGTGAGAGGAGGGCATGGTCCTTGAGAGCCAGGAACCAGTTCTGTGAGAGTGTGGGCAGCTCGGACTGGACGAGGGTGAGGAGGGACTCGCCGGAGCTGTCCAGTTCCTCGTCCTCTGTCGACCGGATCATCTCCTCCACACGAGACTCCCGACCCACCGCCACTATGTACACCTGTAGAGGAGAGATGGGCATCAAGTTAAATGTCATCTAGTGAAATTCACAGCAGTAGGGGATGTCTGTTTAACAAAAGATTATAAAAATCACCACTTTTTGTACAAGATGGTCACCATAAAGCATTTTTAACGTAAGAACGATATTCCTTAAAGTGATATACAATTATTTTTACACTTTTTTCAATATTCTGGGGAAATACTGGATAAACTTGAATCAACCCCCTCCCCCCAAGAATGGAACTAAAAAGTTTCAGTCTTTTAATAGCAAACTAATTTAAGACTTTGAACGAAAGCAGTATTTCCAACCCCACAAACAATCCCACATACCTCGGCCCAGGCCCGCAGTACGGCCAGTTTCTCCATTGTGGAGGCAGCCTCGTTGTACAGCGGTGACTGTGTCTTCCCCAGGGACAGCTTGCCCAGGGACGAGACCAGCAGCTGGTGCACGCGCCGGAGATCGTTCAGGTCACGTGCCACCCCACTACCGATCCACGTGCTGCACACCTGACAACGGGCAATACAAACATCTGCTAGATAAATATCTAATTGGGAGTGCTTTTTTTATATTTATAGCCTGTTGTTATATTTACTACATTACATGTAACTGAAGACTTAAAGAAATTAGTAATACAACAAGTATACCTAGTATGTACACAAAGTTATTAAACAAGTATTGTTTATACAGCAGAAAGTTATACAACATATAATTATACACTAAGTGGAAGAGACCAATTTATTGAAGAGAGGCTTACATCACAAGCTGCAGCAGTGACGTCAGACGGCGTCTCCTGGGAGAAGGCTGGCCTCAGGGCAGCACTCACCTGCAATTGTGGTGAACATAGTGTATACACTAAATAGATTTTGTCATCACTTTGTATTATTTTCTTTTCATAAGTAATTTATTTGTTTTGGTTTTATATTATAAATAGAATTAATAGATTTTAAATTTATGAATCAAATTGCCACATTGAGGAGCACTGTTTTATGCTCCTATCCCCTGATTTGTCATCATGTTCCCAGACCCTTGTAGCATTTTTGGGTCATCTGTTGCAACCAGCAGCATCTAATGGGGTGGAAACTTCCAACAAATAGCACAATCAACCGTCAAGCTGCCCTGTAAACAACCAGCGCACACTGCCACTGGATGACGTAGACCTTATAGCACGTGTAATACCCGGCACTTGACTTCACACAACATAACCTGAAATCACCCCACCCTGTTAAAGCTCAGGGTACCGGTTTCCCGCTACCAGCTGCCTACCTGAGCCTGGAACTGCTCGAGGATTACATGCCCGGGGAACTCAGGCTCCGGCACGGCACAGAACCGGGTGATGATGTCCTGCAGTGCTGCCAGTCCACCCAGCCGCAGCTGATTGCTGTCAGACGTGGCTGCGATGAACGCCATCCGCACTAGCTCCGATACATGCAGCACCAGGTAGTCCGCTACACATGCAGAGAGGGAAGATATATGTTTTATTATGTATCTTTATGTAATACATGTAACAGATGCTTCCATAAACAGCATTATTAATGCATAATAGTTGTATTGGAAGCAGCAAAAATCACATAAATATGGAAAAGAAGCCACAAAAATGAAACATAATTCTGGTAAGAAGCATTTTCTACATACCTTTTTTCTTGGCTCTAGCCTCTCGTGCTTTCTCCAAGTCAAAGTGTATGGGGTCTTCCTCACAAGCCACTATGATCTTACGTAAACAGTCGGTCGCAAACACTCGGGTAGGCCACCTGCAAGTAGGAACAGTTGTTTCAGTCACATTTATTTTCATGATCATTATATCGTGTTTTAATTATGTTCCTTGAAAGCATAATCACTTTAAGATCATGAAAAATAGAAAACAGAGAATAAGTTGAAGAACTCTTAGTTGTTATCCTTAGGTGAAAAGTGCTTTGTTTGTTAAACTCAATGAACATACCACACAAATGGCAACCAATAAATAAACGCACTTAAATATGGTATCAAAATGATTTACTTCAAATCAGTGTCTTGCAAAAACTGGCATACCAGGGTGCTTCTGTGTTTACCTTGGTGCGACAGTGGGGTGAGTATTGTCAGGTTCAGGGGCGGTGAACTCTTCCGCATCATTCCCATCGTCCGCATCATCCTCATCATCAACCTTTGTCGTGATACTTTCATCCATCGCACTGCTCGCTGAATCTGTGAAAAATATCAGAGATGATATCATTGTCCAGTATTTCTCAAATCCAATTCAATTTAGTTAAATAAATAATTATTGTTTACAGGTGCTTTTGAGTGTGACTCCCCCCCTGTCTTATATTGGAACCTGTGCTGTACTGGAGAGTGCTTTAATGGATCCACAGTGTACATCTTTACTAAACAGCTTGAATGCTAACTACTGTATACTCATGTATAATCACATACAGATGTTAAGGTCAACCAACATGTGGTATATTTATGTTAAAAAAATAAACTGTGGTAAAGAAACAAGAAAAAAATGCAACTCTTTCATTTTCAAGGTAACCTGACACTTTTATCATTGAATTTTTCATAAAGCAAGGACATTTTACCTACAAAAGTTCTTTCATAATAATAAGTTCCTTTAGATGTTCAAATTGCCTCAGTCACACTGAAAGCTGGTGATGTAAAGCAATGCAATAGAAATCTATGCAGGAAGCCTCACCACTGGAGGAGAGTATCTCGCGGAGCAGGTTGAGCCAGCGTGTGAGGTCGTGTGTGGCGAGGGTCTGCAGCAGGCTGACCAGGGTGTCCTGGATGTCCGACGTCAGTTTGCCGTCTGTCTCTGTGTCACACAGGGCAAACAGACGACCCTCCAGCCCGGACTCCGTGATCCCGTACCTCCCCTCACGTTCCTTCTCCCGCCCCACAGACATGTCACCCTCGCTGGCCAGGTGCAGGGCATGGTCACTCACCTGGTGACAGAGGCACACACATAAAAACACTGTCTTATTGTTGGATTTTACTGTGCTAGATTGGTCACAATTCTAAGCTATGTAGAGAATATTAAAATAGGTTGCTGAAGTAAATGCTTGCCATAGGCCATTGAACAAAATTTTTCATTAGGCAACAACTTCAGATTCCGTTCCTACCTCTTTTGCCTCCCTTGTTACCAATTGCCTCAGACAAGCCACCACTGCTCTCCTCAACAGCAGGTGAGAACTCATCAACTTCTCCTGAATGCACACAAAAACAAGTATAATAATCAAATAACTTTAAATGTCCCAATTATAAGTATCACACTTTAACACCTAAAATGCCTATGACATTTTTTCCCATCAAACATACATCAATAAATATCCACAATCAATGTATATGCAAGTTAGTGTAAAAAAAGTCAATGCCAACTCACACAGAGATGTGGCACGAGTGTTCCCAGGTTGACGTGGCGGGGAGCGAACATGTGCAGCTGCTGTAGACAGGCGACAGCCTCAGCCTGCACGAGGGAGTCACTGTGGTCCTGCATCACGCCACAACACACCAGGCATGAGAGGCGCGCTGTTGCTATACTCCCTGTGTTACCTGCAATCACACGGATGTGGGGTGTTACATATGAAACCAAAAGGAACAGAGCACACGCAGTACTTTTTAACATTTGATTAACAGCGTCAGTATTAAAGGTGCATTTTCCCAAAAAGAATCCCAGCATTTGTGGCATTTCATAGCTTTTTGTCTTCATCACAGAAAAGCCAAACTAAAAATTACACATATAACTTTAAAATCCCTCTCTGGGTACAAACACATAAAATGTAAAAAAGAATGCCTTACAAGAGCTAATATTAGGTTACTGATTATACAACTACCACTACTATTGCAGTGACAAACAAATTCACCAATATAACCACACAAAAGGCACATACTCTGCAACTCCGGCCCAATGGACGTGATGAGAGCAGACAGACATTTGCCGAGGCACTGGTGGACGTCGACCGTGGACGGTGGCACGGACAGCAGCAGCTGCAGCACCAGCGACAGTGTAGGCTCCACGTACCCACGGAACATTGGCCCACCACTGTCCGCTATCAACCCCAGGGCATGCAGCGCCCACACCTTGGAACAACAATATTGTCAAGACATTTTATGGCATTCAAAATTAATATTAAAATTCAATTCAAGATTTAATTTGAACTCATGTTACTCAACAATTGTCAAATCAGTTTGTGAGCTATAAAACACAAAAGTACTTCTTGCACAAAAAGCAGCAAAAAAACCCTAATGGCTGTTTTCAACCTTTATATATATTTCAAAATCCATAAAAAGCATCCTAGATGCACTGTTCGATAATAAAAAACAATGTAAATGTTCGTGTGTACCTGTACTACAGGAGAGTTAAAGTCCTGTGCGAGTGCCAGCAGTATGGAGACGCTAGTGTTGAGGTGCTGGCCGGAGCCCATGCCGCCCACATACCGGTGCAGGCAGCCCAGGGCCAGCGAGTTCCCTGTCCGACTCACCACATCACGGGCAGACTTCAACCTGACACATAGCATATTGTACATCATTGTAATTATCTTTTCATGATACTCGTTCACAAGTTAATTTCTAATGCATTTACATCTTACATGTTATTACATCCCACATGTTATTATATTCAGTTAAGTTAGGAAATCTAAAAAAAGGTATTCGAAATGCACCTAGCAAGACTACCTGCCTTGACTTCAAAGAAGACAACAAAGAAGTGCTACTAGACTCAAAGTTCTACATATTTGGAAATCAAAGGCAGACTTTTACTAATGAAACTTGAACACGTGTGAAGCCATGACGTACTTGTCGAAGCTATACTGGGCCATCTCGGCGATGTACTTGCTGTCGCCCACCACCTGCGCCATCCGCCCCAGGGCCTCGCCCGCCGCACACCGCAGGATCGGGTTCACACTGCTCAATGCCCCCTACAGGCACACCGCAGTTAAAACTATTACAAACATTATCTAATATCTGCAAAGTTTTTACAATAATCTTGCAACAATAATATATGTTAATCTTCACTTTGTTTTGTTACATTGTTCCAGATATGGAGCAAAAATATAAAGGAACTGTAGAAACCAACAACTATGATAGATTTAATCATCTTACATCCAAAAGTAAAACTGTTCATAAGAGGCATACCAATATTAAGTTGAATGCAGCTTTTTTGACCTCATCTGGACCTAGCTTTGTTTTAGTGTCTGAAAGACTCTGAAACAAGAAAACAATGACTTGGTTTATAATAGTAAATAACTTAACAGCAACAACATACAGCAAAGCAATCACTTGGTTTATAATAGTAACTAGCTTTACAACATTAACATACATTAGTAAATTTTTTCTTATTCTTATTAAACAAAAAAGCAACAATTCTTTCAATTTCATAGTTCAATGCAACACTGTTTCAATTTCTTACACCTTTAAAAGCTTATACAACATTGGGTTGAGCTGTCCAATTTCAAAAACCAAAGTTTTACATGCCATATTACTATGATCGAATTTGCCCAACCTTAAGTGCACATAGCAAGCAGTGAAGGTGTAACACAATGGCCAAAATGCAATTTTAAATTATAATTTTGGCCAGAGCTTTCAATTAACAACCACTACATCCATATCTGCCCCACCTTAAGAGCACACAGCACGGCGGTGAAGATGTTCATCTGTACGGCCTGCTGCCGCGTGGACTTGGCCTGGCGGATACACTCGTTGAAGTGCTGCAGCATCTGGAACCGGTGCTTGTGGGCCACGCGCGGGAAGATTAGCCCGTACAGACGCACCGAGCTGTCGATCACGGCCACACCCAGGGGGAGCGGGCCCGGGATCGGATCACTCTAGAGGGAGGAGATAACAGAGAGATGAGATGAGCTGTGAGTTTAGCAATGTCAATGAACTTTCTTAACATCTTGTTTTACTTACAATGAAAGCCTCAGCCTTTTTTTCTTTAAAAAATATCATATAGAGTGGTCAGTGCAGTCCATACTGATTCCTAATACAAGTATTGTAAGTAGGTACATGTACATTCCTGTCCTGAACCTTCAATTTATTTACAGTTAATAAAACATGTAAGGAAGCACCTACCACAGGACACCTGACGAACAGCGAGTGTGCGTCATGTTCGAGAGCCCCGGATCCTGACGCACTGTTGGGCTGCAGCTGGAAGCAAGCATACTGGCAAATAAGACATTAATGTGCAAAACAAATTTCAAGCAATGCATTATTTTCAAATTTTGCCCGGTCAATCACCATAATTACCGAGATGTGTACAACCTCTTTGGGTACAATCAAAGCGTCACAGGTTGTGGTTCTCAACAAAGACATGTAGTTGTTACTCAACGAAAAGTCATATAACTAGCGTGTACCTAATTCTCAAATTGAATTTGACTTCGTTGAGAAACATACACTATAAAATGTGTGTGGTGCTCAACAAAGACCACTTTTAATGTATGTATTTCTCAACGAAGTCAAATTCAATTTGAGGATGAGTATCATGCTATTTACATGAGTTTTCGTTGAGTAACAACTACACTGTCTTCATTGAGAACCACAACCTGTGACGCTTTGATTGTACCCAGTGAACTTTACAAGCTGGAGACGGTTTGATGATGCTGAATTTATCAGTAAGTTTCAAGTACCTAAATTGTTTTTAAAAGCTCCTTATTTCCAATTTTAAAGCATGACAAAATGCTTGAAATTAACATTACTCAAACAAAACGTTGTTTTTGAGAATCCAGTTCTGACAAAACTGTCTTTCAACAAAGATAAACGTTCTTAATCAGAACACATACAGTAATTCAGCTTACAAAAAGAGAGAAAATTGTACTACAAATGAACTTGAAACACATAACAAAGGGATGATAACTCTAATCAAGATGAGTTTTAATGACAAAACACTGTGTGATGGAACAGCTGCATCAGTTCATTTGCAGTCTCAAATGTGAGGTTAGGGCAGCATGCTTCTGACAATCACAAGCACAGGGTTGACAACACCAACAACAATTAGCACACTGTAACACTAGACAAATATCTGGATAAAGTCTCGATAAAAAGATATGTGCAAAGTGAAGAAACCTGCAAATGAAAAGTTAAAATTTGATTCAAAATTTGAGATTTTACCAATAATAATATGCTTGTGAAAATGAAATGAAACAAGTTCATGAAATTCCATCAATGATGAAATAAACATGACTGAAAATTCTACAACATAGGAGATTACACATAGATAAAACTTATAAAAGCATATAAGACTAGAAAATAAATGAATGTTTCAGGAAAAACATATGTAACAATACATGAAGTCATATTAATGTCTACAACACTTAAAAGCAAATCTACAACTAGTTTACAATAAAGCATGACATTATCAATTAAAAGAATATAAATTATATCATTTTGGCATGCCATTTAGTAAAATAGTATTTGAATGGAAAAAATGGGGAAATTTACAAGATACAATATGTCATTGCCTTTGACTTCATGTGAAATGTGCCGGAGAATAAAATTTGCACAACATGTCAATGTTATTGATTTGAAACAAGTAATTGATATTAAAAATGAAAATTGTACAAATGACACCTAAAATTAATTGTATTTGCAAAATATCTACACAACTATAACACACAAAAACATCCTTAAAACACACAAAAAATGCATGTAAAAAGATCTAGAATTACACTACAACAAAATTGTTACTGTGTCCTGTTCACGTGACAACACACACCTATCTACTTACACAGTCAGCTTGTAACATGCACTGTTGGGGATAAATCAACGTGGTCAATACACATACAACCTCCAGAAGCAATGGTTTATAGCAAATGAATAATTATGACATAAAAATAACTTAAGATTACAATACATTCATACATGTACTTTAGACACAAGTCGTTACATCAATCTTTATATGGATTTCCAAAATAGATACAAACAAGTCTAAGCTGAACACCATTCAAGAGCAAATGAAACATCATTCCAGGCAGTACCAGAAAATGTCAGGCATTTGCTGAGGGGATGGGACAAAATGCATAGAGCTCTTTAAATGACTTGAACTCTCATAACTTCCATACTTACATGGCAGTAGTCAACTTTACGATTGGGTTCAAACTATAATGCAAAGGTAGGCTCATGTCTGGCAGCTATAGCAGAGGTCTTCATACTAACTAAATTCTACTTATTTGATTACTGGTTGGCAAATTGTTAACAAATTTATCTCAAATCAAAACTCCTTGTTCAGACAATATACAATTAGACTGAATTTTTGCATCGTGAAGTATCTTTCCCAAACCCTTACATTCTGTTTGCTGGCTTTCTTTTCATAAAGAAGTAAAAAAAATGCATAACCACACATTTCACAGGCATACATATTACAAAAATTTGGGGAAAGCTGGGAAACGATTTAAGACTGCAAATGGAATGCTTTCACTAAATGATGATGCATGAATTGTATAAAACATATGAACAGAAAAAAATGCAGATTTTAGAACCTGTCTATTGCAATTATTAAATGTAAGTTGTCATTTCACCTTCCTGACTGTGAAATGATCAAATTAATAATCCATGACCAAACTGCTCAGTTTAAAACTGATTAGTAAACCTTTCTTCATAATTTGCCACATTATTTGAGAAACTTCCTTCAAATCACTAACTACAAATGTGCATCTACAATCCAAGGACCCATACTCAAAATTTCATAAGACAATATTCACTATCATTTCTCCCTATCTAATTATATTCCAGCAGTCACTAATTGACGTCTCGACAACCCACCTCCAGGAGCATTTGAAATGATATTTGGTTTGACAAAGGCGGGACTTTATGTAACGTCATAACTCACAACTTAATTTAGGGCCAAGAGACTGAATCATTTGTGTATCACTGGCTACGCACAAATGCCCAAATGTTCGCAATGACTTTACAAGCTTTCCCACATTTGTCGCATCATCAAACATCATTTCAAGCGCCCTGCCGATACATTATTTCCCGTGTGCCGTACCTGGTCTTCGACCGCCTTGTGATCGGTTTCCTGCAGCCAGGATCCCAGGATGACGCTGTCGTCCACGTGACACATGGCGCGCAGCAGCGATGTGGTCGTGTTGGCAGGGTTGTCCGTCAATGTAAACTCTGCCACAAGCTCCCGCAGTAGGCCGGTGTAGGTACCTACAGATCACATGTAATTGAACATTTTTGGAGTTCAGTTGTATTGACACACCTATGTTCTTATTGACATTTGATGCTTTAATGAGCAGCTTTTGTTCTCTTCATAAATTTATTTTGTCATGGTACTTTTTTTTTGGCAACTGTAATAATTCTGGATTAATGCAATCATAACTTTGCACATTTGTTATCATACAGTTTTAAAAAAATTACATGTTAATTTTTTTTTACTGAATTTAAATTCCTACAATAACAGGTGTCCAAAATACTACATGAAAACCACAATAAAACAGTAACGATCTTCTCTAATAAATCCGTTACCTTCATACGACTGTGGTGGGAGCATGGAGAGGACGTCGTACAGCCGCAGCCTCACCATGGCAGCGCTGGCCTTCAGGTGGCTGCCGTACATCTTGATCACCTGCGGCAGGCTGCAGCACGGAGGGGTTTAGGGAACATGACTTGTCTAGGCCCGTATTCATAAAACATCTTAAGTCAAATGTGTATGTAAAACTCAATGCTATTGGCTCTTTTCAATGTAACCTCTGTTCTCATTGGCTGATTTAAATTTTTATTACTTACGTTTGTTTATGAATACTGGACCTGGTCTTGTGAATTAACATTGACACAGCTTCAGTTAGTTTTTAAAAACAAAGCAAATTGATCAGAGTACTGGAACATGGTTCAGGGAGTGATTTCCTGATTAATTAGAGCGCAATCAAAATAATAAGAAAGATTTTGATTTTGATGTTTCATACAATGTTATACTAAGTATGCTTATTTTAAGATAAAGAAGAAAACTGTACTAAACTGTACCCAGCTCTTTTTTTAAACTTTACAGGCAAATAAGAGTAAAAGCAATGAAACTATAGTACTGCAGTCAGATGGGTAAAGTAGTCAAAGTCACAAAAATGATATTGATTGGAGTAATTTACTAAAACCAAACTTTAACGTACTGTGCAAGCATAGTGAGTGTGCACTCGAGTGGTGCCAGCAGACGTCGTATCACATCCTCTGTGATCAGCTCCCGGCAGTGCTGCAGGAAACTCAACATCGCTGGAAATACACACAATAAACACATTTGTTAAATTATTTCACAACACTATCAATGGGTAATTTAAAAGAGCAACTAGTGACTTGTTTTATAATTTTAGTTAAACAGGAGAAAAACAACAGCAAACCCCATTCTATGGTCTAAGAAAATACTGTAAATAATGTGCAACAAGGATAAGTAACACCTATGCCATTTTATACAGACATCGTGACCTAGATTTTAACCATTAATAAATTCAGATTTATTAAACTTCAAAGAGTTATTACACAGAGAATATCCCAAGACAATGCGAGTGCGTACCTCCGAGAGCTCCGGCGCGCCCCTCTAGGGTGACCTGCCAGGTGAAGGTGTCACCGCGGGCCTTCTCCGCCTCCAGCTCCTTCACGGAGCGCGGGAACGCGTTCCTCCACACCAGCAACATCCGCGGCAGGTGACCCTTCACCACCGGAGAGCCTGGCGATAAGACAGAAACAGTTGTGTTGTGTTGTGTTATCTTTTATAAGCCTTATTTTTCTTTAATTCCAGATGACAAATTAAAAACAGTATATACAAGCACAAACTCACATCCATCTTTTTCCGTATGATTTTAATTAAATTTATGAAACTTTAATAGATTCACTCAACACAACAAAGGCAAAGCATGTCACAAACGAACTGTGTAAGGCACCTTTCCTACTTCAAGTCAATGGGGCACACACATTCACATAGTTTTCATACTTATAGTGCAATGATTAAAACCAAGCATGACAAAACTGAGCAATGTACGAACCTAGGGTCATGAGGGCACCCAGCAGTAGCCAGCCTGACTGGGTACGCTGTAGAGACAGGCGACTGTTCTGGTTGGCCGTCCTCAACAACTCCTCCGCTATGTTGAAGATTTGCTGCAGGAAAACAGTAGCAGATTTGTAAACATCAAAGTCATGTTAATAGACCTTACTTTTCAAATCTCAACTATTTTTTAGAAAAACACATCTAAACCCCAAGTACATACAAAAGTGACTCTTTCAAGCACCCTTTTAATTTAACCTTATATGGTTGATATGGTATTTTGATCTAAAAAGGTTGCAATTGAGACAGACACCTAAATAAGTGTTTTTCCCCAAAAATCTAGAGAATTGCCGGATAAGTCTTTATCTTTTAATATGAAACTGTTTTACACTACAAACTGTTTACCAGAATGAAATAAAATTCAAAATTAATTATTACTTTTAAATATTGCAATAAATTTATGTAGCATTTTACATAACTATGAAGTAACAAGTAAGTTCAAACTTTCTACCTTGCCCTTGGCATGTGGAATCCCCAGTGGGCACTGGTAGACACGGCCCAGCAGGGATGCCAGCGCCCCACTGTAGCCAGCCACAGCCTCGGGGGAGGACTTGAGTTTGTTCATGCGCTCCAGGCACCGGTCAACAAGAGGGGTCAGCTGTGAGGGCAGGGCGACCGAGATGCTGCCCAGGCACCAGGACGCGGAGAGGCGCGCGGATGCACTCGGGTGGATCAGCACCGACACCACTGGCTCTATGATACCTGAAACACACAGACAGGAATTGCTCATTACAGTAAAATCTGACATGCTTGCAGTGGGTTCAATTTAGGCACTGGCTATTGTCTAAATCACAATCAAATGCTGGTATCAATAAAAATTGAAGAGATATTTTTAGAAAAATGTTGCAGACAAGAAAAACCATACAGTAGTTGAACCTACATCCTAAATGACTTTATTGTATATGCTGCCTAAATTTAACACTGCCAAAATCACAAAAGGTAACAAAAAAGCAAAACATTGAGATTTTTTATGATTATACTTGGTACATATGTATCTGCTGTATATTTGAAATAAACAAACCATCTAAACATCCATGCAGTAGTTTATGTATTTACATGATATAAATGACATTAAATATTGTTCCTACTGCTGCAGTACTTTGGCACTGAATCTCTAGATTTGGCAGCCTAGAAAATACACAGCTGCAAAAGCAATAACTTTTAAACCATTGTTATGTAACAATCAATCATTTGAAAGGTTTTTACTAAGCTTCTTCTCATATCATTTACCCTCCACATTCATACCTCCTTCATTCTCACTGCATACATATTTCTATATGTTTTCTCGAGTTCTTTGAATACGATTTTATTTGTAATATAAATTAATCACAATCAAGGTCAGTTTTTTACTTTCAATTTCAACTAAAAATGTTGTTGGCATTCAATTTGCGGTAAATAACATTTCTTCAAACTTGACGGTAATAGGTACAAGGCCAGTAACCAGTAAGTATTCACACACACCACACGTGACTCACCAGTAGCGGGTTCAGCCACAAGGGGGCTGGCGGACGTGCCCAGGGACAGCACGAGGCACCCCAGCTCATGTAACGCACACACCAGCACGTGCTGGCTGCCCGTCACCTCCACCGACTGAGACTTGCTGTCCGA
>Ga0224511_10002227_pt1 | contig 12830 bp, 9 predicted proteins | sample SF_May12_sed_USG_2_FD_169988 | JGI IMG/M metagenome (GOLD analysis project Ga0224511, IMG submission 169988) | Sediment microbial communities from San Francisco Bay, California, United States - SF_May12_sed_USGS_8_1 | ecosystem: Environmental > Aquatic > Marine > Sediment | place: USA...
ATTATAATTAATAAAAATATACTCTTAATATATTCGTTGATGTCGTCTTGATTGAGACATCACTGAGGATTATAGTGATTATTCTCCACCAACGTTATTTCACTTGACGGATTTCGAACTTGATTTGGTTTAGCACGAGAGCCATTCTCCGAGTGTGGAGTGTCGAGAGACCACAGTAAGGAAGCTACGTCTGGTTTTATCCGAACTTCATCAGGTTATTGTCAGCTTTTCGTACTGCTACGAGAACAACATCCAACAATGGTGCAACAGAAACAGCCCGGAGTTATCTTCACTCGGTCAGCGAATCAAAACTATATTCAGACAGTTGGATAGCTTCATGAAGGCAAGTGATAGTGGAAGAATTAGGGCGCGATTATGCAATTTGTTTTCAAAGTAGAAATAATGCAAAGGCATCAATACCTTTTATCCAGATGGAGCCAAAAGTCGGAGATTCAAAGTAAGATGTTCTCAATGTGAACTGCCCATGCATGCACATCATTCTGGATCAATTGCGATAAAACTTGGGATTATCATTGCTTATGTGATGTAGACATTTCAACAGCCATTTTTCATCACTGCATGGAATATATTTTGCGTTCAGTAGCTGCCTGAACAGATGTTAGGTTTTCAAATCGGGCAGACTATAGTTCATGGTTACAGCTCCTTTTCATCTAACGCATATATAAATGATTGTGTGTGGCGTCTTTGCACAAGTATCTTGATAGAGTTTTCGTTACTCTATTTAAATTACGTGCGGGGATTGTGGGAGATATCGGTAAGTGAGTTGTTTACGGCTGCTTCGAATGGCGGAACCTGCCGCGTGTTGAGAAATACGCCTCCAGGTCCAGTAATATGAAGCAACCATTTACTTGTCCAATACATGGGTACCTTTCAATAATATAATTTGTGAAATTGATTCTATTGTAGACGATTGGGGGCATGAAGGTGATCCAGGCATCTTTTGACCGCATGGAGACAATATCGCCGACAGGATGTAAGTTATAGTATAAGGGATGCACTATATTCATAGCTCTTCTCCCTGAGAGGATAACTGCGTGTCCCATTGAAGGGGTGGGCGATACAAAGCAACAGTATTACATGTAAAACTAAACCAAACTCAGTTGTCTGATTCCTCGATTTTATTCAAATAAATATTCCTGCATAAAATGGATAGCTGTACAGGTTCAATTATTGCGGCAGTGCACACCTGCCTGTAAGGCTGATACATGTGCAAACAAAAGGTTCCAGCCAAGTAGCTATGCACACACAGTATATATCATTGTAGTGTTGCCTAGGCAAACCTCTTTATTACCCTAGGCGGACATAGACAGTTTCAGAGTCTAAACAGATTGCCGACACTGTTTTTTTGGTGGGGTGACATTATTTTGTGAAGTGAGGAAGATGTGTATATATGATAGAACTACCAACAGCTTTTAGTGCCACTGACTGTTTAGAGCTATGCTGATCTATGAGATGTCAATTGTCAGCTTTATATAAAGCTATAATAGTGGTGTGGTAATCCTAAGTGGACTTTTGCAGAATATGTATTGACTGATGTTGCAGGTGCATTGCCTTCACTGGATGGCTTATATTCCATGCGTAACCATTTGGAGGATACTATGAGGAAGATGACCATTACCTAAACACATGGGCCGCCATACCCAACTGAACACACCAATACTAGCAGCACCCTATTTATATGACTGATTTGGTTTTCCCGAGTTTCTCTTGCCTTTGTTTCTAGGGATAATATAAAAATTTATGCCATACCCATTGACCATGGAATGGTGATCAATTTCTAGCATACTTATTGTAGTCTATGTGTGACTTCGCATCCATAACGACTGTACTGTACATTAGAAGCCAATTCATGACGCATTAGGGTCTAGCCGCTAGGCCGAGTTTCCATCTCTGCAACGGTTTTTCTTTGGACAGTAAATGTAACAAGTTGAAGGAACCTTCTGATGGCCCATTTCCATTAGCAATGATTTACTATTTAGCCATGTCTTAATTTACTGTGGATTGATCGTATGATCACAATGTTACCAGAGGGAAAGTGAAGCCTAGCAGGTGTTCCTGTATTAGTCGTGGCTGTCAGTGTGATGCGCCATGTCGCCGAGCACCATGCGGGTGAAACCAATTGTAATCTGTGTTGGAATTATTCACGGATATGAACACTGGGGGTGTGGGACGGTTAGCCCCGTCTACCCATATATACACACATATGAGTACTTAGTATCACGCAAGGGTGTAAATAAATTGTGACCAGGCGAATTACAGTACAGATTGTATTATCTCCAGAAAAACCACACTTCTATACTAATGATTGTATAAAATGTTTCGGAATCTGTTTACATCACAATATCACCGAATTTAAAATACAAATTCGCGAAATGCTTGTATACAACACAACTAGATAAGCAGTACTAACTGGGCAAATTGGCCAATGAGCGCATGTAAGCTGCAGCTCTGTGAATTGGACAGTTCTCTACAAAATCAACCAGTAAATTGGATTAAATCAGAAAATGTTGACTTTAGACGATTTCGCTTTACCCGGTTTAGACATTTTATTGAGTTCACTCTGACCAGCACTGGCCATCAGTGTCTTAATGGCCATATCGTTGCCCGTCCGGATGGCGAGATCGTGCGGTGTCTGTCCCTTGGCATTCTTCACTGCAAGGCTCGCACCATTACTACAATAAATAAATTATTCATCATCTTACTGAATTGAGAGGGTTGGGTTCCATGGTTGGGTCTGATGTCTGATGATGGGTATATCATGAGGGGCTCATCTCAGCTTTACACCAGTAGTTCCCTCAATTAAAATGCAAAGAAATCCATATGGGTAGTTATGTATCACAACACACTCTTGAACGCGTAGCGAAGCCTATTCTGCAGTACATCGGAACCGCAGAGCCACAGAAGAAATTATTCAGGCAGTGACATCCGTAACAGCGGGAAAATGCCAAAAACACGTACCCGAGTAACACCTCTATCATCTCCTTGCCTTCATATCCGACACTGACAGCCTCATGCAGGGCTGTGTTGCCGGCGGCATCCTGAGCATTGATGTCAGCTCCGGCTTCCAGCAGCACCGGGATACATTCCACATGTTTATTCGTAGTGGCTAAAACGAGAGCTGGTGTGCCCTGAGCAGTGCACACAGTGGGTACGGCTCCCTAAAACAGACAATTCCATTCATAGTTAGGGGTATCAACAAGGTGAGAGTCAAAGTCTTAACCATACTCAAATATATCTCCCAAAAGCTACACAAAAAATGAACTGCTGTCCAGCTTGCCTTAATTGTATAAACAAAAGAAGTAGACCAGAGACCAAAATGAACGATTTCTCTCCCTCTCACCATCTCCCCCAATTGCTCTCCCTCTCCCGCCCGCCCGATGATCGTTGCTTTGTCATAATTGAAGATTACTGCGAAGTCCGGTTAATAGCAGCAGTGGCTAAGTGTTTAGAATACATGGGTTCGAATCTCGGAGAAGTTAATGGTATTGGCAGGAAGGGCATCAGACCTTAATTCGCTGAGTTCAAAGTGTCCTTGTTAACCAGGGATTAAACAGGGGTCCGCAGGGATTAATGATATGGAGTATAATCAATACTATCAATTTAATAATCAGCTGTATACCTCTGTAATCAGTTCCTGAACTTCTTCAGCGCGTCCATTTCCGTTTTTTCCCACTTCCTTTAGCAACTTCCTGTCTTCTTGCTATGAAAAAGAACTTGAAAGGATTACTTCAGAGAAACCCATACCTGAAACTAAAATCTAGACGAGTACCCAGTGAGTGTGGTGACACGGCAGAAACTTACCTGCATGCATTGAAGAATCTACAAGGCATCGCTCAAATACCAACAGAAGGCAGCCAACTGGACTTAAATCAGCAGAATACCACAATAGACAGCCGATCTCAGTATCGTGTCACTTCGTAGCAAGTAGAGGGAGCAGGCTCAGTTTTTATCCGTATGCGCAATAAAATCACAGTAAAAATACCAGAAAGTCACTGTGTTACTAGTCAACATAGGGAATTTGCGGTAACAAGAAGATTATACCGGGGAAAACTATGGCAGGGAAGGGGGAACCAGATGTTTCAAAGTATACAAACTTACTGATAAGCTGGATTCCTTCTTTGGTTTGCGCTTAGCTACCTTCTGCTTGCGTTTGATTAAGCTGTCATCCTTCTCATCCTCAACTGAAACCAGAAATTGACGGTGGCAGTGTTTGTGATGGTGTATGGTGTATGCCACCTGGGGATTATAATGTTGGTTGATGATGGTTTGTGATGATGGTGCATGGCAGTGGAGGCTCAGGTAGCTGTGGTGATAGTCATGAGTGCGGAGAGTTTGTGCGGTGAAATAGAATTCGGCGAGGGTCATTCTGATAAAGGTTGCGCATGTCTATGCAGGAGGCCAGTTGACTCACTCCTGTATAGCTCAACTCGCACTGGCAGATTAGGGGTAGGTGAAAGCCTCCATGACAGAACCACTGTCAGGACTGGTGCGGAAATTAGCTTATTGGGTCCATTTTACACAGCGTTTCCTGGGTTGGGTCATTAGGAGAACTTTGCTTACACCCGTCTGCCCCATGGTGAAGGTAACTATGGATGGACCTCCTCTATTTAATGCCACGATCTGAAAATCGCAAGGTGTTGCAAATCACAATTTTTGCTCGAACTGGGAATCAAACAAGGGATACCCGATTCAGGGCCCAGTACGCTATCCATTAAGCCGCAGCTTCACCTTGAGGGATAGATGAACGAATAGAACTCACCAAACGACTCTCTTTCATCACTCTCATCACTCTCACTGTCAATATGTCTCCTCCGCTGTGTGAGGTCACTCAGAACCCGCGATCCTCTTATCGGTGGACCGCGATTCGTTTCGTTGTGTCGAAGTGCATAACTAGCTGTCAAGGTCAATTCAAACCCATCCTCATGAACCGAAACAGCTGTTAGCTGCAACAAGCCAAGTGAAATGCTGATCCAATATAACAGCACCCGGAGTGGCCCAATACGCCAATAACCAGCGCATTTGCTTGAATTAACCTAGGGATAACGGGATAGTTCAGTGGCAAAGACACTGGGCTTGCAGTCTGAGAACCTGGGTTCAAATCCAGGTCAATCATGGTGGGCTCATTGTTGTGAGCATGAGCTTCTCACATGCAATTACTTTAGCTAGCCGGAGGATTTGAATCTATGACTAACGAATGGTGGAATTTGAATCTAAAATGATTTTAGGCTCCTAGAATCCAGCCAATAACCTTGATGCTGCGTTTTTAGACCGGTTCATATTTTGTGAAATCTGTTCAAAGCCAGGTACTAAAAGTTATGCAATTCATATTTTAGTTATTTACACAAATTGGTATGATTGAAATCAAAACAGCAGCACACGCAATAAATTCGGTGTGAGAAAAGCTATATTACCTTTCCCATCCTGGCATCACCAATAAGGGCTCTAAACTCTGGGTTATTTTGAGCTTCAGCTTTGAGATGAGTGGCCACGTGCTCCATCTGTTTTCTCCAGTACCCTGGCAACAAAATATTAGAGAACTCAAAACAGTGAATCGAAGGGAAGTGTTAATAAAAGTGAAACCATGATTAGGTGCCCGGCCACACCGGCGCAAAAATATTATATATTCACGCGCGGATTTCAAGTTTCGTGATATTTGCGATTCTGAATTGTGATCCCCATTGATAGGTCAGCATAGTTTATAGGGCAGGAGCCAATTCCTAAAATAGAAAATATTGCATGGTCCTAAGCTGAAAATCAAGACACCATTAGTTGCACAAACTTCAAGGGTTTCGGAGGACAATAGGTCCGAAATATTTGAAAAAATCACTTTAAGAATGGATTGCTATCTATTAATGTTTCGATGGGGTGACCAGACAGTTTAATGGATAGAGTACTTGGCTCTGGGCCTGGGTTCAATTCCCAGTTCGAGCAAAAGTTTTGTCTTTCACAACACCCTCATTGATTTCGAATCACAGCATTAAATAAAGGAGGCCCTCCCATAAAGTAACCTTTTCTATGGAGCACAAGGTGCAAGCAGAATGTCTCCAATTGACGCACCCTGGGAAAAACCCCAGTCAAAGATTCAGTAAGCCAATTTCCGCACCACTCGAGACAGCTATTCTGTCATGGAAATAGGAAGAAGAATTACTGAATATTTACTCCACACCTTGTAATTAAATGACCCCATGTGCTAACCTTTGCCAGGGCTGATGCTAGTTAGCAGGGGTTTGCGATCTCTCATCTGTTTAGCCAGCGCCTCCTTCTCCTCCCGCTCCGCATGTACCCGTTGCATCTCTCGATCAGATGGGTAGTACAGTCCTACTGTCTACAATAATCAGTGCCAAGCTCAGTTCTCACAACCTAAGCTAATCACATGCCTGGTACAAAGAAGAATGAGCTTACTTGGACACATGGTATGGGTAGGCGGCCTGACTCTGCAACTCCTGAAAAGGGGGATACATCGACCACGGGGCCGACCACATTTCACTTGACTAAAGGAGATCTGCCAGCATGCTGGTATAATGACGGCAGAGGAGTTCAGAAGTGTCCAAGAGACACGAATTGGCAACCCTGTATAGGACATTAAAAGGATAATTGCAAGTACCCGCAAGTACCCGTCAAAAGTTGGCGCATTACTACGTAATGATATTACTCCCTTCGCTGTGCCGATTGGTGTACCCTCGTACTGTGTACAATCATTCAAATGAAAAGCGCTCTTTGTGAATTAAATACGTCAAAAACAAATGATCAAGGAATGAATGGGGTTTATATCTGTTTATCCAAGACATAGCTTCCTTTAGAAAGACAAAACAGAAATTGCCAAATGCATTTCGGTGATTATTACATCGGAAACGGCCCAGGGCCATTGTGAACATTTCTAGTCACTAGTGCAGTGATAAAAATGTTAGTCTTGGTCGTATTAGGTTTTTACATCTTCAATCATGGATATTCGAAGTTCAGACCTAGAAGTTAAAAAGAATTGACTTGTACAGATGTGATACCGAACCACAGATCTTTGACTCCTAGATGAAGCTATTGCAACAGTACTGCTAAGTTATAGAATCACACTTGTTTATGAGCGGCTAAGCAATCCACGTACTTCAGTTTTTAGCACATTTCGGTGATTCGAAAAGCTGCCGACTTAAATAAGAGTCATATGTCTCGCAAATGTACTGAAATGTGTGGTAAATATACTGAAAAGTATTTCTGTTAAAAAAGATTTTAATGGGAGGGAATATCAACAAAGATATTGCCAAAGCAACAAATGCTTCCGTTCCCTAACAACGGGAGGCATAGCCACGATTCCATTGCTAGCGCGTAGTGCGGAGCGTCTAGGCGGGGCCAATGTCACATGGGACATCTTGCTCTTGATTTCAACCGGTGAAAGCATGGCTGTGGCATACCTACACTGAGAAATTGGTGTCTGACCAAGGGATGGGGATTCAACTAGGCAGATGTAATTATCCCTTTGAGACAAGAAAGGAAGCTCAGCTCTCATGTCTCATTCGAATGATCGTGCCATGGACTCAAAGGCACTCCTGAATCAGACTGAGGCCTACAGGTTCTCCCCGGCTGAAAATCTTTAACAGACATTTTTAAGTCAGTCCACAGTTTTTCCACTGTGCATTGAAAGTACTGAACAGTCTGAAAGAGTCAGCAAGATATTAGTTTGTAGAGAATTTTACAAAGTATTTACGTCCTCTGTCTATAAGTTGTTGGTTAATCCAGTACCGGTCCCTCAACAACTCTGTGACCAATGAAAACATCAAACGTATCAAACATTAGAGGGTCAATCCACAATCTGAACTTATTTTTTTCTATGACTCAATCGCTCTGGAGTTTTGAATAAGCAGTGCAACAAAATCTAGGCATAAAGAATATGGCATGCGTGTACGTCGCAAATTTAAGGCTAGAAACGATGGGAATGTACATTCACTTCATGGCATATGCATGGCTATATTATCCACCTGCTATAAAAAATTTTAAGACAGAATAAGTTGAAAGCTGCATCTACCTGGGTGCTTGTGTTCACGGTAACGGCCTTCTTTGGTTGCAGCATCACTGTAGCTGGTTGAGTTTTTTCGGGACTCTTCATGGGAGATTGGGCCCAAAATGTGGAGGTATCCTGCAAAACAGGCGGTTTGTCAATGATTGGTAGGTTTGTGCAGGTGCTTTCGGATGGTTTGATAGTCATGGGTCTGATATCTATCAACGGGACTGACATTTGCGGGACAAAAACTTGTCTGGATATGAATGTATGGACCGGGCAATCAGTTCGCACTTCATCGCTGATCCTGCTCACAGACGGTCTCATTGGCTTGTGACATCGTCACAATGCAACAGTTTTTTCGACTTGGTGTAGATTTTATGAAAAAAGGTAACCAACACCGTAAATTGAGTGGACACTCATTCAGAGTTGTTTGTCCTTTAACATAAGAAAACAACTCATGATTCAATTATACCAACTCCTAGGTAGTTAGTTTACTTCTAGTTATGATGTCAAAACATAATCAGTCTGGTTAACAGTGAGATTGGTGATGGCTGTTCCATATATTTATATCAATGTAAAATTCACAACTCTGCAGTTTACTTACAGTTCTGGCAGGAGCACCAATGGAGACTCCACAGGACATGCAGAATGCTGCGTAGGCGTTGTTAGAGGCACCACATCGCGAGCATGACATACTCACTGTTTGTGTTGTAGGCTACAATATGTGAACAAGTTATGACCCGTGTCAGCCTAACTGATATCTACAGAACTAGACTTGCATCAGTCGGTATCTAGCAGAACTGCATAATTGGTGTATTTCGCTAAAAATAACGTGCAATGAATTGGCATGGATTAGACATCTTCTGAATGTGCCTTTTTCTCATTAGGTTGATACCTTACACCAAAATTTTAATGTGAAGATTTTGCACCATATGCAGTTAAAGTAATTATACTTTTGTACGGTAGACCGATTATATGACATAGCTTAAGATTGAACAGGGGCACCCACATCAAGGTCATCAATTGAAATCGTGCGATGCTGATCTTGATGCAAAGGTTGGCTGTCTTGCAGCAGAGTATCCAAGCTCGAGACATTTCCGTGCGTGTACAACCATGCACACACTGTACTTTATCTTGTGGTAGTTTAGTAAATGCTTTTTAGTATACTGGCTGTCCCTTAGTCGGCAGTATGTGGGGATATGACTGTTAGAGAGTAGCTTCTACCAGGAACGGTGTACTAAGGTGCGGTGTCACTTCTCTTCCTAACCGCCTTCACCTTACTTCCTAGGTCTGAAGACAGTCAGGTACCCATTCACTGCTGGGTAAACAGAGAGAGTTTTCAAAAAATCTTATGCTCAAATTGCGTTTTGAACCCTGGACCTTCAGCATCGTGCAGTGGCAGGAACTCTAATCACTTTTAGCCATGGTACTCCCTCTAGTATACTGGATAAACATATTGTATGTAAAATCAGCATCTTGAAGCCTGCTAGTGTATGCTTGCCCATACTTGAAGCCTGCTAGTGTATGCTTGCCCATATCCTTGTACGCCTAGAATCTCACCTTAGCCCCACACCAGTCACAGAAACGAGCATCAGGGTTGTTGATACGATGACACTTGCTGCATTCCCGCTGTCTATCCGTAGAGGAAACCGCTGGCGCCAAATCATAATTTTCAACATGTCGAGCATGAGCAGGAAGCGATGCTTCACAAAGGATACATGTGGTAAGAGTTGGTGGGTTACCTAGAAAAGACGATTCACCAGCTCTACTTCCATTTATACACATTCACACATTGAGTTGGTGGTCCACGCGAACAGTCTGATTGAACTCTTGCCTCATATAGACTAGTGCCAAGTCGAGATTGTTTTTGGGAGGGCCTTTAACTTGCCCGGTCAGGGCAGTACTCATGTCATGTTAACAACCGATAAAAACGCCTCAGAGGGACCGATTTATCACACCCCTCAAAATGGCTCAAACTAAAACAATTGCTTGAAATCTCTGAAGTGGCTTACCGATTGTTAATGCTCAGAAAACCCAGTGAATCACGAAAAACTCACGCGCTCTCAGGGGCGTGTGACAAAAATTAATATTATTACCGCCTCGTGTCTCTTACTAGGAGGCTCTATATACCAACCTGTGCCGCAGTATTTACAGATTTTACTCTCAGACAGCTTTAGTGTCATCTGAGCCTTATTCTGATCTGGTATAGAAGCTTCACACACCACACATTTACTGGTGTTCAGAGGTACCATTGAATTGCAATACGAACATCGGCCCATCTACAGTAAAATATACTACCGCATTACATCTAACAGTTCTTACTCATCATCATGAATAAGAACACAAGATGAAAGCCTACTTCAGAGATATCAAATCTTACTATTGAATAGACCAAAGTCTTCCATATGGAAGAGCAGTTAAAATAAAACCGGGTTAACACAAAAAGTGGTCTAAATCCACCTATATTGACAGATCATAACTCCATAGCAAATTGCCTCTGAGTCCCTGAGGGTTCCGCTGCTCCTTTGAGATCCAAGCCATTTTAGCATCGATTCCAGCATGGCTTTAAATTCACCAGACTACGCAATGGTCTACTGGATAGTGGTACCTAAAGTTTTTCTTCTGAAGCGTACAGTTGACTCACCTCTCCGGGATCCGGTTGGGGGAGGCTGCCAGTGGGCAGTGCTGCCACAGCTGCCCCACACGACTGGCAGAATCTTGCGTATGGATCCGAAGGTCGGTCAGCGAAACAAACACTGCATCTGTAACCCAGAAGAGAACATGAGGGGGGCACTGAAATTCTAAATTTAGACACGCAGAATGTTTAAATGGACATATGGTTATGTGCAGTGTAACGAGTTGTTTGCTAAAATTTTAGGAATGAAACTATGATGAAGCTCAACCTGAATTGTTTAGTTTGTTGGTTTGTCACAAGAAATTCCTCGTTACAATTATAACGAAAAAGCCTTAAGAGCTGGTTTGTGGCACCAACTGCTTTAGGAAGGACTGGATCACTCAAGATATCAAGTGGTGTGTGTTCTTGTGATGTTGAATTAGACTATAGTTGGATTGAAGAATAAAACTTTGCCCGAATAAATTTTTCCCTAAACCGCTGCATTCGAGAAGGAAGCATTCTGCGGTAAAGTCATGTAACGAATGCATACCTGAGGAAGTCAGTCTCCCTTTGAAGTTTCAAATTCTGACGGTAGGGGTTTGGTGCAGTAGACCGCCTAACAGATGGCCCTTCACTGTCCTAGAAAAAAACATTTAGGGTGGATTAGTCCTCGAGAAGAGTAGTCTAGTTGTGACTGGTGTTGCGTAAACAAACGGCAAACGCAGGCGAATCATTTAGGGGGGGAAGTAGCGAAGTAAACTAGATGTATCCACCAACCTCATCCGCATACACCTCATGCTTAAATCTTGTAGCTGTGAATCGAGCCATGTCAGGGCCAGCACGACGTGTACTTCCTCTGACCTTCATATCCGTCATATTGGCCTCAAGGTCATCCATCCGTTCATTCCAAGCACTCCGAGTGGGCCGGGTAGAGCGCTACAATACATACCATCCATCGCATAAAGACCTCCAATCCAAACAAAGCTCAGCCATCAAGTCATACAACTGATGGGCCTAATGTAGTACTTATACTTTCAATTAGAGAAGCACAGGAGATTCTTCAACTGTCCAATGCTTGGGTTCAACTTCAAGTAGGTGCAGTCTCATGACGAGTCATGGTTAGGAAAAGTCACCCAGGCCGCGTAAAAAGCTAACTCTTAAAAGTGGCCGCGGTCCAAAAGGGTACAGCATTCCAAACTCAAACTGCGATTTTCATACACAGGGTCCCGGTGAGCATTTTCTGGGAACAGGAATAGTTCAGTCACCGCAAAAAAACACCATAACTGAATGGTATGGCACTATAATTCAACTGGAATACATCTACAGTTCATGAGGCGCTGTGGCTCAGTCGTTTGAGCGCTCGCCACTGACATTGGAGGTTTCGGGTTCAAAACACAGCTAGTACATGGGATTTTTCAAAAACTCCCTCTGTTAACCCGACAGTAAATGGGCGTCTGACTCTGTTCAGTGCTGGGGAAGTTGGAGGTGGTGGTGAGGAGGAGTGATGCCCCACTTCACTTAGACCGTTGCCAGTACACCTTGGCTCTATAGCAGCCACTTCCCCACACGGCCATTATGGCTATGGGAACAACTTTTCCCTTTCTTACTTAAACTCCAGAACACATACCTGGTTCTTTTGACTAATAAGATCTTTCTGAAAAGCTTTGTCATCATCCTGAGGGTTCCAGGTCACTTGGGGTTGAACATAGTCAACTTCAAATACTTTTGTATTGATGTTGCTCTGCCGGATCCCATCTCTGTAAAGAACAACCTTCAGTTTTACTTGACCTAATTTAATTTTATTTATAATAAACCTAAAAATATCTGCACTTTCTAACATAAATATTGAGTAGTAAAACTCCAATCAGCTGATATACATACCAACCCCAACAGATTATAACAGATGGGTAGACAACTCTATACACTGATTCTTTGTACAGTGAGCACCCAACCTGTGTATAAGGCTGCACACTGTACCAGTGGCTCACTGATTGTAAAAATCTATGCGAGTTGAGTCAAAGTCCGACTTGGAATTCAGTAGTAAGTAGCTGGAAGCTGAGCTTGAAAGTGAATACTGCTATATGGTGTTGAATGGTGGCAATGAAGTAAGTCAGTCAGTCAGTCAGTCAGTCAGTCAGTCAGTCAGTCAGTCAGTCAGTCAGTCAGTCAGTCAGTCAGTCAGTCAGTCAGTCAGTCATTCAGTCA
>Ga0224511_10002228_pt1 | contig 12827 bp, 9 predicted proteins | sample SF_May12_sed_USG_2_FD_169988 | JGI IMG/M metagenome (GOLD analysis project Ga0224511, IMG submission 169988) | Sediment microbial communities from San Francisco Bay, California, United States - SF_May12_sed_USGS_8_1 | ecosystem: Environmental > Aquatic > Marine > Sediment | place: USA...
CCGGGGCGGGGTCAATTTTGACCCCAGGGGCATAATTTAAACAACTTTGGTAGAGGACCTCTAGATGATGCTATATACCAAATATGAAAGCTCTGGGCCTTGTAGTTACAGACATGAAGATTTTTGAAGGTTTCATTTTAAAACCTATTTATTGACCCCGTGACCTACATATGCAACCAACTGGAATGGTTTGAACAACTTTGATAGGGGACCACCTAGGGATTTTTCCTGTGAAGTTTGGTCAAATTCCCATTAGTGGTTCAAGAGATGATGTCGTTTGAAGTTTTCCTTATATAAATCAATGTAAAATTGTGACCCCCGGGGCGGGGTCAATTTTGACCCCAGGAGCATAATTTGAACAACTTTGTTAGAGGACCTCTAGATGATGCTATATACCAAATGAAAGCTCTGGGCCTTTAGTTTTGGACAAGATGATTTTTGAAAATTGCATTTCGAAAACCTATTTTTTGACCCCGTGACCTAGTTATGCAACCAACTTAAACGGTTTGAACAACTTTGATAGGGGACCACCCTGGGATCATTCCTTTGAAGTTTGGTCGAAATCCAATAAGCGGTTTCAGAGTAGATGTTGTTTAAAGAAATTGTTGACGGACGGACGCACGGACGATGGACGACGGACAATGGGCCATCACAAAAGCTCACCTTGAGCACTTTTTGCTCAGGTGAGCTAATAACTGCAAAATTAGTCAGCTCAGATTTGCATTTGGTATGTACTGCACTTCTACACAATGAGAATAATGTACCTAAAAAGTTTCTTGTTTTTTATACATGTATCTTGTAATTTCAGAGTTATGTCGAGAACAAAGTCAAAGTGTTAAAAGAACAATGGGCAAAAAACTCCAAAATAAGACAAGGTATTGTTGAAGTTCTTGTTCACTGCACTTTTATTTAATGAGATATATTTACCTACAAAGTGACATGTTCATACCTGTTGTAGTTTCAGGTTTTGCCCCGGACAAAGTTCAAAGTGTTAAAGTCAACATAGGGCAATAACTCCAAAATAAGGCAAGGCAGAGTAACGGTTTCTTATGTACTTCTACATAATAGAATCTATCTACATGTACCTACTCAGGTTATTGTACCTCTTGTAGTTTCAAAGTTAGGTCCGGGACAAGAATATGACGGATAGACGGACGTACGGATACACAGACGGACAAGGCGGCGACTATTATGCTCATACTTAAAAATGGAAATCTTCATCAACTTACTATTTCGACATGCGTTGCAGGACACCTTCGGGACAAAGTCTGTAATCATTTCTAACAATTTTTAAAAGATAACAAAAGTAAGTTTTATTTAACAGGTTATAGGGAACAATAGCTAATAGTTTATCAGCCGCGACTGATGTTAGTCATTATTAAAATGAACTTTTGTTTCCATTGTTTCTGACTGAAATAATATCGTTTGACAATAATTGTTTACATTTTACCACAAATAAGCAGTGAATCCTACTACTATAAATACGACTGTCAATATAGTCCTTTCCGAAAACTGTTGTTACCTCCCTTGTAAATTTGCTATAAAATTATCAGTAACGTATGAGTCAACTTCCGGTGGCGAGCAAACACGGAAAAAGAGAACAAAGGCGAGAAATGACTCAAATTACTCCAAAATCAACGGAAAAGAAAAGACATTACTGTTATATATGTAGTAATTTCGGTGGAAAAAGAGTAAATGGACAACAATTTACCCTCCATCGGATTCCTAGTGACGAAAAACTGCGTAATGTTTTGATAAAACGCCTAGAATCAATGAGCCCGGCGTTTAAGGCCAACTTGAAAACTGACAAATTGTGTTCTTCTCACTTCGTAAACGGGATATATACAAAGGAAAATCCTGTACCCTCAGTATTTATCGTTAACGATAAAACAAAACTCTTTAAAGGTTAGCCTTAGATTTTCGGAATAACATTAGATTACATGTCATATGTTTGTAAACATTCACTTAAAGCCTGTTAGTATGAGAATTTTAATTTGATCACTGGTAAATAACTGGACTGATAAATTTAAAAAAGAATAATAGAATTATTGGTTTTGTTAAATATTAGAAAATAAAAGCCTATTTATTTTAGATATACTCAGTAATATTTAATAACTTGGTGATGACATGGTTGAGAGATTGACTGCTGTATTTGCAATCATATTGTTGGTTAATTTCAATATTTCGACTGGAAAACCGACGGGTTTACAAACTGATGTTTCATATATGTCGGCCTTAACAAAGTTAGGTTTCTGCCGTATACACATAAAAGGAAAATTTTATGCATTGTTTAAATCAAAATTGTCTATATAATGAAAAGCGCTAAGGCGCACACTTTGTTGGGCTTATTGGTAGTCAATGCTTCATACAGGCTTGTACTAACAACACATACACTTGCATTCAAATATGTTTTTTTTCAGCTTGACAATGATGAGCAACCTAAAGAGATGCTATCAACTGAAAGCCCTAGCAAAGATATTGGTAATGGCCTTGTTGAGGTAGCAATGGAAGTTGACGAAAATGACTACGCAATACCCTCCTCTCGCACTAGACCAAGAGTGTCTCCAGAGCAACTTTCATTTATATTCAATGACTATTGTGGGACTTCAAGTTCTCAGATACCCAAATTTGTGAATAAAGAAGTTCAAACAGACATTTGTAAGAAAACCTACTCTGATGCCTCTACACAAGTAGAATTTAACTATACTAACCCATCAATGCAAACAACATTTATCGAAACTAAGTTAATTGGACTCCAGGTGCAAAAACAGACATAACATTTGAGGATGTGTCAGACCGAAAAAATGATTTTATGTTTTATACTGGTATTCAATGTCCAGGAACATTTCAAATACTTCTGATGAAATGGATGATGTTTACGACAGCACATCTACAGGCCAGAAAAGTACTGGCCGACCAAGATCTTTAAGGAAAATTGACGAGATTTTTATGGTATTATTGCGGTTACGTTTAGGTCTCCTTATTGAGGGCATTGCTTAAAGGTTTCACATTTCAAAATCAACTTGTAGTGAAATATTGAATCACTGGATCATATATATAAGTTTAAAATTAAGCTTTTTGATTCCATGGACCTCTGGACAAGATATTGCAAAACAGATTGCCAACAAAATTTAAAAAATATCCAAGATGTCGGGTAATCATTGATTGTACCGAGATATTTACAAAGACACATCAATCATTACAGTACAAAACGTTGTTGTATTCTTATTACAAGTCTCACACGACATATAAATCATTGATAGGCATTGATCCAACAGGTACAATAACATTTGTTTCTGACCTGTGGGTTGGAAGTATAAGTGATTTACAACTTACAAAAAACTTTGGTATTTTAGAAATGTTAGAATCAGTGGACCAAACAATGGCAGATAAAGGATTTTTTATTAGTGACCTGACTGCGGAAAAGGGTGTCGAACTTGTAATACCACCACTGAAGAACAAACAGTTTATGAGAACTGAAATTGAAGAGACAAGAATGATGGCAAATCTAAGAATCTATGTTGAAATAGCCATTGCTCGGGTTAAAAACGTTAAGATTTTGCAAGGAGTCATGCCAGCAAGCTAGTCAAATATGGAAAATGTGTGCTGCCTTCACAAATCTTCAGCCTAGACTAGTTAAAAGTGATTAGAAAGAAGTGTATACCAGACTGTACATGATATAAAATTTTAATGGATAAGACGCCATATCTTGTGTACATGTTAAATGTGACATGGCGAATATGACTTTATTTTCAGGCAATGGCAAATGTCATTAATTTCCCTGTATATTTTTTACATGTTAATTTACATGTCCTATGTTTTGGGGATTTATTTGTTCAAATAAATCTATGAAATGTACTGATTTTCTTTATACCATTTTAGCTTATAAGAAGAAAATGGCTGTATTATATATTATTATACATGTAGTATAAATACAGTATATATAAAGATGAAAGCTTTAAGCTTGAAGAACCATTCCCTGGATCTGATATGCACTGGTGTCATAAAAGAACCATGGTCTGAACCCATGATCTCTCTAGGCAGACATCTTAACCACTAGAGTACTTATAGACTGATACTAAAGCTACTGATCAGATCTCCATTTACTTTAATGCAATACATGTATACCACATGGTGTCCGTTCGACCCTTGAAATGAATTTTGACCCTTCAACATTTCAAAAGACCTGATTTGACCCATAGGATTTTAAACTGGATGGTAAAATTTTGTTAAAATCATTGGGTGTTGGCCCTGCAGTTGGTAAAACTGATCAATACTGGTCAAAATGACCCTCAGGATTTCCCTCAGTGAACACCCTGTACCATCAATGAAGTTGCCAAGCATTAAAGATGTACATATACAAAATAAACAAAATTTAATACTATTATAATGTCTTTTTTATTGAAACCAAAAAATAAAAGAAAATAATAACCAGTACAATGTATCAAGGCATGTTAAAACATTATAGCAAAGAACGATTTTGTTAAAAAAAAATGTGTGGCCCGCAAATTTTGTTGTGTGTGTTTTTTGTGTGTTTTTTTCAACATTTAAATAGCTTGATTATAATCGATACATTCAAGTTGTCTCGGTGGCAGAGAGTAACGCATAGGTCGGTGGTGCAAGAGATCTTGCAATGGGTTGAATTCCCGTGTCTGATAAGAGTGTGAACGGGTTTTTTTTTCTTTTTTTATGCGCGTCTACTTTGGTGGTGCAAAGCCCCTAATTTGTCAAGAAATGACATTGTTTTAAATGCTATTGCATTTAGTGTAAGGGTATCTAGATATACGAGCATATATAATCTTTAAAGTAAATTCAACAAATAAAGATGTCAAACTAAATTTCTTGTTCCATAATTCAACATTAACAACAAAACTCATATACCAAAATATAAAGTAAAAAACACTAAATAAAACTTTCATTTGTCACACGTGGGTTTTTACTTACAAATGAACTACTTTGCTTTGATTATAATTGTGGAAAAGATTTCTAAATATATTGCTGAGAAATGATAACAACAGCGAATTGCAGCCATATTGTTTACAACAGTGGCTTTATGTTAACATGAATAAAACTTGTTAATGTCATATTTCAAAATTTCCATTCTTGGGTTATCAAACTTTTGATTCGAAAGTGTGTTATCGTCTGTGTTGTAGTTAAATCAGATTTCGTTCGACACATACAAAGATGATTCAGTAAAATCATCAGAGAGAGAACAAAACATACAAAACATCGGTCCGCGCGTCGGGTGTGCCCCTCCCCCTGGATCCGCTAGTGCATCGGTCAATCGCAACCATATGGCTAACGCCGCATCTAATACTTTTTACTGTGATAGGTTTGTAGTAAATATCGATTATTCCTGAGTATATGTTGGTTCAAACGGCACACCATAAAAAGAACACATCGGTGATATCACAAAATATGCTGTCGCATTTTAAAATTATATTCATAGTAAAACAGGCTATCAAGTAAAGTAATGTAATTGTAATGTTCGTGGCAATCCGCCTCACGCAGATTCCTTTTAGGCATTGCACTGATCATAAAAGTCATAAGAGATAGGCACCATGCGAGCTTTTTTAATATAACCGATTTAATATGAGTACTAATACAATGGCATGTATGTGTTTCCAGTGTTTTACTAGTAAAACTGAGTTAAGCAGACAAACGTCCCGCAAAACTGATACATATCATGAATAGATGTTTTTAACTCTGGCATATGGCCTTTCGCTTCAATGCTGACCAAAAAATGAAAATACATAGATGAGCTTGGTGTCAGTAACATTCCTACAACAATCCTCTTAAGTCGTCTTAATTCCGCCAAAGTTTATGAAACCTGATTAATCAAGGTTTATGCATTTTAGACCCTTATTATACGCCATATATATTAATACTGATAGATAACATTGGTTGTTTATATCGTATTTAGCAAGAGACAGGTTTGATTGTTTAAATGTGCTATCTTTATGATATTATAGCATTTCTTTCATTTGGGTCAAAGTAAAACGTTAATGCAATAATGGATCCGTGGTATAAACGAATCGCCCTTTTGGTTCTGATCCTCTTGATGACATTTAGGTACATGATAGGTCTTGTGCGACCGGTTCACGAGTTTTTACGATATTATACTATCAACAATATCATTATGAATGTTCAGTATTCAGTAGATTTACTTCACTTCTTTGCTTTATACATTTGTAAGCATTAACTACGAATGTGGATTTAGAAAAAATAATAATAATAAAACCAATAATAATGTATAATTGACAGTTTGTAAATAATATATAATTATATAATACGATTATTCGTTTTTGTTTTTGTCTGATCTAATTCTGTCTCAATTGTAAACGTTTTTATTTTTTTTATAAACAATCAGAAAAATAGTGAATTCTACCATTACTTTACGAATACAATGTGTGCTTTAAAGAAATAAACACTTGCTTAGTAAACACAAACTAAGAATTATAAATCTAAACACGACCGTGTTTAAAGTTACCAAAATGTCTTTTTTTTCAGCACGGAAGTTTTTGAGTTTACGGATGAAAGGAATTTAATAATACAATTGTCAATCGTTTTCAAAATCTTCCTCAATTATTAAAGTAAATAAAGCGTTTTGAATATTTATTTGGCTAAGGAACGCTTGAAAAATAAATATTTATTACTTAAGGCCACTGAAAATAGTGACATGTTTCTGTCTTTTTCTATAACGCATAGTATCAAAGTGTGCTAAGTCATCATAATATATAAACATAGTAAAACAGAGTATACACGATTACAAAAAATAAAACTATTATTGTATAATTATGCCATTCGACTTGGGTAAGTTCTAAGCGAGATATTGAATAAAATGACTGGTTTTACTCTTTTGTGTAACTAGTGTTTTGACAAATGATGAATCTAAACGTTGAAATCGAGATTTTGTTTGTTCTTTCCGAAAGTATATGTTTAAAAATATTGTAAAAAATGATTTCTTTAAAACAATTAATTTCGAAAAGCTTTAAACTTACACAGTATTTATTGTGATGACACATATATCTTTTGTTTTCTATAAAAGTATGTACACTGTTAGTTAGCACATATATTAGTTAAAGACAGGCTTGTATGTTGTTTACATACGAAAATAGAATTCCGCTAGGGGCGTCTGTGATGTGGCATATTTCATAACCACTGATGAACAGCTTTAATAAAACGGAGGCTGCTGTTTTCTCATGAAGGTTATGCATTCTAAGGGTTTTTCATTTTCTCAGTTTAATTTTAAGAACATTTGCCATGATTGCTCAGTGTGAATTGTAAGTCTCAAAAGTTGACATAGAGGTTAAGAAAGTATACAACCCAAATTTTGTGTGGCATTGATAAAACATGTGTGGTATATCTGTTAATTATTTGACAATATATTTACCAATAGTAGTATTGTTTACATCAAGTGGTAATCAGATAAATTAAATAGTTTTATTTCCCTACTTTGTTTTGGCATAAGTACATAAATTATACTTCTCACAGTCACTTATCAAGTTTTAGAATGTACTCTGACCGCCGTCAGAGACCTTATGACTTTCACACAAACATATTAAGAAAAAAACAACACATCCTCATATTACTTATGTATACTATCAAAAGTATAGTATTAGGGGTGGGCCAATATATACTTTTTTTTGAAAATCATTATAAATAGTAGTTTTTCTTTTGCCAATAGGTCCACACTAATTAAATATGGTAAGATCGGGGATTCAAATTATGTATTTCGGTTGGAACAGTCCATTATTTTCAAAATGGCCGCCAAAATAGGATAAAAAATGTTATATGTCTTTATAATTGTTAAATTTTTCCAATAAAGTGTGGAATTATATGCATTTATTGACTTTACAAATACAAAGGGCATATTTAAAACATATTTTAGCTCTTTTTAGTTCAGATGTGTCATTAAAGCAAATTTTCAACAAAATACTGGAAAATCATCATTTTTATACTAAAAACACATTCTGTCATCAACTTTTATCAATTATATCCATATAACACTATCTAAAACAGTATCTGGCTGAATTATGTTGTGTTTAACAGTGTCAGAATGATAACGGTTTACTCAAAGCATTCAATAGTAGTGCATCGACATCCTTGTAAACACTATTTGGGTCTTATGGCATTTTTAATTAAATTTGTCAATTCCTTATCTGAAAATGTCAACATTTTGAAAATACCACCAAAACTAAGTTGTTTTGATTCGCCTCAATTGCCGTTGTTGTGATGTGTAAAGAGCATAATATCTCTAAAGCCAACCGCCAGCTAGGCGACACAACCTATTTCAAACGGCTAGATCAAGACCCAACGTCTGATCTCCAGAGACTGCTAAAAGAAAAACTCACTGAAATGCTCGCCTCAAAGGAAATCAGTGAAGACAACATCGAATATCTCACAGTCGCAAATCCCAGAGCAGGCCGATTCTATCTCCTCCCCAAAATCCACACCTGGCAACCCTGAATGCCCAATTTTCTCTGCATACGGTCACCCAACCAAACGGATCTCAGAGTTTGTCGACCTACATCACTTGTCTCTAGATTACCATCGTATTTCCAAGATACCACCAACTATCTTACCGAGCTATCTCCAAGCGACATATCCGAAGAGACATTGCTTGTCTCACTTGATGTTGTGTCCTTATACACCAACATACCACATGAAGACGGCATAGAGGCATGCAGAAAGGTGTGGACTACTAGAGAAACGATGGATCCCCCGACCAAATCATTAGTAGACCTTCTAACCCTTGTGTTGAAATACAACATCTTTGAATTCAATGGAGACCATTACCTTCAAGTACAAGGTACAAAAATGGCTCCATCATATGCCAACATTTTCATGGGTTATTTGAAAACAAACAGCTGATATTGTTAGTTCCTTTAAAGCCGCACATGTGGCTGCGCTTTACTGACGACATTGACATACACTGGCGTCATGGTTGCAAAAATCTACAGGAATTCTTAGACAAGGTGTACGCATTTCACAAGACCATTAAATTCACAAGCGAAATCTCAAACGATAATCACGTATTCTTGGATACTAAGTCTCACATTGAGGGAAGCCAGTTGGTTAAGGATCTGTATTTAAAACCAACAGACAGTCACCAGTATCGGCTCCAAACAAGTTGTCACCCATGCCACTGTTGCAAGAACATCCCATACAGTCTTGCTCTGAGAATAAGGATATGTTCTCAAGAGGCTGACAATGAAAGACGCACACACGAGTTGTCTTCTCATCTCTGTCGCTGTGGCTACAAAAGCAAAAATGTGGACAAGGCCACTACCAAAGCAAGCAGCATAATAATAATAATAATAATAATAATAATAATAATAATAATAATAATAATTATAATTATAATAATAGTAATAAAAATAATAATAATAATAAAATCTTTATTTAACGAAGATACAAACATATAGTGCATGTAATATTGAAACGTCTTTATATACAACAAGGTCTTCAACAAAACAATAGAAGAATTGATCAGATAATCAGTTAATTGTCTATAAGGTGGAAATTGTTATGAAAATCACACAACAAAAACTTGAGCAAACAAACATATACACAAAGCATAAGTGAAATGTAATGTATAATAATTATAAATTTTATCTACAAGTGTTCAATACAAAGACATGAACTTCTAAAATACAAATCAAACACAATCTGTAATACCTTTTATAGTAACGTACCACCCTGATCTCCCCAAAATACAAGACATTGACAAGCACTGGCAAATCATTGAAACAAACACAAAGCTCAACTGTATTTTCCCTGAGAAATGAGAACCCAGTGATAGCATTCAGACGACCAAAATGCCTCAAAAACATCCTCGTCAAGGCAAAGGTCAAACCCAGACAGGACAGTCCCAAAGGGGAGTCAAGGCCGTGCAATGAATCACGCTGTCAAACATGCAGATTGATACCTATTGCACAGCCATTCCAATCAAATTCTGGGGCCATCTCCACAATAAAAGGATGCCACACATGCAAAACGTCTAACGCGGTCTATCTGAAGACGTGCAACGTTTGCAACAAACAATATGTTGGTGAAACGTCTATGGCTTTAAATGGATAGTTCCACAACTTTCAATCAGGATAAATTATAACGGTACATGGTCAATTTTAATCCAATGGCTGATCGGTTTATGGTAAAATGACAATCTGACCTAGTTTAAACAATGAAAAGCATGGTTCCTGTTTGTGATAAGCGTTATCACATATACAATAGATTTCGCCATTTTTGGGCGGATATTAAGAAATTGTGAAACTATCCATAAGCGGATGAACCTGCATAGGTCGGATTGGAAAACTAGGCAGTTCATCGGGTTTTAGTGAAGAGAGACACTAGTTTGATAATATCATGTTTTGTTGCATCAAAGCTAACAATACGTGGACAGATGTGCAGCGCAAAATGCGGAAAACCTACTGGATCCAGAGACTAAACAGTCTTCACCTATATGGAATCAACAAAATTGATACTTGAATTTCCAGCTTAAAATTATAGCGTTACCAGCGCCAGTCTATTTCACATCTTTCAATACACATAATAATTTTATTGTATGTTTTGTATTGTTAAATTTAAATTTTATATGGATGTAACATATATTAATTGTTATATTTACATTAAACATCTATTGTTTTCATGATAATACATATGGTATCAAAAATATTCCTTTATTTTGTCATTTTAAGAACATTTTGGCGGCCATTTTGAATTTCGTTTGGTTCAAAATGGCTTAATTTAACCAATAGGCACATATCTAGTGCATCTATATACTATAGGTGTAAGAAGAAGCAGAATGAATACGAGAATCCACATAAATATAAATAATTTTAGAAATATCAGCAAATTTAATATAAAATATTGTTTTTGTCGGCCATTTTGATAAAAATGGACTGTTCCAACCGAAAAAAAAGAAATTGTTGAAAATTTGACCGAATTTATTCTAAATACACTAAATGGCAATAGAAAAAATACTATGTAGAAAAAAATCAGATTGGCCCACCCCTAAGTATAGTGTGCCTAGGCGTTGATGCGAGAATCATTTTTCTCTTCTTTTTATAAAACGTATAGTTTCACACACACACCTACACACATACACATTGCTTCATTGATCAGTTCTATGAACAGTAGGTGCTTATGGTGCATGCCCAAATACTTTATCAAAATATATCACACTACAATTTATCAATGTATGAATCGTAATTAAACCGAATCCAACATATATTCGTATCAGAGGCGCAAGGCAGACTTTTATTTTTTATTCGGTTGCCGTTGATTGCTCGTATATCCTCACTGACATATATATATATATTGTGATTTTACGTTTGTGCAAAGGATTGATGAATTTAATCAACGACCTCCAGCTACCGGGGCGAACGCTCAAACACTGCCACTTTTACATGATACAGGGTCATGATCGTAGACCCTTAATGAACGTCACATACATTACATTTTTGTTAAGGTGTATTCTTCAGGTGGCACGCATGGTCGCTTAAATATGCAATCTTTGTGCATATCGGTATTTCGTTTACTTGGATTAAAGTAAACCTATGATAGGTCAGTGGAATAAGCGATTCGCCGTCACGCCGACTATTCTGGTTCTATATTCATTGATGTCATTTTAGGTGCATGATGGGTCTTAGATTCACGTGGGGTACGATGTATAATTATATGATCGTTTTGCGTTGTTTCATTTTAGTTTTCACATTAAACGAAACTCCCGCTTGGGTGCATTTTTACATTTGTATACAATAATTCTAAACGTGGATTTAGAAAATAATAATGAAATAAACATAAAACCATTAATAAAGTTATATTCAAAGATTGTTTTAGATATTTTGTAAAAATATTATGATACATGTATCTGTCTGTGTTTGTTGTCACATCTGAATGTGGGTGTTTTTTTTGGTAAATGTTTTTTAAAAAAAGAAATTTTTTTCTACAATTATTTTCTAAACAAACAGACATGGGTGTTTTAAAAAATTAAATCACTTACTTTGTAAACACGCACAAAGAATTATAATTCCATAAACAACTGTGTTTCTTTCCATGTTGAAAGTTACAAAATGTCAAATTTGTATGGACAGGGAAGTTTTTGGTTTACGGATGAAAGGAATCTAGAGCTAATAATACAGTCGTCAATCACGCGACTATGACTCTTGTGTACATAATATATCGTTCTCAAAAGTTTGGGTAAATAAAGAGTTTAACATGTTTTAGCTGGAGAGCTTAAACAATAGGTATTTATAATTCCAGGCCACTGAAAATTATTACATGTTTCTGTCTATGTTTACATCGCACTGACTTGAGTTAACCAAATGTTATCAAAATAAATAAACCTAGTAAAATCATATTATACAGCTATTACAACACTATAAGTTGCAATATTGTATATTGATGCCATTTTCCTTTGTTATGTTTTAAGCAAGTTATTTAATTAAATGACTGGTTTAAACCTTGTATGTAACCGATGGTTTGAGAAACAATGAAGCCAAACGATGAAACCCAACTTCTGTCCGTTCTTACCGAACACTTCGTATGTGTTTATAAATTAGGGGCCTATATAAAATGTTATAAAACTATTAAATATTTGATTCCTACAAAACTATCCATTTGGAAATGCTTAAAACTTACACGTGTATTGTAATGATCAATATTTTTTATGTTTTCTGCAGAGTTCTTACAATGTAAGTTATGCTATGGTCACAAATCATCTACGGGCACCGTACGGCGTCTATTTCACCAAAAATCGTACGATTCTACGGCGCCCGTACGGCGCCCGGCCGGCGGCAGGAAGAATCGTACGATTTTTTATC
>Ga0224511_10002229_pt1 | contig 12824 bp, 3 predicted proteins | sample SF_May12_sed_USG_2_FD_169988 | JGI IMG/M metagenome (GOLD analysis project Ga0224511, IMG submission 169988) | Sediment microbial communities from San Francisco Bay, California, United States - SF_May12_sed_USGS_8_1 | ecosystem: Environmental > Aquatic > Marine > Sediment | place: USA...
CACCACCACCCTTAACATTAAAAGTCATTATCATTACTAATCTATTTCAGTATAAACAGTGTACTATGTATTTTGTTTAAAAAACACTAATCTATTAACTGTACGACCAGTGAATCTATTGGCCACCATTTCGTCTGCGTCAAAGCATGTTTTTCTTGGTCAAGAAGTTTATAATGTTAAGCAATACTCTTTTGTTATACTGCATTAAGTCTTTCCTTTCAAGTAAAGCATTAGTCTAAGACACTAACTACAGAATTTTGTTAAGTAACACCTCATTGTCTCTAACTAGCATAAGGCCAAACGATTCTTGGCATATACCTTTTATTTCAGTCACGAAACATAAGTTTTCAAGTCTGGAGTACTACTAAAGTAGTTTTGTAAATAATATCATGGTTAGATACTTCACTTTATGTTGATTTGCATAACTTGTATAATTATGTTTTTTGAAACTTTAATAAAAGTTACTGTTTCCCTTTCGGAAATCAAATTTCTTAGTTTCCCTTGCTTTAGCAAGCATGGTAGTTTAAATAACATCAATGCTTTTATATTAACCTTATAATGGTACTAGACAAAGGGATTTCTATCTAATGTTTTGTCGAGCATGTGGCCGTTTGGTTATTGTGTGGTTTTTATGGTTTTGTTGTGTTGAATTTTATTACTAATTTATTATCTGGCTTTCACTGAATAAGATTTTATTTGGTCACTATATGAAGTGGAATAGGTTTTGTAAGATTCAACTAAAATAATAGCAGAAACGTTTTAACAATGCAACATTAGAATGTTGTTAAATACGTAAATTGCTGAAATTTTCGATTGAATTGATTGGTTTAAATTGACCAAAAAAGTTTTGAAGTGTATTTATTGTCATGCTTTACGTGTATTGCCATATGAAGATTACCTTTGCAATTGTCAAGACTTGACTTGTTTGAAAATAAATGTTTGGCAACCAAGCATTTGAAAGGCTGTGTTTTTTGTAACAGAAATACATTTTGACATAAAAATGTACATATTAATGGTAAAGGGCAAGGTCAGAGTTAGAGAGCAAACGTAATTAATTTTGTGTCCAGTGTATGACGATGTTGGTATTTGAAATATATGGACACATTATATAGTGTTCATAATATTCGTTAACAAATTTCTCTGTAGTCTAAACTTTGATCTACTAATAAACTTCAACAGAGGCTGTTGGATATTGACAGCGATTGAAAAAAGAAGAACAAATGACACGTTAGTGCCAGAAATCTTAATAATATCAGAAAGTAGAAAATACAATAAAAACAGTAAAGATAACACAGTTGAAACGTAATATACATATAATATAAATTGAAGAGATGTTCAAACAAAGAATGTTGTAAACAATGAGGAAATGTCATGTTAAAGGGCGCCTTGACAAAATGATAAATAATTAAATACGGAACAAAACAAAACAGTAAACTTAGTTTAAACAATATCAAGAATTTTGCCACATTTAAATGAAAGAAAAATAGCTTTTAGCACAACAACAGATCAAAGATCAAACATCAAAAATTATATGCAATGTGCACATAAAATACTTGTAACAGTCACTTGAAACTAAAATTTCAAAATACAGTTCATGCAACAAGCAACAGTGAAATTGTATATGAAAAAGAGTTAAAAAATATATACACGTTTAAGACTTAGATAATGATGAGTGGTATGAGTATTTCATGTATGACCCATATAAAAGTCCATTGTAAAAATCAGTATAATAAAAGGTCTCTGAGGGGCGCAGGTTGTCCAAAAATAATTTTTATCCAATTTGAGACACAATTTACTTGCACGGTGACCTTTGTATACAACCAACCAGATCTATTTTAGGAACATCATAGGTACGGCACCACTCTTGGTACATTTCCAATACGAACCTTTCCAACTTCAGTAAGCTGTTTTACAGACATTGTTAGCATGAAAATTTGTCGACGGACACAGGAAGCTCACAATAGGTCACCTTATGTAACTGTTCTCAGGTGGGCTGAACTAGGCCTATATTGCTTAAAAAAATTCTTATTTGTTTTTGCACACACTGGCATTAGTATGATTCATTGATTCGCAGCTGTTTTGTAACACACATGATAACCATATGGAGATCTGAGAAAGCACAGTACTTGCAGTAAATCACAGAAGAAACTTGATCTTAAGAATTAAAAAAAAACACTGAGATGATTTTAATTGTTGTCAGATCTGCTCAAACTGGTAATGTCTGAGTCTGTAGAATAACAGTTGCATCATCGTCTTCATCTGTAAAAAGTTGATGTTGGTTGTGGAAAGCAGCCTGCCGCTTACGCCGACCCAGGTAGACACTGACGCTAACGACGACGACAATCAGAAGCACACCTTCAGCAACAGCGGCAATGATCACTCCAGTGGCTGAAAGCAGTCACATTATCGCAGACAACAATATAAGGACGGTGACTTGTTAAATCAATACACTTGACATCTTTCCAGAAGGGAAACTATAGTTGTGGTGAAAAACAAAAACATCTACTTGTATATAACAATCAAAGAACCTTTTAACTTTCTTTATTCATATTCAAGGCATTAATCAGAACAAAAACGCACACAGAACTTGGCGTCAATCTTGCCGCCTTGTCAATGACCCGTAATACTGAGGTTATATATTTTTATGGTGAAAAAGAAAATGTGGTGCATAAGAATTCTTTATGGAGCGCTTTTACTAAGAATAGACATATTTTGATCGAAATGCATATCAAGATTATTCAACCCAGTTGAAATGTCATGATGTAAATGCTTAACCAGAATATGAAGCCATACAAGTATAAGTGTTTTTATATATCACACTACAGATTCTTAACCCATAATTTCTTTTTTGAATAAGGGCATAATCTAGTCTTAACATCTTAACCCATAATTTCTATTTTGAAAAAGGGGCATAGCGTAGTCAAAATGCATTTTATTCATCTTGCTTTGTAGGTATTCTGAGATATATGTGCTTATAACATGATGATGATGTATAAAATGTAAATGTGTATAAATGAGATTTTTAAGGTATCAAAATGTTGGAAAGTCAAAATGGGTCAGGTCGACTTCACAAATTTAGTAAGAGTCCCCATTAAATATAAATGCTTCGTAAGTTAAATGAAACAAACGTTTGTTTTGAAGTCTATGAGATATTGCATTTTATTTTTGAAAAAAAAATCTCTCTTAAAAAGAGCGAACTTTTTAAGAACATATGTCATAAAACTTATAAACCAAAGCTTAGATACAAGTGGAAAAATACCGTAATATATCGGATTATCTCTATTTTTTATAATCAATAAAGCAATAAAAACCTTTTTAAACTAAATGTATGAGATCTTAAAAGATTATGTATACGATGGATTAAATTTAACATTATGTTAAAAAAAATACACCATGTACTAACTGTTCATGCCAGCCTTCTGAGAGTTTGTGTCCGCTGTTGCTGAATGCTGTTAAGTCACGCTGGGCGGCTGTTTGGCAGATGCTGGAACTAAATTGACAGGTGACTTCGATACGAGAGTACAAAAAACACACACTTATTTAAGTTTGCATAACAGTTCATGCATATTCCAGGGGGAAACAATGTGATACAATGTATGCTGCAGACATAAATAATATAGAAACGATATCGACGGGCAATTATTCCAAAACATGATTAAAATGACAAGAATTGAAGTAAATATGCTCTGAACAACAATTTAAAACAATTGAACTCATCTTAATTGGTGGCGTAATGGCAAACATTCCAATATATTGTGGTTAATATGTTAAGTTGATGTTTAAGTTGATGCACATATTAGCATATTACAGGCATAGCATCTTATGAAACCTTTAAAATGTAAAAGTAGTAGACATAAATAAAACAGTGAAAACAGAATGTTGATGATGATTTCAGGCATTTTATGTATAATTTATTGAAAAGGGTTGTTAGGTCTTTTAGCACAAACCTTGGAAGTTTAACGTTAAATTTTTTTTGTTAATGCAAAAATCAACACATTAGTAATGTTTGATGAATAATATTGGATAGATAAACGAAGGTTTTTGGTTTTGATTGTGTTCAAGGTTCGTATAAATGTTATTGCAAAAAAGTAAGTTTTTTAAGTATTTATAAACTTTGCTTTTTTAATTGCTGCTAAAGATTTTAAAAATCAATTTGCTTTTTTCTGATAAAGATGTCTTGATATCGTGATATTCACTCACTTTTCAAAGATTGTACTTCTGCATTGATACATGTAATTGAGCAAAACATGTTTTATAGGCATGGTAACATGCCCTTAGCAAACATATACATATTCCAAAACACCTGAATAATGTAGAGAAAGCTGATTATAGCACAATAATATGTTTGCTTTCATAATGAAAAAAAATGATGCAATAAAAACGACCAAATCAAAACATGCATGTACGTGTGTTTAATTTCTTTAATCGTTGAGAATATGTTCTGGTCCTCTGGGATTATGGAATTCGTGTCTGTGACACTATTTACTACATCATGTGTTAAGTGCCTGTGTGGCGGCTGTAAAAAGTCGCCCCGTACTTCATCATTGTGTTGTCATATGTTTCTGGTCCTCAGGGATCATTGACTGTATGTTTGTTTACATTTGAAAATGAAGTTCCGCTCATGCGCTAGGGGGCGTCAGTGGTGTGGCATCTTTCATTACCGCTGATGAACAGCTTCATTTAGACAGAGGCTGAAGTCATCAGTAACAGGCGAGGTGCGGCTCATTTCAACAAGAGAAGGCATCCGTGATTCGCAATGTGCGAATAAATTCAACAAGGGATGTCATCCGTGACTAGCAAGACGTGAATCTGTTCATAAGTAAACGTCATCCGTGACTGGTAAGGAATGAAACAGTTCAACAATGTTTGTCATCTGAGATTGGCAAGGCGGGATTCATTTAAACAAGGGAAGTCATCCGTGAATGGCAATGCGGGAATTATCCCAATTATCTTTAGGGTGATTAGTTGAAACGAATCAGCGCAATGTGTGCATTGTGTTGTGTATAAGGTTTAGTGCCAACATCTGAAATGATTTCATAATTTTCGTTCATCTTATCTTTATCAATAATTTGTTTAGGTTATATTAAAAATACTTTCATCCAGAGTTGGTGGTGAGTGTGAATCTGTTCTTTTTAGGTCTGGCCGAAGGGATACTTTGATCTTTTGCACACAATCTTCAACACAATTGCACGGTAGTGCGCGTTTCCCTTTTTCGTTTCACTGATCATCTTAATATAGTTTGATAAATTGACTAAAAAATCCACCCCGCGCTTTTTCTTGGTAAAATATACTATATGTGCTGTAAAATAGAGTTGCATTGTATAATTATATAGAATCTGTTATTTGATGTGTGGCGTTGTAAAGTTTTATACATTTATATGATAATGTTCTTCGATAGGTACAAAGATAAGACTGAAATAAACAATTAAATCGCAATCAAGACGATACGTTTTAAAAGAATCAAGCAAGTGAACAATATTAATAATTGTTAAGATAAATCGTGAATATTGACTTCTGTATTGATTTTTAGGCCATGGCACTCCACGTGAGACTTTAATACCCACATTGTGACACTCCACACTGCGTCCTTTAATGCATTCGGTCATTTAAAATGATACTACATTGTATTCCTACCCTGGCTAATTTATCGTTAATCTACTAGTTGGCAACAATGAGCAGCTTTGATCACACATTACTTAATACCGTTCTATAAACAATGGTTAATTAGTATTTGTATTTGTAAAAGATCGTGTTAATTTATTTCAATTAATGTGCATGTATACAATTGTCTTTTTATCAACGGAATTATCATCTTACGACACAAAGATTGATCTGGGTGAATTGTGTCAGTGTGCATTCTGATTGTAGCATGATATAAGTTTTATTCGTTTGCAGCCTGCCAGAAGGACTAGAGCTTATATTTTAAAATACTTGTGCGTATATCAGTTGTTCTTTTCTAATGTGAAGTTTTGAAAACTGTTTTTATAATGAAAGTATAAAACTAAATATTGTTATTACAATAAAAGACTTGTATATCGTCTGAATGCCGGTGTACATACAATCATCAGAACAGATGACTTTCACCAATAGTGGTTGGCACACGGCGGATTCAGTGAGGAGGCAGTGAAAATACTGACCGTCATCACGGTAAGGTGTTTTTGGTGATGTTTTGTGTTATCGAGATGTGCTTGCATGTGTTTGAATTTCAATCAACACTCAAACTACTTCTCAAATATATTCAAGTTTATCAGTGTTTTTTTCTTTTTGGGACTAAATTCATAGCCCGTTTATTTACTTTTTCTTCATATATTTTACATAGTTTTATATGTCGAGAATATATACAAAATCAAAGATAGAAGAAGAGAAAAAGATGAGAAAGAAAAAAAGTACAAAGTTCATTTAAACAGTGAACAATGTTTCTGTCATTGCAGTTATGCATAATCAACAACTTGTAACAATTTAACATAAAGGCTTAGTATAGTATCTAACGTTGCAACAGTGCAAAAATGTACACATACTATATACTATTTTGTGGATTTCGCAGAATCTCTTTTTATTACCTTTTTATTACGCTTTGATGAACAATACTTTTACTTCTGGGTAAAGAATTATGTTGTTAATTGAAATTAACAGTATATGCATATACAAGATTAACACATGTGTATTCTAATTTTAAGAGATCATTTATATGTAAGTTGTATGTAAATTCAAACACGAACAAACTAATATTACATATTATAATAAAAATAATGTTATGCGTATATTGTGACACCTTGATAGTCAAGGGGTCACTACGTATAATGTGTTGGGATAGGAGGTAAAATAAAGTAAACACATTGTACAGACCTAAGAATAGCGAAAACAAGCGAAAGGTTTTAGATCTGCATAGTGTACGAAATCTGGCTGAAATCAATTTAAATTATTTAAAATAACAAAACAACAAAATAAGTGGAAGAGTTAAACAAAAAACAGTGTGGTAATAAAATTGCATTAGCATGAATGTTTGGTGTGTTTATGAATTTGAAAAGGAATGGGTGTTTAGAACGTGTGCTTGTATAGTATTGTTCGATTATAAGAAGCTCATCGAAAACAATTTTTAAACATTGATCTGTGTATTCCATCTGTCACGTGCAATGTATGCTTTGTATATTGTGTAAATTAAATAACTAAAAAATAATATTGACATCTTCGTATTGGGGATGTGATATTTTGTAACCTACAACAATATAGTAAAGGTACTTTATCAGTGTTAAACATAGCTTGAATAACAACAATTCATGTGAATGCCTACAAAAAGGATTTCATCCAACAGAAACAGTAGGCCAATAATGGTGCCCATATGAAAGACAAAGTCTAAAATATTTGCTTTAATACACATAATGAGATAAAACACAAAAGATGCCTCAGAAATGTTTCATTTAAGTTATTTCGCCTAAACTATAGGCCAAACTTCTGATTGCGTTTTCTTCAGGACTAGGTAAAACATGATTGTTCCCGACCATTTCATTGCTATTTAATGATAGTTGAGTTTAATATTAAAAAAACTGAATTAAATGGCTTAAAATATCTATAAATGCCAGGTTGTGGTGGTATTTGTTTTAAACTGTCTAGTTATAAATACGTTTGTTTTTGTTTTATTGGACTTGTCTATTTTAATTAGGGTTACATTGTTTACAATTTACGGCATGGAAAAGTAAATATTCTTAAAAGCCAAAAAAATGTGTCCGAAGTAGATTGTTTAAGGAACATTTCTTGGTATTTTACAATTTTCGTGACATTTTTCAACCCAAATATTTTATTGTATGGCTCTCTTTAACGTCATAGCGTAGACATTAGGCTATAATCATCGAGCATTACAACTTATCAAAGGGACAATTATCAACAGCCCCTCGATCAGCCTATGCATTATTCTCTAATGTTTATTTGTAGTAACAAACTCTCCATGAATGAACATTATGGCCATGGGGAAGGCGATACTGTAGCATAACACTATATTAAATATATTAATGTTTTTGTTTAATATCGAACCGTCCAGATGTCCTGCACAATGTTATTTTGATTTGTTTTCTTTAAAAAAGTATAATAATTGTTATTGAAATTATTGTAATGCAGTCCTTAACTAATTGCGTTGTATTTGATTTGTATTATCCTCCGAAGACGCATTGTGCTGAACGACATCAACCCTATAATTATATTTGAATCAGCGCCATGTTTGGATACTGTCTTGATAATTGCTCACGATTGCAAAAACAACAAAAGCTCTTTTATCATCAGAACCTTTTATGTATTTAAATATTGCCAATGCAATTATTAATCATATTGTCTATGACAGTGCATTATTCTTCAACTGATCGATGAGTTCCGCAGTGGCAGATTTAGCAGAAGCCAGATTTACTTACAAACATGAGCATATTTACAGATTACTTAAAGCAGCCGTCCTCCAGAATATACTTAAAAATCACTAGTTACAAATATTTCAAAATATCTCTTCAAATATATATAATAGTTGTTAGAAATAAAAAACCTACATATTGTCACTTCTTTGCGTTGAAAACAAACCATGCGCTTTTCTGTCATCGGAATATTCCTACTATGCATAACGGCTACTGCGTTAGTAACGCAGTAGATGATGCATAGAAAAACTGCGTTTTACTAACAATTTTGTCAAATGAATTAAGGGGTCAGGATAATAAATTTTCCCACTTAACATAACTGGACCGTTAGTTTTATTGTTTATTTATTTTTTGAGCATCTGGAGGACAGCTGCTTTAAGACTGTTTAGAATGTGGCATGTTCCAATTACAATGGTATCTGATGTTGTGCTGATGTGCCGTATGTAGTGTGAGCAATTTAGCCACTAGGACTGTCATGTATGCGCATTGTACATTGATGACATTAGAGGTGGCTATTTTCCTCACGCACACTATGCGTCCTTAGGACTTCTTTTTATGAGTTTGGAATATTATTATTTTTTACCAAATTGGAATTTTTTTTAATAATTACACTGGTAAATCGTTTTGAAAAACACATCACACGCGTGATACCTCGTTAATTGCTAGGGTCGCATAGGTCATTCTTTTATAAACAGGCACAAACAGGCACAATAATACTTTAAGACTTTTTTTTCGGGAAGAAACCCTAATTAACATAAAGTATGTCTACTAAATGTGATGACAGTATATCAACAGATTCGATAAATATTCATTTGACAAATGGCCATTGCCAAAAGCTTTATCTCTTTGAGGTGACTTCACTGCTTTAATAATTTCATCAATAACAACAGGTTTATCAAGTTCATAATATAGATATACAGTAAACATTATCAAATTCATGTGCATTACAAAATGTTTTCGCCTCACCGTTAATATCTCGTATTGTAATGAGGCATACTTATTATGAAATATATTACATTACTGATATTTTTATCTTTCTTATTCTAAAACAACTTCCAAACATCTTTCGTTTTAGTATAGCGTACTCGTTTTTTCCCTTTATTTTACACTGTTCTTACATTCTACGTTTACGTTCCACAGTGCGTTTATACATAGATTTATAATTAAGAAGGTTAAATCTACTAACCTCACATATGTTACTATAAAATATATAATGCGTTTTTATATAACGATCGCTATTTTTTTGTCTCATACTGCCTTTTGACCGCCATTGCTTATGTTTCACAAAGTGAGCCTCAAAAGTATATTATATTCGTCAGCATTGGCTCGAGGACAAATGCCTTCGAAGGTGTGCCAATACGAGGCCTCGGCTTACCAAAGCCGCGTTGTAACCTTTTTATTACATATCCTCATGCGATTTCAAACATACTTAATTTAAACAAAACAAAAATGCTTACACAGAGACATTAAATGATTGTTGTGTACTCACGGGGGTCCAAGTCGGCCACACGATAGAAAGATGCCTGTTGAGTTTTTGTCACTGAAGCCTGTCTATAAAGTCACTGTTTTATGCAAGATTCGTCTTTCTGAACACATGTCGCATCACTCAAAGCATATACAGACGTGTGTCATATAACGACGTTTTGGGCGCAATTAATTGTTATAGCAGACGCTGTTTTAAGTTTAAACTGATCTTTTATACACCACACATTGCATTGATATTGTTTATTTGATAAAATGGTTAAATAAAATGTATTTAAGGATATGTGCACTCTTGTTCAACAATGCAAAATGTTTGTTTGAAATTATAATGCATCAGTATGATCAGATAATGCACAAATCAGTAAAAGCAAACATTCTATGCATGTCACAGTTTATTTCTCGAAGGCCACGATTTTTGTGACGATAGCATTTGCAATATCACAGATTGTATGACGATATATTTTTGCAGGAAAACACAGCCAGATGCAAATACTGCTATCTGCAGTCCAAAATGCCCACAGAAGCCGCATGGCATGTTGCTGCCATCCACCCAAAACGGCAAATCGCCGTATTTATCTCAAGGGGTGACAATTAATAAGATTAAACCACGGACATACCCATTGTACTTGAATTTGAGTATTTTATTTAATACAGTCTTAACTTCTTTAGATTAACATATTTAAGTAAGTAACAAGAACCGTGCTATATTTTGAGTGATGCGTTGTCTAATAGTCTAATAGTAGTTGTGCAATACAAAACAATGTACACCATTGTTTTTCATGATTCATTTGTATAACTAAGTATCATAATTGTTGTACTGTAATGGAATATTATGAACGAAACTAGTGTTATATACTTAAAATCATTTTAGAACTGTTCATATATCTATAGTAATGTATTAACGGTTGTAATAATAGTTATATAAACACAGCCATGTTACATACATGTATATATAACAAGTTGAGTATCATGTGCATATGGAATTAGTTGTAAATATTGAATGATAATAAATGTTCTAAATATTATTAATTTATGTATGACATATGCAAGCAACCATGTCATTTTATCTATGTTTACACGTACATGTGATGTACACAGCCATACCAAGAATATACTAATCTAGTCAATGTTATTGGTTTGTGTGAATATTAATTTGCATAACTCGTTAAGAGCAAATATCGTTTTTATGCTAACATGAATTGAACAAACATGATATTGGAAACATTTTCATAAGTTTTTCATATTTGTACAATATAGTTTACCCTTTCATTTCTATTGGCTCATATAAACATTTTTATAATTATCATACTTATGTTTTAATATACATGTGTTATTTCATTTTATACTATATTAACTTATATTGAAGTTGTATGTATAAAGTTATCATATTAAAAATAAAGTGTTTATATGCATTCATTGTTGTAGTTATCGACTTTGAACGTTTGTACACATCAACATACAGTAAACACCAATATGCCCATTATAGTGTTCTATGCCATGGAACACCTTGTAGCACTCAGAGCAAGAGTACCTAGGGCCTCCTGTGTGCACAAGGCATCATTGTTTCATCGATAAAAAATGATTCTTCAATGAATGAAACCTCTGAAGCGTCCATGTTTAATGGCAGCAAACCGTGACCCTATCGACACAAATATGTGACATTAGATTCACTATTGTCACAAAAACAGTGACAATTAATAACAAATATCAGACTGAACCAAACAAGTTTAGATCTTTACATATATGTACTAAACAATGCAATACTGTGTATTAATTTAATAAATACTTGCATAACTAAATGGTAAAACTAAAGACTATGACTTAAGTTGCACAGTTTACCTATTTTGATATTTGTTGAACATATTTAACAAGTAAATAGTTGATTATTTATTATTTTTTGCTTTTAGAGCACACATCCTTAGTTATATCTTAATAACAAATTATGTAGTAAATAAATAACTTACCAGCTAATCAGAGATTCAAATTTCTTGAGGTATACTCTTAAAATATTAATTACAAGTTAGTTATTTTCAGCTGAAACAGGTTAACATCCATAATAATCAGTAACTGTATAGAAAGGCTTCAGTAACAAAAACTAAACAGGCATCTTTCTATCGTGTGATAGAGTTGGACCCCCGTGGTACTGAGTCGCAGTATACATTTCATTATCTTAAAGTTCAACATTCCCACCCAATGTGGTCACACAGAAAAGATGTAATTAATAGATGTGTTTACTAACAAACTAACGGAAAGGACATGATATGGATAAATATGACATTAATCTATAATAAATGTATCTTTGTGAAGTTATTACCATGTTAAAAGTACAACTGGTTGGAAATACTAAGAAGACATGTTTCTCAGCTTATTATTTTTTTAAGTCTTTGTGAAATAGTCCTTTAATGTAAAATGCCTATACAGAGTCGTTAATTAATGCTGTTGCATGCCAAGCGGTTGCTATTAAAACGGCACTCTTAAAAGTAGAAAACACGTATGTGGTACTGTGACAATAATATAAATGGCAGGCAAATGTCGTTTTAATTTTCCGAATTTATTAACGAAAATTTGTTACTATTTATAGTAAATAAATGTAAGCTGATTGTTAGAAATTCTAATTACTTCGACTATGACTATTCAGGGATCAGAAACCATGGGAGAAGTTCCATGAAGGCGACACGCAATGGGAGAAGTCCCGGAAAGGTCTGGCGCCATAGGTGAAGTCTCTGGAAGGAGACCGGACGATTCCGAGTCCGGCTCCGACGACAGCATCCCCTACTGCCAGCCGTGCATCAACGTGCTAGCCACGGCATTCTGTACAGACTGCAGTAATTATTTCTGCTCGCCCTGCACTGACTACCATCGCAAAATGGCGTTGACGAAAAACCACAACCTATTGGAGGGATCAGCTATGCCCTCGTTTTATGCGGGGAAGCCGGTAGGAGCTACAGC
>Ga0224511_10002231_pt1 | contig 12821 bp, 4 predicted proteins | sample SF_May12_sed_USG_2_FD_169988 | JGI IMG/M metagenome (GOLD analysis project Ga0224511, IMG submission 169988) | Sediment microbial communities from San Francisco Bay, California, United States - SF_May12_sed_USGS_8_1 | ecosystem: Environmental > Aquatic > Marine > Sediment | place: USA...
AATGGCACCATGAAATCTGTGGACATCAAGGTAGAAGGCCACGGACAGACAATGGCTGAAAAAAGCATTTTGCAAATTCACCATTGCGCGGAAACCACACAGAAAGCACTAAAATAACCTAAATGCTCACTTCATTTTGTCAGAAAGCAGTAGTTATTCTTTCGGCGTTTAAAATTGTACATACAGTTTTTTTCAAATCTTTCACTTCCCGGACTCAGCTCACACCCACAGTTATTAGTCAAAACTAGTGTGCACCCTTATGACATAAGGGTTGAACATTAGACATTAGATATTGAACATTTCAATCTTTTCCATCATCATCGCGTATTGAAACCCATAAACACGCGACAAGTGGACAGAAATGATGCTGGGTGCCGAAGAGTGATAGTGAGAAATGGAGTGCAATCTTACCATGTGACCACGTGCATAACATGCTGAAACTATTGTGAGAAAATCAGATTCCCATCTCCCGATTTTCTTCTCTTATATCCTTACCAGTGTCTGGGGCATGCAGAATTTGGTCTGCTCACTCCTCGACTCATCATTTCCCAGAATGCACCATTAGAAGACTTGCAGCCACGTACCCCAAAGAAAAGGTAGCTTCCATACATAATCTAACACTATATAGTTGGACCACCTTGGGGGAGAGCATTGTTTCAACGGAACTGGAATCGTATCAGGGGCTGGTTCACATCAGAATTGGATTGTATTCTGTAGATACAGCAGGTCAGGTTGTCAGCGCACCTGTGAGATGCAGACCTTTATAGAGTTGTGTGGGTGCGCATCCTCAGCTCAAACTGACTCAGTGAAGCCTCCGGACAGCAGCGTACCTTATTGTCACCAGAATTTCTGCGACTACAACAATACTTCAAAGTATCTAAACTGTGTGGAGAAATGGATACAACCCGGCTGTGATCATTGCAGGTAATAACTGCTCATCTGCCTATCATACTGTCATACCAGCATTTATTTAAAACATTATCACCCTGACACATTGTTATACAACCACACTGTTACATGTTGCACCGCTAGTAGGCCTTTTCATGACAGCTCACCCGATGGCCACAATGGATTTATATAGATTACACTGGCATGGGGGGATTTAAGGATTCAAGTCTAAAGTTAATTCGCCAATATGTTTTCATTTTGATCATCGTGTTCAGTAAAGTCCGACATGCAGCATAATTTTCATTATTTGGTTGTGACAACTGTTGAGGTTTCAAGAATAGCCCTAGTGTCGCATGTACCAGCTATCTGAGTTGTTTTAGGCCAGCGTGTCATGAGACTGTATTTGAGAGTAAAATGTTGAGGCAGTTTATGTGGCCTACAGAACGCGACCAGCTTGGCATACTCTCATATCTTGATGAAGGCTCAACCCTTTACAAAGATCTGGTTTACACCTATCCGGATAGCGGCTCGAAGCATACATTCGACTGGAAACCTGGTCTTAACATCACAAAAATCCTTGCCACCCGTTACCTCATGAGAAACCTTGCAAATGTCAAGGTCAGTCTCTCGAAGCTAGTAGGGATTCAAAAACTCAGTGACTGAAAAAATGAAGTATTTAATGTCCTTAATTTGGCTAAGTGTAGTCACAACAAATAGCCCGGTCTATATGTGGGCCCATAGTATTTGACGGGTTAGACAGAGCTTGTATCATTTTGTGGGCATGGTATTTCTCATCAAAAGGGGAAATTTTGTCAGATGAGGGCTTCTTTTATTGCATGCCTATAGGACAAAGCTTTCTGCAAAACTGAGATTCCTCTCTATAGGGCTTGAGCTGTTACATAGTTGTGTGGTATTTATACACCAAATAATAGTTAGATAGCAGGATATCTTAATGGCTAGACTACTTGACTCAAGAATGAAAGAACCCGGTTCAATAGTCATTCTGAGCACCCACTGTGAGAATACGTGTAACAAGCCTCACGCTCAGGAGGTCTGTTAAACAGGATGATGAGAAAAATAGAATTCAATAGAAGACAAATACCGGTTACTTTCCCAGTACAGAGAAAGGCACAGTGGCTGAGCGGCTGGATGACAGGTTAATTTGGAGTGGTCTCCATTGCTGCTGATGATCTCGGGTTCACAACATAAGTTGTGCACCGGATTTTGCAAAAGCTCTTTATGTTCCCCCACCAAGGAATGAGTGCCTGACTCTCTTTAGAACTGGGGAGGGTGAAGGCGGTGAGGAAGAGGAGTGGCACACGACCTCAGTTACACCATTCTCTGTACAAGTTGGGTCCCTTCAACCCACTTTTCTACATTTCCATTTGCTATGAGACAACCATGACCTTTCGCCTAGCGTAAAGACCTCTTGTTGCAGGTGTTCCGATCAGATCAGAAGGCAACTCAGATTTACACTGAGAGGCCAGTGGTAGAGAAAGCCAGTCTGTTATCTAACATAGGTGGAGCCCTTGGTCTTTGTATTGGGTTCAGTGTTATCACGGTGGCAGAACTGATCGAGCTTCTCATTGTCTTCTGCCTCAGCATGGCTAAAGCGAGGGGTAGACGACAGATCGGGGAGCAGAAGTTACCACAGATAACCATGGTTCAGTCAACAGAGAAATCTGCGGAGTATCATCAGTGAGAGAAAAAAACCTGAACTGCTATACACGATGACTTCATAGCTCTTGATAATCTACCTGGGGTTGAAGATGGGACAACACCCAACTTCTACATACAATGACTTTAGCCAGTTACCATGCAACGTGTTTATTCAAAACATATCTTGGACTGGAATGTGCATGAGTTATAGGTGGGGGCCCCTGACAGTGTAACTGAGTTAGGCATATGTTGCTTGGTCAGTTACCTTCATATCACTGGTTTGATATTACCTAGTAATAGCTGATCTGACTATTTCTGCACATTTAGAAATCGACAGCAAATCTTATAAGTTATGCGGTAGCTACTGTGCCTATGTGTTATTCTTAGTGCTAGTTTGAACTGGAATGGTCTCTTCAAATATCTGATTTCAATGTACACAGCTAGCTCACTACTGTAGTGATATCCATGTAGAGCAGTGCTGTGGTTAACCTGAGTTCGTCAATTGTTATCACCTACCGAATCGTATAAATAATACTTATATACCCAATGACATAAAGGAAGGGACTAACTGAGCCAGGGAATCCCCTTTCTCGCGCTCTATGTGCGTCTCGAGTACGGAGTTATCTTCGCATGCCGAATCATATGCAAGTTGCGTTTGTTTACATCGCTGATTACACTTGCAGTATGTTTCCGTTCAGTTAATCTACTAGTTGATAGCTTTCTTACTGACTTATATGTTTCTTTTGGTATTTGATTGAATCTTTGCTGCTAACTATTCACTAGTACACCAGTCGCGAGTGACACTGCTTATATCTGTTAGTCCGGTATGGTGAATCATTCAACGCGGTCTGCTAACGGATGCCTTGCCTAACCTAGATAACTCAACTCGCTATATCATAGGCTAGTTAATTGTGGGAAATGCGGCCTAAAATTTGAATTTCGCGGCCTTGTAGAGCAAACAACTGTTCTGATTGCTCAGTTCTCCTTAGAACTCTGGCCACTCGAACGTTGGCTTTTAATCTAGACATCTATCTATTGACTAACTTTCCTTTTCAGTCTATAAACCGGTCACAAAACCTGCGTGAAGGTGTATTTGTAATTAAGTTAGCCATTTGGCCATCTTATCTGTGTATTTATCAATCAATTGTTACACCTCAGGCAAGGTAAGTATGATCTTATCATCTCATGGGTAAAATAAACAAAGTTGGGAATAGATGCACATTGTGGTGGTTGACGCAAAATGACCATGTTTTGTCATGCTATTCATATTATGGCCATTTGCACGGAACACTCATAGCTGTAACCAGCTCGTGCTCTGATTGGTCAATTGGGGGATTCCCAGGCTCAGTTGTTGGTCCCTTCCTCTATGTCACTGATATACCATACCTTCAGACTACAACTTATGTCTCTATGAGGATAGTAACTGATACACATTGACCTACGGCCACATTTAAATCATAGCAATCATCACATGTCAAATTAAAAAGACTTAATTATACAAGATCACACTTCCATGCTTTCTATGTGCAGACACTTAGTCAGCTGAGCTAAGTTATATTCCAGCTGTGAATTGCTGATAAAACGGGCAACTAGTAGTTGGATGTTGTATAGTAATCATGCAACATGTTCATTTGAAACATACCTTGGACTGGGATGTTTGTGAGTTATAGGGGGGACACTGCCAGTGTAACTAAGCTAGCCATTACGTTGGTTGGTCAGTGACCTTTATGGAACTTATTTTGTATTGCCTAGTAATAACTTATCTGACTTTCGCTACAGCTAGTGTACTGACATGAAGCCTGCAGGTGACTGAATGTTTTGGCAACGCAGTGGCATGGTTCATCCCAGCCCCTTCCATATGCCGAAGAGCCAAATCACATCACTATGAGGGGTGTTTACCTGGTAACAGTAAAAAGGAATGACAACTCCCAACTTGCGCTCGAAGTCATGCCGTTTTGTTATTTGAATTTCAGACTATACACTGTAAGCTGATATTTATTGGGTGGCTAGCCAATATCTCAATCAAGATACAAAGCAAATGTGCACTGATTTTGCCTAGTAATAAATTATCTGGCCTTTACTACCCAGTTAATGTAATGCGGTGACATAATTATGTGACATATGTCACCGTCTCTTAACATACAGGTAGCTGCATTTTCTGGCTTCCAACCCCTTTCCATACACAAAAGATCAGTACTTAGTGTGCCATGCAGTATCACCCTGCTCTTGTGGGTATCCTGGTGACATGACTCTCCTTAGACCCCTGCCACACATTCAAGGTATCACCTGTCAACACTTACCACACATAGATCAACCAGCGGCCTAATGAGGAGGCCTGCTGAATAATCTCCTCTCTTGCCTTCCGCTACAACCACATGGTGAAGACCACGGCAGTTTGGGAAGGGGGTGCATTTGCCCTTGAGAGAACTTTCTTCTATTCCAGAGTGAGTGATAAGTCCAAGCAGAATGATCTGTCCTTCGACAGCGATGAGACAATAAGCTCCTATAGTAACCCCTAGATGTAGAGAGTGGCTAGTAATAAGATGTCACATCCAAGTCTGCAATAACTCCAGGTCCCTGTACCAACTGGCTAAGAGTAAGAGCAGCTACGCTATTGAGGGTGGCTAGTAGGAGACTGTGAGCGGTCTCCTCTGCTGGTAACAGTCAATCGGGCTTTTTTTCTGAATGAGTTGTGTGCAAGTAGGTTCTCTTGCTGATTTTGTGTTGTGAATATTGATGCATCCAGACTCTCCCACAGCGCTGCACAATCGGATCTTCATATAATCTTTTACTTGAGGTCTTAAGTGGGAGTTGTTCTGGAGTTGCATGGAGACTGGCAACACCAAAAGTTTCTTTGTCAATGGGGCTTTTTTTTCTCAACGGTTATTACCAACACTGTTTGCGCCCAAGCAAGTTCTCTTGTCCATTTTGCGTTGTGAATATAGATACATCCACATTATCCCGCAGGGCTGCACAATCCAAACTTCATATAATCTGGTACTTGAGGGGTGAAGTGGGAGTTATTCTGCATTCAGTACAGGCATTTTGGAAATGAGAGAACAACTCCGACTGTCAGACACAACACCCATGGCATATGCAGGAATGGAAAGTGAGAACCCAAAAAATTTATCTGTCAGTGTGCATGGGTTTTTTTCTCCATGATTTTTGACAACACTGTTTGTGCATAATGAAGTTTTATTGCAGATTTTATGTTATAAATATTGAGACATCCGCATTATCCTGCAGCACTGCACAACCAAATTATCACGCAATTAGTGTTTGACCTATTTAGTGCCATATTCAATACTGGCATTTAGAAAAAGAGAGAACAACTCTGACTCCGGCTCTTTTTACAAATTTCCCAACAAAGAACCTCTCAGAGACTTGGTTCTGCGGCATGTGATCGAGAGCTGACACCCTGACAAGGTGTAGTAAAGGGGATACCGTGGTATTACCAAGCAACTGTACACCTAACCCATGCATAATTTGAATCCTAGAAATGGTCAGAATTTTATTCTATACCGCCATAACATAATGGAATGCTGTAGGTAGACACTTACCAGTGAAGTACTGTAACCATGCAGTGCACCCTTTCGAAACAGTTTCTCAATTGGAATATGTATTAGCTAGATGCGACACTCACGGTGTGACTGTGTTAGGCATATTGCTACTTGTTATCAGCAACTAATAAACTCTCTCCCCTTTAGGACACCTCATTTAATAACTTGAGTGTGACTTAATTTCCAGGTTTTCAGTCCCTCCCATTCTCCAGTCGTCACTAGCCAATATGTCAGTATCACCTTGTCATTATTTTTGGTGTGGTGCATTCAGTGACATTGTTCACCCCTTTCCCCGGATGACAAACAGTCGAATCACCTGTCTCTGTGGGGAGGGGGTATTTATTTTGTTTTCAAATGGTAGGAAAACTTGGCTTTCACTGAAATATATGTATAAAGATATAAGCGAACCGTATCACTACACAATGCAATGCTAACAGTGGTGGCAGGATTTTCCGAATTATGTCGAAGAGCCAAATCACCCCACTATGAGGGGTGCTTTCCGGGTCATTTTAAAAAGGAAGGAGAACTTGCAATTTAAACCACCTCCATAGTCATTGAAGGAAATAACCTATTCAGAGCTAAGATCTGGGCAGTGCCATTGACGGTCACAATGCCACTGAGTTAGGTTGCTTGTTCAGGCAGTATTTGAATAGGATCAACCCATAAGGGCACAACAGTGTATAACCTTTATTACACAAAATGCTTCATGAGGTTCAGTCTTGTTCCATGTTTTTTCTCCCAGGGCATGCTACCGTGTGTAAGAACAACATACTGCATGCAGCATGCTGTAACTTCCAGTTATTTCTGTCACCATTGCGAGCAGCACGCGATGCAGATCCATCTAACTTGAGAGTCGTTGGGTCAAACAACATCATGTGATTTACCGGGACATGTTTTCACAATCTATGCTCTGAGGTTGCATTCATGCTGTAACAAAACAAATTGAAGTCAGTCCACCGCTGCATATAGTCATCCGGTGGAGGCCCAGTAAAACCTTCCGATCTTACCAATCGATATTCTACAGAGCATGAAATCAGATTGGAGAGGTAGTCAGGATACTCCTCTCAAAGATATCATCATTTCTCTAGCTAGCTTATTCTCCTCATGTGAGAATGACAGAAAGCTAAACCTGAAATCACCCACCGCACGCCGGTGACCAAGTTCACCTGACTGACCCGAACCCCAAAAGCTAGAAACCAAAATCAGAATCACAGCATTTCCGTTTGGCACGTGCACAGGCGGGGACTCGGCTATTTGGTGTGCTGGGGTGCCACAGCGTGTAGAATTATAGTCAACGATCCGGGGATTAATCCCAAACGAAAGAAGGCAACCAATGCTCATTCTCCAGGGTTGGGAAGGCAACCAATGATCATTCTCCAGGGTTGGGAAGGCAACCAGTGATCATTCTCCAGCTAGGGTTGGGACGTGGGAGTTTCAATTTTTAATGTATGATAAATGCTGGATTAGTTACTTTTGAAGTATCAAATGTAAGTTAATCTTTACCTTTTTTTAAGTAACGAAAAGACACAATTCTTTACAATTTTGGAGTATTGATTATTCGTTCCTCTTGTAACTGAATGAGTGAATATAGTGCGATTTTCACATAAACTGATTTGAATCGCATTTCACAAAACTAGGTCCCAAATTAATAAAGTTTCCTACCACATATTATTACCTGCCGTGCTCCGTGAAGTGCTCTCCTTCAGTCAATAAATGAGGTTGAGGTGAGAACAAGTCTTGGCAAAAATATAACCTGACCTTGAGATTCTACATTATATTGTAGAGCTGACCATGACATCATGGATGCGACGACAATCGACCATGCCAGCACAGGATTTTAAGCAGTTGGTTATAACGAGTTTATTATTTGGAATCCACAATCATGAGTCAACTAAAAGGGATTTGTTCTCGTATATCTTTCGACAGCTCGCCTAAGTGCCATATAAAGCTCCTGCTCAGCCAAAAGAAGCTTGGAAATGATCCTAACAATAGCGTGTAAAGGGTGTTCAGGCATAAGTGATTTTTGTTACTGTTGCCGGAGAAGTTTTAGCATAATATATAACGGTAGACCAAACTGACGTTTTCTCTTCACTTTTGAAAGGTTTCTATATGCACATGCATGGTTTCTCACAAGAGGTGTGACCTCTCCATTACAGCTAGCACTATCCGAGGAAAGGTATAGATTAAAATTATTCCAAAAGTATTAAATACATGGTGAAACTGAGCTAAGGGGCAACCAGAATGTACCAGTTATCATCAATAATGACCTCTCAGATGCAAATGATTGCAAATAGGTGCCCACAGGACCTTTATTACTGCGGAGTAAAGGTGGAGACCTGACTGCAAGCAAGCGTGAGGTGGAATAGCACCAAAAAAATTAATATAGTCACCCAGGGGCTGAGGCCCGCGCTGAGCAAAGAGAGGCAGTAGTGCTGCCTTCGTTGAAGAGACCCACGGCTCCAGGGCGTGTGTTTAACATGAGTGAAAACACCGTAGAGGAAGAGCAGTGATTTATGGCCAAGGGTCGAACAGCCAGTGCGCCTGACATGAATGGGCTCTGCTACAAGCTTAACAAGCTTGCTGAGCAAACTGTGGAAGGCTGGCTATGTGCCTGAAGAGTGGTGTAAGGCAAATGGGGTATACATACCCAAAAAAGAGCAATGTTCTATATGCTAGCACAGTTTCGGCCTATCTCTTTATGGAACATTGAAGGGAAGATCTATTTCAGTGCGCTAGCAAAGAGGTTGACTAGGTTGCTGTTGGACAACGGGTTTATTAATACCTCCGTACAGAATGCAGGTGTACTAGGTCTTCCAGGGTGTTGGAAACATCTCAGCATGATTTGGAGTGCAATTCAGGGTGCAAAGAGTGGAAAGCATGATTTGGAAGTGGTATGGCTTGATTTATCGAATAGGTATGGGTCAGTACCCCACTCTGCAATAGAGTGTGCGACGCGGCATTACTGGCTGCCTGATAGACTGAAGAACATTGTTCAGGAATACTACCATGAGTTTAACATAAGGCATCTCGCCGCTTCTGTTTTTGCTGGTCATGGAGATGGCGATTCAGGAATCAGAATCAGTAATAACAGGAGTGAAGTTAGGCCTGGACAGGCGCTTATGGATGGATGGCATCAGAATAGTTAGCGCCGAAGGCTGAGGAGGTTGAGGAAGTCTTGTGTAGATTGGAACACCCGATAAGGCAATGTAAGATACACTTTAAACCCGTCAAACCAGATCGCTATGTATGAAGGTATAACACACCGCGATTGGAGGTGAGACAATTCCAACAGTTTTACAGCAACCGGTTACAAAGCTCGGTGCTACCAGTTCGGGTTACTATCGCGAGTGCTATGACGACTATTCCACTGTCAAACATTGAGTGAATAGAGCAAAAATTGACCGTAAAGTTCAGAAAATGGCTAGGTATTCCCAAAACTTGCTGTATGCCAGCTCTTTCAAGCTGTCACTATGCTTGGTACCGTGAGTCCAACACTTGGGCAATGTATTACCCTCTCCGCGACTACAACAACCAGACTCAGCAACTACCCAGTCAATCGGCATGGTTTCAAATCAATTTTAATGCTATACAAAGTCTAAACCAACACACAAAAATTAGGCGAGTTAAGATTAACCAAATGCTAATCTGCGCTTAGCACAGGCTAGAAGATTAAAACGCACCAGCATAATGTCTTACTACTATGGGTGACAAAAATGGCTATGGGACTGCCTTATATACCACGAGATACAGGATACAAAAACATCACAATCTGATTTTGATCAGTCCAGTGTCAATCTGGATTTAATATTGCTGCGCATCCTCCGGCAGGTATTGCGGTTGTTGTTCTGGCCATGTTGCGCACAACATCTATCTTGCGGCCCCTGACGTGTTCACGATGTCCTGATCCACCTTCTTAGCATCACGGCCCAAGGCTGATCCTGGGTGGTGTAGATCCTCACCTGGTACCAGGATCCCTATGTTAATCCTGCTTCTCATGTCCATCCCTCTCCAGCCCGGCCAGCCTGTCTACAAAACATTCGAACACGTCAGCTTCTGATCAACAAGTTTGCTCAGATACGTGCGAGCTGTACACAGCCCTTAACCTGCACCACTATATATGGTGAAGGAGCCACGAGTTTGCAGTTGTGAAACAATGCAAGAATCGGTTTTCAGTACACCGACTCATTCGCTTTTTTGGAAGAGAACATACAGCGATTGAGTCGGTGAACGTACTTAACAGAATGAGCCGCGTGAAGGCTTCTTGCTTTCATCCCTTCCGGCAGAGTCGCGATCTCTGTGGTTAAACCGGCGCCCTCTGGGCAGAGCAAAGGAGCGATTGCTCAGCCAGCGGTCTGTGAAGAGAATAGAGAGTGAGCATGCAGTCCTGTCAAGGGGAGTCAAGCGTCCCGTCAAGTGAAGTCCAGTGACACTTGCGAGTCGGGGCAGTCACACCAGCCAGCAAGCGAGAAAACCAGCGAGAGCATCCACACCAGCAAACGAGCACCAACATCAACAAGTGAGAACACCAACCGCCAGCAAACCTACAAACCTGCAAACCTGATAACCTGATAGAGGTGGGGGCCGATTGGTGTGGGGGCAGTCAGTAAAGTCACACACGCCAGTTGAGGCAGTGGTTCCGACCAGCGAGTCAACCGGTAAACATGGCACAAACACAAGCCGGCACATTTATAGCCAGATGACCTGGATCATCGGGCGGGGTGATGCAGCGGTTGAAGCAGTAGAAGACTACTAATGCTTCACCCGTGCCCAACGACCCCACCCAAAGAGACAGATAAGCTGGCCAGACAAAACCCTAGCTAAGATAGAAAGAAGAGAGGGGGTACAACCAACTCTCTCAGGGGGTCGAGGCCAGAAAGAACCTGATGAGAGAGGCGGGGTAGGCCAAATGGTACCAACCCATCGCCCGTCGCCGATCCCAAGCCCCACTACCCACGCCCCATGCCCAAACACCACCTAACTAAGAGAACAGGAGTAGGGGACCACCTCTATCAGGGAGACGGGGGAAGGGAGGAAGGAAACCTGATAGAGGTGGGGGCCGAGTGGTGCGGGGGCAGTCAGTAAAGTCACACTCGCCAGTTGAGACAGTGGTTCCGACCAGCGAGCCAACCTGCAAACATGTCACAAACACAAGCCGGCAGAACCCTAACTAAGATAGAAAGAGAGAGGGGGTACAACCAACTCTCTCAGGGGGTCGAGGCCAGAAAGAACCTGATTCCTAGTGCGAATGGCAATGCTCATTCATGGTCATTATATTCACACAGGCGCTAGCTGCTTTTGGCTAATCACTGCGCTTCTGTGGGATGACATCAGGGTCTGGGTAAAATTTAACTGAGAACAAATAAAGCTTGGTATGACGAAGATGCCACTACACATCCACGGTTTAGTAGCAGCTCGCTGTGACACGTAGCATTGCATAATTCGTGGGGATTGTAACAAGATAAAGTATTTATGTATAAGTAAAGCATTAATTCTAGTTACCGATCAAGGTGCAGAAGTCCAAGCTCATCTCCTAATCCATCCTCAGCAGCATGAAAATAATAAAAAATTAATCTGCACAGGCATCTGCTATAGTCACAATGTCTGATGGAAACAAGCAACAACCAATCATTCTTGAGTGAATTTAGTGAGCCCAATTTCTGCATCTACAAATGCTCTAAATTTGCAGTATTCGCATCAGCCAATGACAAACTCGGTAAACCATGGAAATACAGGGCTACAAATTGCAATGTCTCACCAGGAAAGTCAAGCCTAATATGAGAGCTACAGATCTGTTGCGAAAGCAAAAAGACTTTTTCAGAGCAGTTTTTCTCAACTGTCTGGGCCAGCAAAACCGGACTGAGTACACCTTTAAAAAGAGACTTTTATGTCACCTTTTTCTTTTTACTTTATTCAAAATCCACCGAGCTTCACATTACCTATTAGTTCGTAGTAGTGGTAGTAGAATTGCTTTAATTGCTTTTAAAGGATTTAAAATAAAATTTAGATAGTTTTGATAAGGAAGTCCATTACGCTACTTGCCAGATGGGCTTTATTCAGCTTGCTTTCGTAATAACCCACCCAGGGGAAACCGGACACAATGCACACACACGCGCGCGCACCACTCTTGGTGAGCTATATAACATGCTGCTATTCTGCAGAATTCCAAAGCAAAAACGGTAGGGACTTCAAAACCAAACCATAATTTTAATATCTTCCGAGTTTGGTATATTTATGGCATTATGGTCGCTCTCCATACTCCCTTCAGTTCATCCCTTCCCCGTTCATCCTCTCCTCATTCATTCCCCTCTGGAATCCACCTCATCGACCCACCTCATCGACCCCACTTTCTCCTCCTGCTAGAGGTGGCCTTTATTCTTTTCATTCATCTCATCAGAGGCCTTTCGATAGTGCATGGCCATGGATTGGAGGCTCTTGGGTTCAAGAACTAGTATTTCGGCGCACCACCTGGGAGAGTGAACCTCGCGTAATTCCTATCTCACAACACTTCAGCGGGTATGCGGATTTGGCGGTACACCGGTGGACCTGCCATTTCTCAGGGATCTAGACGCCCCTGCCCTATGCATAGTCACGGCTCGTCCTTGGGCAGGACGTAGCACCAGCCGGGCCCCTCGCTGCCTTGCGAGACGCTAGGGATAGCGAAAGGCTAAGGGTACCAACCCTGACAGAAAGGTTTAGTTAGGGAACTTGGTTAGG
>Ga0224511_10002232_pt1 | contig 12817 bp, 4 predicted proteins | sample SF_May12_sed_USG_2_FD_169988 | JGI IMG/M metagenome (GOLD analysis project Ga0224511, IMG submission 169988) | Sediment microbial communities from San Francisco Bay, California, United States - SF_May12_sed_USGS_8_1 | ecosystem: Environmental > Aquatic > Marine > Sediment | place: USA...
TTTCCAATATTGACGAGGATTGTTAACACTTAAATCGTTTAGGGAGAACTCAAGATTGTTAAGAAAAAGTAATTTTGCGTGTTTTTTCATGTTGTTAATTTTGTTTCTAGCCTTTTTGTAATTATTCCAATCAACAAGGTTTGTAGAGGTTTTGGCCTTATCGTAAAGTCTATCTCGCTGTAAAGATGCAAGCCTTATTTCGGACGTGTACCAAGGTTTATCATTTGGACCAACTTTAACAAAGTTATTGGGAATACATGTTTTGGCCAATTCGATAAACTTGCTAGTAAATAATTCACAAGCTTCATCTAATGAACCATGGGAAATAAAAGACCAGTCAACGTTTGTAATAAGTGAATTTAATTTGTTAAAATCAGCTCTTTTATAATTCCAAACCCTTCGTTTGGTGGGAGTTAACGGTTGCAGGTCCATGTTCATATATAGGTATGTTGCAAAATGGTAACTAATATGTGGGGGCCATTTTGCAACATACCTATATATGAACATGGACCTGCAACCCGTGCCGTTCATGTTGAATATGATGTTGTATGTTTCTTTTCTGTGCAAAAGTGAGTAGATGTTGCTTCATTAAAAGTTAAATAGACATACTTATTAAAGTGAAATTCACTTTTGGCATATCCATCTTTTGTTATAAAATGCGCAAAATAATTTGATTATTTAAAGTCAACAAAGCACTGTTTGGTCATAAACATGGTAAAAAATCTAAACTATCCCTGAAAGTCTAAATAACTGCGGCAAACCATTCATTATAAGGGGAAATCAATTTTCTTGCCCACGGACACAAAAAAGATTTACCTCATATTACATGCATTTTTCATCTTTTTAAATATGTTGTCAATTTTTTTTAGTGTCAGACATTTTACATCACATTGTTTTTGCTAAGACTCTTACATTAAATCATTTTTAAGATAAGTTCTTTTCAACTCAATTTTCTGTGCTCTATCTCCTTTAAGCAAAATTTGCCGTGGAATTGTCCCACAGTTTTAGATGTAAACATGCGCAGAGCTATGGTCCGCTTGACCTAGGACTACGTCTATTTAAGAAAGGCCCAGACATGTCGACCTCGAAATTATCAACATTGTTCATGTTCCATTCACCTTGTTGTGAATTTTAAAGAGATAAGGCCAAAAACAAATTAATTAGTTGGTCGATAGATTTCTCGCACCTAAGGATGAAAATAGAAAATAAATTATGCTAATTTATATATATATACAATGTACATAGTTATCCCTCATGTACAACAGAGACAGAGACTTACATTGTAATTTATTTTGTCTGTTGAAACTCTGCACAGTCAATACAAACAAGTACTGAATAAATAGTCAAATAAACCTAACTTCTGATTATCAAAAGAAATACTTATGGCCTGCAATGCTAAAACTCTGTTACCTCATGTTTCTGTGGTACATGTACCTCTGTTGTCTTGGTTACTAGTGTCCAAGCTATGTAAATGATGTAGATTTCAATGAGACAAATAATTCATTGTACATAATTATTTTTCAAATGTAAATCTTAATGTTTTTTATTATAATTATGACAGCGGCTGATCGTAATGTATAAAGAACAATTAAATGATATTCAAATTGAAAATGAAACATAGGATATTTAACTTTAATGTGAAACATAGAAGAATAAACTTTAATAAAGCTTTTGATTATTGATTCCAGACTGGGAATGATTGCTTGCATCCTTCAACTATCTTTTGTCTTGTATTTTATTAATATGTGGAAAAGGTCATAAGGAAGCATAACATAGGGCAAAACAACAGCCTCTGTTTCATTGAAGCTATTCAACGATGTCAGTGAACATATCACGATGTCGAAAGAAAAAACCCCCCAAAATATTGCAACAGAATTTCATTGAAATAACCATTGCATCATAATTCCATGCAGGTACAAGTTGTCTTAGCTTTACACTTACAGAGTTGTCCACAAAAGTGGAGTTCGTCAAATGCTCAGTGCAGTTCAAACTCGTCTTACATGTACCTTGTGCAGGCTTGAAGTCTATTGCCTTTTTGTTGATTGCCTTTTGTCTTTTATGATCTTTGGGAGAGTACTTTTAGAGTTTCGCGTGAAGACATCTAAAATACCAATAGGGAGAGTACTGTTAGAGTTTAGCGTGAAGGCATCTAAAATACCAAGGTGTTTGTTTAGATCTATACCAAGGTATATTTTAACTAGTTGTATAAATATTCTTTGTAGAATATCCTGTTTTAGGGCGTATATCTTATCATTCTTTGGCTAAACGCACGTTTTATTTTGTTGTGAGAACAAAATATACATATTTAATGTCTTAATACAGACGTTAACATTGCTTTTTATTTTTTGTTTTGGATGCAGGTTTTGTATTTTACGCCTATCCTTCGCACAAAACAATTGGTAAAATGGAATTAATATTTTTTTCCCTGGCAGGCTCTAATTTTGTTTTTAAATCCATCGACCAAGTCATGAATTCATTGTAGCCTAAGCTCATAGGTCCAAATATAGAATGTAGAAAAAGATCAAATTATCTTAGTTCTATGTGGGTGAACACCATTTATCTTGTGACATTAATTTCGTCTTCGTTTTTATCGGAGTTAAAGGCACCACAACACATTATGCGTGATCGGAAAACTATTTTCTGAAGAGAATTAAATCAATTATTTAATTGAATTATGTGCTTTGAAAATAAGTGTATGGATATTTTTCTTTTGTTTTTGTTCTTATATTTTGTGTTTATCTGATTTAAAAATTACTTTGGTATAATAAATTTAACAAGGCAGTCCAAAGGACATCTACATCCCCGCGATATTTTTCAATAATTTAAGCATGTTTGTAGCCCTTTTCTGTCGAAAAAACAACACGTGTCGTTCTAATGGTATAGTGAAAAATACGGCGATAACCCAACAACAGCAGGAAGACTTCAGCAATTTTATTAACCAATTTTATACATGAATAAAAAAAGTTTGACATGAAAATATAGCTGTTACTTTACCGGTAAATAAATAGAATTAACTCATGCCTTCTGCACATTGTGTCAGTGAATTGAACATATGAACCAAGTTTCATGACAGTACTACCAAGAATAAGGGAGATAATGAAACAGACAGACGGACGGACGGACGGACGGACGGACAGACGGACGGACGAAGGTCATTTATAATATCCCCTCCCACTTCGCGGTGGGGGTATTTAAACATTTGTATTGATGAGTTATATTGCGGTTACTCGTAAATTGATTCAGTGTGATAAGCATGCTTTGACAATTATTAAAACGAGTGGTTAATTTGCGGTTAATTTAAATCAAGTTAAGACTTCTGTCGCGTTTTGATTTGGTATGCATCCTTTAACCAACTTAAACAGCGATATTTATAAATACAAGGTCGAAACTATGGTCACGACTGTTCCTGTTTCTTTCCACCAGCAAGTTTTACTGTCATTGAAGTGGAAGATAAGCCTGGCGTGGCAGAGCGCTTATATACTATTACGACCATAGATATAGGTGGCGGACGCAATTTGGTAAGTAATTTAATGTGTAATTAGGGAGAGCGTTTCACTAAGTCTTGCATTAGAATTGTGTCGGTCAATATAATAAAGATAGTAATAGCTTGGCTTCTCAACTATGTTGTTTTTTTGGCGTAGCTGTCTAATATCCTTTTTGACCTACATTTCTGTATAATGACGTCTGTCTGGGATTTCAGCAATCCACCGTTCTATTGGATGATTTCATAAGCACTGAAAATGACGTGTGGGGAAACAAGCGAAAATCCCGTTTTCGATTAGATGAACCTGATACGCGCGAAAAATAAAGGCCACACTATTGGAATGCATGTGTTTTACGAAATTTTGCTTCGTTCGTAGATTAAATTTTTGTGGTATTGTTTTCTAAAGTGTTTTTGATATTGAAACAATAAACAGTTACGTGTTAAACAAAATATTTTATGGATAAAATGAATTACGTCTCCAGATGACTTGATGTGAACTGGTTTATAGTAAAAAGTTTGACATATTACCCAATAATTATTACGTTAGTCTCACTACGTCCAGATTCCGGGGTTTACACTTTGAGAGTCATGCAATAAGTTTGTGCTGTAAAATTTGCATGAAGGTTAGATGTATCTCTGAAATTTAATTGAATCTAAGAGGTTAAATTCCACTATTATAAGTAATGAATTAAATTAAAAACTGGAACAATGGAACATTTTTTATGAATAAATTATATTTATTGTTGCCCATGTTTGCGACTAGGAGTTCATTTGTCTAGATTATATAACGCAACTACTTTTGAGTTGAAAATGCCATTTAATGTTAATGACTTGAGCATGTGCTTTGTGTACAAGATAAGACTTGCACGTTTTTCCTGCCTCTGTCTGTCATTACACAAGTAATAAATGTCCTTAACGGAATTTGAAGACATCACTTACTTTCTAACAAAGTTCACCGAAATAGCTGTCCACTGATCCTTGACAATAATCATTCTAAGTTTTCCGTCATCTGTGTAAGATTTATGTACAAGTACTTTTTTTCCTTTTTTTAATCCGACGCCGTTTGTCTTTTTTTGAAAGACATTTCTTGTTTGTTTTTATAACTAATCGCCAAAGGTTGAACTTGGATTATGGTAGATACTATGCCTTTAACTATTCCAATACTCCAATCTAAGTTCGTTACGTAGAGTCCAACATTTTATGTATGAACCGTTATGCCTAGGATCAGACCGTGGAATGATCTTAGTCTCGTGCAGGCTATGTGTGTGTTTTCTCGTGCAGGCTATGCTTCCTGAGGGCTTTCCCTTTCATCAGTTTTGTCTGTATCAACTGTGTACCAAGGTATATTAACCACTCATGACCCGTTGTAGGTTTCTGTTGTATGTTACAAATAACCACACATTTGGAGAGGCAGCTTTCACAGACGTATGCAACATTTTTCCTTGCGGAACAACTTGACATACTTTGTTTATGTAACTAAAGATATTGTTGTGTGCTTGTTGGAACAATGTTAAGAATTATGCACGGTAAACTTATATTATTCGCCTAGTGACTATATATACCTGTTTTAGTACACACTTGTTTCTTGTTTCAGACCAGCTTATGCGTTTGATATGGGGACTATGACCCAGGTAACCAGTTTTTATATCGATCGTTTGTGTCGTCTTTAAACTAAACTGACGAAAGGGAAAGCCCACAGGAAGCATAGCCTGCACGAGAAAATAACAGCCTCGGTTTTATTGAAGCTGTTCATCAGTAGTAATGAATGATTGTTTAGACGGTAAACAAAAGTACCAATTTGTCCATGTTTATTTAGTTCATTACTTCAATTACTGCAAAAGACACGTTTGGTCGTGTTTTATTTCAAACCAGCTTCTGCATTGTTTATTCTCATGCTTAAACCAACCATTTGTATACACGATTTTATCTTAAATGTCATATTTACAAACTTGATCGTTGAACTATATAGGAAAATATTCAGTCTCTATATGCCTAACGTCAAACTCGTCAAAACATGACAACAATGACCATTAATTGGAAAATCCATACCAGCGGCGTTAGTCATTGTGCAATATCCAAACATTAGAACATAACCTACATTTGTAGCCAATGAGATGAATTGGTTGCCTCCATTCTTAGTTGTTAAGAGTTGGCTCTTAATGGAGGTAACATGTTGCCTTGGCGGGAATTGATAACTCCGCCTTTTTGTCCATATTTGGCTTAGTAAAGCATGCCATGTTGCGATGATTTGCTCTACATGTACATAACATAGTTGATTATGGTGGCTATTGAAACAGGTTCAATGGAACGAGGATTATGCCAAGAAAAAAATATGTGTTAAAACAGTATGAATTACCTTGGATTAAACTGACATGAAAGATGAAAAGGTACTTCAAATGTTTATTTAAATAAAAGCTTACAACGTGAAAGAAGAAACTACAATGATCATGTTTTTATTTTTTTAATGATTAATTTCTCCTTACTATCCTCACGTATTATCATATAGCATAACCAATGTGTTCGGTTTTATTGGCCTTACATTAACATTTATAAGTAGGATTTTGGGAATCAAAACATACAACATTGAAATTATAAAACAATTATAAACAATATGCACCAAACTAGAATACATTTTAAAGTCACCTACTTTTTAGTCTGTGCAATTGCGGTGATTTATCCATTTTTGCATATAAATATTCCACTGCACATTGTAAATACGATATCATAGTTCATCACAAAAGTGTTACCTCATGCATGCATAAATGACTTCATGTATTGCTTTTCTTTATGGGCAAGCAATAGAAATATAGGTTATGTTCTAAGTATGTTAGAACATGACAGAAATTCTTAATGGCTAAGAGGAGGCTCGCTCACTGCGTTCGCTCCGCCCCTCTTAACCATTAAGAATTTCTAAGTCATGTTCTAACGTACATTTCTTGTCTAACTTCACACTGTCCAGAGCATTTTCTTTTAGTATGTTACATCGTCTCATCTATTGGTCCTCTCCCAAAGACCAGGGTCATGAATTACACATACTTAAACTATTAATAGTAGAACAAGAGAACTGGGTCTTTAACCTGAGTCTTCATATGTCTTTTTCTGTTAAACCGCTTGTTCTATTTTGTTAAAACTACACGATAATGATCCCTGGGTGCAAACTTTTTTAAGTCGTTTGCAAAAGGTCACGGGTCAGAAAGTAAGTTTCAAAAATGCAATTTTTAAAAATACTGAATACTGAAAATACAAGGCTTAGAGCTTTTTTAAAATATGTGTCATTAAATATAGATCCTTTATATAAGATATCAAGCGAGCCGTGAAAGAAGGTTCATCTCAAAACACTTGTTCAAACATTGAGCTAAGTCCACAGTAGTATACTGACTGATTCTACGTGGTTTCCGCCGTTACGTCTACGGCTTTTTCTCGACTTGTACTCGCTCCATTGCTCGTTTAATCTTATCGCCATCTTATCTTATCTGCAACATCGTATTTTTAGTCATAAACTACTAAAAATTTGAAGTAAAATTAACAATAATAGAATAATAAACATTTATAAAAGTATGAAATAAAGGCTTAAGAAACTTCTATAAATGTAAAGAATAATACAAGAAAAATATTGACTAAATGAAACTTTCCCATTGTTCTCAGTTTAAAATAGATTTTATTCCCTATATAAATGGATATTGGTTTTAAATTGTTTACCAACGATTTGTAAAAGAAGGTAAAAAATATTACATTTTAGTACTCTTGACCTGACACCTGAATCTCGTTGAGAAGTTGTGAACTGAAGTAGAAGTTTGACGGAATTAGGTACAACATTAGATTTTAATGAACGAGATTCAGGTGGCAGGTCAAGTGATTGAGGTAAGTTTTGCAACCATAGAAACATGACAAAACATCATTATTGTTAAAGTCACCAGAGCACGGTTTGGGAATTAACATGGGAAAAAATCTAAACTATCCCTAAAGTCTAAATAACTGCGTAAAAGAGCATAAACAATAGGTACCATGTGCTATTCTTCATCTTTTAAAATATCTAGTCAAAATTTATTTTAGTGACAGCCATATTAATCACATTTCTTTGCTAAGACTCTCACCTAAATCATATTTTAAGATAAGTACGTTTCAACCCAATTTTCTGTGCTCTATCTCCTTTAATGTGTATATGTGCAACTGACGTTCAATATTATATTTCTACACTTTTTAACTAAGAATATTTATAAACTCACTAGGACACCGAACGTTTACTTAATAAAATTTATTACTGAAGGCTTATCATCCCATCCAACAAGAAAAATTAAATCTAACACTATTTTTATTTATATATTCATATTTTTATGCTATTATGTACGCCATTTTACTCAGTGACGCATATTGACACATATAATTTTACATACAATATAACATGTCTGTTTCAGTGCGCTTGGTTTATTGTCATCTTGGTTAGTCTGCAGATGACCACTGGATTCCTGCTCGCAAACGACCAGTGTTTTGACGTCTGCACCTGTCTATACCCGACCACCATAAGCTGCCACTCACTCGGCCTTCAATCATTCCCCGTGTTTGACCTACCAGCTGGGTTCTTGTCTACGTCTCATGTAACCGTTCAGTTAAATTCCAATATGTTAACTGAAATTCCTTTCGGAGTGTTTAGAAATTTTTCAAACATTAAACCCATCTTTAACGATGTGACCATATCCCTATCGCTATACCAAAACCATATTTCACGAGTTCATAACGGCGCATTTCTCGGACTTGAAAAAGTAAGCCTGTATTTGTATTTGAATGAAAATAGTCTTACATCAATCTCTAACGAGTTTACGCGTTTAAGAGGTCTAAAAGAGCTTTATATTGAAGGGAATCCTTTGACGGTTACCGGGTTAAACGTCGGTGTGATAAGTCAAATGTTTTACAATAACGCTATCACAAGGATCAGTCTCAGTTCATACGAACTACTAAAGAAGGTCATGACGTATCAACAGAACACGATCGTCTCTCTGGATCTTTCTGATATGAACGAGACTCGATTCGACCAAGGACTGTTTATGAAAGAACAAACTTCTTCATTGAAAAACATGGAAATCAAACGTTGCGAGTTTGGCGATTTTTCTGAAATTCTATGTAACCTTGACCTTAAAAAGTTTGCTATACATACGTGCAAACACGTCAATGACACCACGCTGCAAGGATGTCTTCAGAACAATACCAAGACCCTGGATATCCGAGACTGCGCCACAACAGACGCCTTCGATCCAAGCGCCTTCTACAACGCGCCTGTGACGGACCTTGTTCTATGGGGACACATGACCTTTGTGCCGAGAAGGCTACTAAATCACTGGCTCAATCTCAGTACGATAATCTTTACTGAAATAACTCATATTGTTAAGAAGGAAGACTTTGAAGGATTGACAGAACTTAAAAATATATACTTCACTGATGATATAAGCGCTGTGGATGAGGAAGCCTTTAATACAAACCTTAAACTGGAAGTTATTAGTCTTTCATACTCTTTCTCACTTACTAATCTCACACAAAGCATAAAACACCTGACACACTTGAAAACGCTTCAACTACCGGATATGACGTGTTCCTGTGCGACAATGGGTGTCGTAAAAGGCGGCAACTACTCGGCTGTAAATATATCAGGAAACTGCAAGAATATGCCCGGAAAATCCATAAAGGCATACCTCGTTAACGACATCACTGCATGTCCCTAACACGTGACACGTGAACATTGCTAGGATTCCGAATGCACATTGACATGTGTTCTATGTTCAACCATTCGTGAAATATAAATTCAAAAAGTTAATTGTTACCTTTTTTACTGTTCCATATATAATACACAATGTAATATTATATTATGGTTATATACTAAGAGTCACTGAACGTATATATAAGCCTTATTGCGATTGTAAATCATAACATTTTTTTTCAAATGGGAAAGGCTTCGACGGGTCTTTAATATCTACGAACAACAGCATTTTAGACAGATATGGAAACAAAGCTTTGCCAATAGTTGAAAAATAGAAATGTTCGTTCATTTCCGCCGTGGAACGCCTTTCTTACGTTTCTTATATTACTCGTTTTGGGGGAATGCTTTTCTTAAGGTAAGCACATAATACTCGTAATAAGACATGTATTATACTATGAGCTTGGCCTTTGTTGGAATCATATATTGACGGAGATGGTTCAATTACAAGGAATTTACTGCATAGTGCAGCCAGGTATTTGAGAGTAATGCAATTATGATCTTCGTACAATGGATATGATAAGAGTGGTCATACATTTTTTTTTGGTAATATAAGGTACATACAATTTAAGCATACTTTACGCAGTTGTCTTGTTGTGTACTTGCAACTTGCATTTGTGAGTTGTAAAGTAAGAGGCAACACACAAGAGACTGAAAAGACGAAGTCAAGTGTCCAGTATTGAGGTCATACTTGGTTTGATTTAATTAAATGTTATTATGAGAAGGTTTTAAATATATATTACACGGTCAACATTATTGTACCAGTATAACAAATTTTGTAGTAGGAAAACAGGCATTTTGTGGCATTTAGATTTAAGTAAAAAGGACTTAATTAAACTAATGAAATAGAAAATTGCATCAAACAACCATACAATTAATCTATTATATATGGACACCAACAGTAGAGGATAACATCGGTAAATTACAACCATCTTGTCGTGAAAGTCACGGTAGTGGTTAGATGGTTAATTAAATAAGGCGATGTCATTTGTTTGACACTGATTAGTGACTGTCAGATATGTATGGCGCCACACCATCGTCCTATTGATCCAGGACTATTTAAGCAACGCAGGCATATGTCGATCCCGAATTTATCAAAAATGGTGTAATTCAATACTGTACATTACGTATTCTAAATCGGTTTTAGTTTACAGTTACAAATATAGAGCTACTCGTGATGATAGTTCCACGAACGCGAATGGTAAAATCGAGCTTATATTTCTGATATTCACTTCGTAAAACAAAATCCTGTGTGTGTGACCTTTGTCCAACATAATTCAAATATATATGACAATATTTAGTTGTTATAACGTTAATTTAAATTAACATTGTGCAGACACTCGGAATATCGGTACAACAAAGAAGTCTACATTTATAGAAATACAACATACAAATGGCCCTTCTGCTTTTGATAAGGTTTAGACATATTCTTATGTTTAACTATAAACAAACTGTTAAGAAGAGAACAATCTTCATTTGATAATCAAAGTACTTCAATTTAAGGAATAAATTTCGTGTTTGATAAGTTCACCGAGTGATGAACGTCATTAGGGCTGGTTAAAGTGTGTGGAATCCGAAGGTGCGAATGGTAATATTTTAACAACAACATGTTTAAAAATACAACCATACAATCAATAATTTTTTTTCGCCGATATGGTTCAATGCCTCATAACATGAGGTCCCATCGATTTAAAATGAGTAAAACTCCATTTCATTATGTTATGTCGACGCTACAATTACATGTTAACTGTATTCAACCATTCATCTCCACTTATATCAAGACTTTTTATCACTTATAACCAATATAGCACCGTGTTTCCTTTAATAAAGTCTGAGGAACGTCTTGAAAATCTGTCAAAACAGCTGCATCATGTTTACTTCCGGTAAAAGTAGAATGACGTCAAAGTGCGACACATACCATTAAAACTTGTTTGTTTTGCGACGGTTGTGTCCCTTTTTGAACGGTTAAATAAACCGAGTAACAACTACATTTAGTAATCAATGAAAGTCGACGTCTGTATTGAGAAATACAAAATCTGTTTGGGGAGGCTATGAGAATAGCCTTACATCTTGTAGAAGCTATCTTTAAATAGCAACATTCTAAAAATAGCGGGGAATTCCTGACGTCATCAGTGTTTTCCGTACCTTTGCGCGGTGATAAGGCTAACGATGTTCATCGAGGAATGAACTTCATTCGTCCGGTAAAAGATATTGAAGCAATGGAAATAGAGGTGTAAATATAAGTCCGTAGCCTTTTCAGAAGGTTTGAGATAAACAATGAACCGGGGTCGAAAATGGTAAACAATGTTATGTTACAGACATTTTTTTGCTTCAACAAGGTACTTATCCGGAAAAATCATCGAGAAAAACATGTACAACTACATATAAGCAAACGTATCGTTCATGATATATGGCGCCTGCATTGCTTCTCAAGTCAAGCCAACGTTAGGAACTAAATTACCGCTCAAACACTAGGGGGCGTCCGTGGTGTGGCATCTTTCATTACCATTAATAAACAGTTTTGATAAAACCGAGGTTGATTTTTTCCCATCCGAGCTATGCTTTCTGAGAACTCACCTTTTCTTCTGTAAAAACATGCATTTGTGTGTCAAAATGTGTCAAAAGAATATTTCATATTTTCATATGTTTTTACAGGAAAACTTCTTTTATATGTACCAGATTTTATATGATGCTGGCACGCAATCTCGCTATGTTTGTGTTAAAATCTACGACCTGTTTGCCATTTACTATGTAATGAAACGTAACTTCACTATTTGGAATAAAAGAAAAGAGAGTGCCACCAATTTGGAACAGTCTAAAATGAGTTTACACGTACGTGTAATATCAGAACAAATGCGTCAAAACATACAAAGGGGTACACATGGGGTGGCTAGCAGACAGACAACGTTTATTGTCTTAAACCATACATTTTCTTGACAAAACATAAATATATTCATCATAATTATACAGTGTCAACTTGAATCATGACATGAACGAAAAATAAATAGAGGAAAAAATAGAAAAAATAGTAAACTACATATAAACATTCAAGTAAATAACATGATAAAAATATAGGAGGATGGACACATTATTTACAGCAATGTTAAGGTTATTATATATGTATTATATCAGGTAACAATAAATGAATTTCTTAGATCAAATGCCTGACAAATATATGTACTAAGATTTTTAATTACAGTTCTATTACATGATGTCATCAATTAAACAAATTTTTGCATGCTTGGTCTTCTTATATAAGAAGGTTTGATACAGTTTTTACTTATATGTTCATATATTGGGCATTTAATAACAAAATGGAATTCGTCTTCAATATCCTGGCTATTACAAAAAGTACAGTAACGTTGACTTCTATCAATTCGTTGTCGGGTATAACGTCCCGTTTCTACAAAGAATGAGAAGACACACATAATTGCTTTTCTGAGATTTTTTGGAAAAATCTCAAGATAAGCCTCAATACTAAGACTTGTTTTCAAATATTTATACGTACACAAGGTACCACTATTACAAATGTTCTGCCATCAGGCTTGTTTAAAATTGTCTAACACACAATTTTTAAACAATACATG
>Ga0224511_10002233_pt1 | contig 12814 bp, 9 predicted proteins | sample SF_May12_sed_USG_2_FD_169988 | JGI IMG/M metagenome (GOLD analysis project Ga0224511, IMG submission 169988) | Sediment microbial communities from San Francisco Bay, California, United States - SF_May12_sed_USGS_8_1 | ecosystem: Environmental > Aquatic > Marine > Sediment | place: USA...
CCCCACCACTCTGTCTGTAGAGGAAGTGCGATTCTGAAGTCCCAAGAATAAATAAACGAAAGAAACTGCAGGTAAAGAATTGTTATTAGGAAAAAGTGGTGTCCCTTGATTGTACATACACACACACATTGATTACTGATATAGCTGCCCTTATATAGTACGATTGTTTTTCAGTTTTATTTCTGCAATTTGAATATGACCGCCATGACAGCGTTCTTTTACGTGCGCTATTCATTGCACAGAAAACCTGTTTTTTTGTGTTCGCTATTTATAATCTTTGGCAATAATTTATTACAGTTTTTTTAATCTTAAATACATAAGGAAATCTGGAACCATTTTTAGAAAAAAATAACATAATTGACTTAAAAATGCGGTCTATTTTGTTTATCTTGGTTCTGATTGGATAGACTCATTTTCACCCCAAAAATTAATGCGCGAATGCGCTAAAAAGCCGGGTACTAAATGTTTGGATAGGAAGGGGGGTTTTGAAAACCGATGCCCGGCCCAAAATGACCATATTTTTTCAGCTGCATCCCTTGGCAAAAAATAGTCCGCTACAGTGCACTGAACTAGTACGTGTGTACATGCACGTGTACCTGGGATACCGGAACTCGGCCGTTATACGGATCGCGCGTAAGGCCGATAATAATATTAATGTTATCATACACATGTTAACGTTAAAACATGTTTTTAAAGGTGCAGTCACACTACAACGTATGAAAATCGCGGGAAAAACTTATACGCACAACTTATAAATGTTTAAACCCGAGCCATCTACGAAGGTCTGTCTGGGAAGCGTTTGTCACCGTATGCGTACATTGCGTAGCGTATACAAGCGTATGAGTAACGTATCCATAACGTATGTGAGCGTATGCGAGCGTATGAGTAACGTATGCATAACGTATGGAAGCATAAGAGTAGCACTGACTTTCCACTGTGGACTGTCCCAGTACCTTCTTTTCTAAAGAAACTCCGAGGTGTCAAGATGCATGCACAAATGTATAAGGCCCATTCACCTCCTTTTCCTTCTCCTTTGTCTTTCATTTAGTTTTATTTAAGTGTCACATTTATTCAATCAGATTGGTGGTTTTGGTGGAGAAGAGCTCCTTTCTCCAACTGACGAAAATGGAGAAAAATGGCCTTTTTATTTATTTTGAGCTCAACTGGCCACCGTTTGTACCAACGTATGAGTAACGTACCTCTATCGTATGTCTAGCGTATTCAGCGTATGCCTAGCGTATCCAGCGTATGCCTAGCGTATGATGAGCGCATGAGTACTAAAAAGTTTGAACATCTCCAAAACAGTTATTTATCCCCTGCGTATACCAACGTACACCGACATATGCCAGCGCAAGAGGAATGTACACGACGTATGCCTAGCGTACCCCTAACGTATATCTGCGTATGCGAGTGAATGATCATACGCTGGCATACGCTAATGCCATAGTTTACGCTGTAGTGCGACTGCACTTGAAGGTGCAGTCACACTACAGCGTATGATAGAAGTATAAGTAGCGTATGATAATTTCAAAAAACAACTTATAATCACAACTTTTGACTGTTTAAACACGAGCTATTGACGACGGTCCTTCATTGTAGCGTTTATTACCGTATGCGTTGCGTAATCAAGCGTATGACTAACGTATGCATAACGTATGTGAGCGTACGAGTAACGTATGCATAACGTACGCGAGCGTATGAGTAAAGACTAGTTTGCATGCGTGAACATATGAATAGAACCGACTTTCCACTGTGGACTGTCCCAGTACCTTAATTTTCAAACTAAATTCCAAGGTTTAAAGATGCATGCAGAATTTCTTCAGCCTATTCTCCTCCTTTCCCTTCTCTTTTATTTTCCATTTCGTTTAATATAATAAAGTATTAAATTTATTCAATGAAAAAATTGTTGAAGAAAAACTTTTGTCGACAACTGAAGAAAATAAAGAAAATGGACCCTTTATATATTTTGAGCTCAGCTGGCCACCGTTTGTACCAACGTATGAGTAACGTACCTCTAGCGTATGTCTAGCGTATCCAGCGTATGCCTAGTGTATCCAGCGTATGATGAGCGTATGCGTAACGTATTATCTATACGCTCGCATACGCTGACAATTTTTAAACATGTCCAAAAACTTATTTTAGTATCTACGTATAACAACGTACACCGACGTATGCCTAGCGTACGTCTAACGTATATCTGCGTATACGAGCGTATGGTCATCCGCTGGTATGCTGATGTCATACTCTGTAGTGTGACTGCACTTTTGAGAAGTGTAGATGCAATCGTAATTTAATATTCTTAAAAGTCTTACATTTTATACATTATAACAAACAAAACAAACCCATACTCAATTGGTACCTCAGACTGTGTAAACTCATGTTTTAGTTATAATTGTTCAAATATCGCCATGGTTATTCATTTGCATACGACAGGTAATGTTCATGTGATTGTATTTTGATTTTTGTTAATTTATCCAACATGAAACGTATCTTTCGAATTAATTCACAATTGATCAGATACGAAACCTGCAAACCGTTCACCTACGGCGCGGAGCTTCGCTAGCAGAGATAATACCAGCGTCTGAAGTATAAGCCGTATAAGCCTATACAAGCCGCGGGATTTTATTAAACGAAGACGAGCATGGACAAAAAGTTCTGTGGTTTTGCTATAACCATGGGAGTTTCTAGTGTGTACATGATCTTTGTTTGATCTGACTTTACTACAGTGTTAATAAAGAAGAGGGATAACAAAAAAACACCAACATTACTTTCTCAATAAACACTTTCATTTGTTTGACTGTTACAGACTACTTTGTTAAGATTTAAAATCCATTTACAAATGTTTTCGAAGAATAGGGGCTTCATTGTGCTATTGTTTAAATAACGAAAAAAACGAAAATCGCAGTGTGTTGTAAGTTTAGGAAATGAGGAACTTCTTATTTAGAATATAATAATTACTAAAATAATAAACTTAAAATAGAGGTTTATGTACCTATAAAATAGACATAAATTAAAGTATTTATTCATTAAAGAATACACAAATCAAATTAAAAATCATGTTAAACTTGATAACCACCATTTAACAAATACGGAAAAAGAATATAATGCGTATCCTCCTTGAATGTCTTTTATCTTTAAAATGAGTATTTATCTTAACTTAGCCCCGCGATTGCTTTACTTGTCCAGTCATGATATTATTTTTTTCGAACATCGCTATATTGATATGTGTTATCTTGAGAGGTATGGAGTACTTGAAAAAGAAAAGAACTTCGTCATCATCGGGTTATCTATGTATAAAACTCTGTTTGGCAAATACCACATGGATAGTAATCAAACTGGGGTTTTCTGGTTTTTTTTTCTCTTTTCATGTTTCAACAGGTGTGCGATTGTGACGACCCAATTAAGTACTGAACTTTAATTTAACATGCTACTGTCGTAAACAAAGTGAACACAGCTTAATCTACGGTGTTTATGTGCCCCTCACATCTGAAATATTGTAGTCAACTATATGTCTCTAAATAATTTAAAATGCAACTGTAACTGTGGGTGTCTAATGCCATTTCTTGGATTCATCCCATTACAGTTCACAATCAGAAATCACAGCACCATTCCTGTTTTCATTCACCTCTCGGTGGCATACACGTTCCAGAAACCCAGTTATGTTTCCTGGAGGGCTGATTGCACCCCACAAATGTGCTCCGACTGTGCCCGTGACCAACATGCCCAAGCCGCGTGAGCACCGATCTGACCGGGGCGTTGTCCTGCCCGCCGCCGATGCATGTAAATTAATATGTATTTCTACGTCTTCGACTATATCAGCCAGCTGCATTCTAAGGCTGTCTATAATGTTGGATGGTAAACTGTGTAAAGGGATATGTTGTCTAGTAAGTTGACTATATAAGTCTGTTGAAGCCTTTAAAGGTATGATTTTGATTGCAATTTGGTCATGTCAAACAAGCAACATTTAATAATGTGACTTCGTATGGCATTGGCTGTGTCATGTAAACCAATGTTAAGGCTTGACCTTAGTAGTTAAGTAGTTTAAGCTAGAATAGGTTTCTTTCTGGTATATACTAGACTGCTATAGGCTTGGCGTACGATTCTCTCATTTATCTGTTTCTCTTGAGGAAACAATAGCTCACTTTGTGAGCAAGGCAGCTAGTAACGATGAACTTAGGTACACTTGCACTGTACTGACTGCTGTGTTTTGACAAGTTTAGAATTTTAATGATGGCAAGTAATTGGGTATGTTAATTATGTGACGTACATATAAACGGCCAATTGCAGGCTGTGTTCCTTTTACTATCCGGCCTCTGCACCCACAGAACAAAACGACGACGTTTCCCCACGGTCGTCGACGTGTCCAAGTCCGCTGCCATCATTACCAGCGCCAACATACTCAAGCTTTTTATATCCGAGGTTTTATCTATTTTGTTTCCTTGTCTGAGCATAATGTACTGTGCTATTGTGCTGGATTGCTCTTTAGCAGCAGACACCTTGTTTCCCACCGATTTGCTTTAAACCATATTTATCAATATGACCCACATACTCAGGCTGTTACATTTGTTTGTTCCCTTTAATTACAAGTGTAACCTAAATTATAATTTTTATTAAACTTTAACTGGAATTTTTAGAATGTCGCATAGCATTAGGGAATATGTTGCTACATATATAGATCTATTCTCAAGTCTACAATTTAATTAATTAGTCAGTGAGTCATTGAACTGTAGATAACGTAATTTAATACATATCACTCTAGGAGGTATTGTCGGTGGTTAAGGCTAGAACATGGGCAACCATACTGGACGGATGACTTGCCAAGTATGCATGATTGAAATCTTTATCAGTTTCGAACTAAACGCGCATCCCGATTGTTACACTCTGTCTAGCTGAGCACTTAGGATCTTACGTTCAGGGGCTTGAACACTAGTAAGCGGCATTTACAGTTTCCGTAATAATTTAAACTAGACTTTAATACATATATACAAAGGCTATGGTTCATAATACTGTGTGTGTTTTTGAAATGTATTTTGTATAAATGGAATAACCTTAAGCGCATGAAAAATAATCCTACAAACCTAGTTTCCCATTGACTGTCGCGGGGCTCCTTATCCATACAAACCTAGTTTCCCATTGACCGTTTCATGGCTAGTGAACTATACAAACATAGTTTCACATTGACTGTTGCGGGGCTTCTAATCCGTACAAAAATAGTTTCACATTGACTGTTGTGGGGCTCCTAATCCATACAAACATAGTTTCCCATTGACTGTTGCAGGGCTAGTGAACCATACAAACCTAGTTTCCCATTGACTGTTGCAGGGCTAGTGAACCATACAAACCTTGTTTCCCATTGACTGTTGCAGGGCTAGTGAACCATACAAACCTAGTTTCCCATTGACTATTGCAGGGCTGGTGAACCATACAAACCTCAATTCCCATTGACTGTTGTAAGGCTAGTGAACCATATGCTATAAACCTAGTTTCCCATTTACTGTTGCAGGGCTAGAGAACCATACAAACCTAGTTTCCCATTGACTGTTTCAGGGCTAGTGGACCATACAAACCTAGTTTCCCATTGACTGTTGCAGGGCTAGTGAAACATACAAACCTTGTTTCCCATTGACTGTTTCTGGGCTTGTAAACATACAAACCTAGTTTCTCATTGACTTTTGCAGGGCTAGTAAACCATACAAACCTAATTTCCCATTGACTGTTGCAGGGCTAGTGAACCATACAAACCTAGTTTCCCATTGACTGTTGCGGGGCTAGTGAACAATACAAACCTAGTTTCTCATTGACTGTTGCAGGGCTAGTGAACCATACAAACCTAGTTTCCAATTGACTGTTTCAGGGCTAGTGAACCATACAAACCTAGTTTCCCATTGACTATTGCAGGGCTGGTGAACCATACAAACCTCAATTCCCATTGACTGTTGTAGGACTAGTGAACCATACAAACCTAGTTTCCCATTGACTGTTGCAGGGCTAGCGAACCATACAAACCTAGTTTCCCATTGACTGTTGCAGGGCTAGCGAACCATACAAACCTAGTTTCCCATTGACTGTTACAGGGCTAGTAAACCAGTGCCTGGGCTTCTTGCAGTCCTCTATCAATGTGAACAATGTCTGCAACATACTGGAAATGGTATCAATATTTAGAGTATATGTTAAAAAATTTAAAACAAAGATTTTATCCCCATACTGCATCTGTTACATTTTTTTGGCCCCGTAACACTCATGCCATATCAAAGTTACTTGTTCCAAGACATGTTCAAGTCCTATACACTCACTGCTGTGTAAGTTAGACTGTTACCGTGTTGCCAGGTCCACTTGTACAAGGGGAAGGAGATCGAGGACCGGTGTGTTTCCTTCATCTTCGAACACGGCAAGGACCTCCTGGCATCGCGTCCGTTCACGCGGCTGTGCTGGCAGTGTGTGAAGCAGATCGTACAGTCGGATGAGCTCGTTGTGGAGGAGAAGTTGATCTTTCAGGCAGTGTTGAGGTGGTCCGAGGCTGAGTGTGCTCGCAAACACATGCAGGTCCGTATAGCTTTATTGACGTGGTCCAAGGCTGAGTGTGCACACAAACACATGCAGGTCCGTATAGCTTTATTGACGTGGTCCGAGGCTGAGTGTGCACGCAAACACATGCAGGTCCGTATAGCTTTATTGACGTGGTCTGAGGCTGAGTGTGCTCGCAAACACATGCAGGTTTGTATAGCTTTATTGACGTGGTCCGAGGCTGAGTGTGCACGCAAACACATGCAGGTTTGTATAGCTTTATTGACGTGGTCCATGTCTGAGTGTGCACGCAAACACATGCAGGTTCGTATAGCTTTATTGACATGGTCCGAGGCTGAGTGTGCACGCAATCACATGCAGGTTCGTATAGCTTTATTGACATGGTCCGAGGCTGAGTGTGCACGCAAACACATGCAGGTTCGTATAGCTTTATTGACATGGTCCGAGGCTGAGTGTGCACGCAAACACATGCAGGTTCGTATAGCTTTATTGACGTGGTCCGAGGCTGAGTGTGCACGCAAACACATGCAGGTTCGTATAGCTTTATTGACATGGTCCGAGGCTGAGTGTGCACGCAAACACATGCAGGTTCGTATAGCTTTATTGACATGGTCCGAGGCTGAGTGTGCACGCAAACACATGCAGGTCCGTATAGCTTTATTGACATGGTCCGAGGCTGAGTGTGCACGCAAACACATGCAGGTTCGTATAGCTTTGTTGACGTGGTCCGAGGCTGAGTGTGCACGCAAACACATGCAGGTTCGTATAGCTTTGTTGACGTGGTCCGAGGCTGAGTGTGCACTTAAACACATGCAGGTCCGTATAGCTTTATAGACGTGGTCCGAGGCTGAGTGTGCACGCAAACACATGCAGGTTCGTATAGCTTTATTGACGTGGTCCAAGGCTGAGTGTGCACTAAAACACATGCAGGTTCGTATAGCATTATTGACGTGGTTCGAGTCTGAGTGTGCACGCAAACACATGCAGGTTTTTGTAGCTTTATTGACATGGTCAGAGGCTGAGTGTGCATGCAAACACATGCAGGTTCATGTAGCTTTATACAGTTGAAACTCCAAACTTTGAAGTTGCATGGTTCAATATTCCGGTTGCTTCGATGTCATTTTAAAGTCCCGAATTATTTTGTTATATATTTAATGTTAATAAAATTGCTTGCCTCGATATTCAGTCTTTCGATATTCTCAGTCACTTGATGTCAATTCCCGGTCCCAAAACAACTTTTAGCACGTTAAGATTGATACATGGCTCGAAGTCAATTTCGTGGCTCTCCTCGCGGAGGTGCAAAAAGCAGTCTGGGGAACGCGTATCACTCAACAATAAGTGGTCAATCACGGCTTGTTTAAAGCGTGCGCAAACTTGTCAACAGCTAATTATCTATTATCGACTTATTGTTTTCATTGATTAGTATCTGTATATAAACATGATGTGGTCTCAGAGAAAGCCAGGAGATTTGGCGCAGTGGTTAAACACTCGAATGCCGACCCAGGGATTGCGAGAACGAAAATTACTAAAATGAGATATGTACTTGTTCTTTCCAGTAAAAATGCTCCCGTGTATCAGTGCTTTACACTGAGCTCGTTAAAGAACCTGGTTTGTCATGTGTGGTGGGCGCTCCAGTATCTTGCACTATGGGCCACTCATAGAAACTAATTTTCTGTATGCCCCGACGCCAAATGGGCAAAGCGTGCGTCGCTAAACAAAAGCAATACCCCACAGAGAAAGTACATGTATATCGTATGTTATGTGCTATGTGTGTTAATGATTTTTATGTACATATATATTTAATAAAATATAATATATAAAACAATGAAAAACAATAACATTATTTTTTTATTTCTTTAATCCAATTTTAACATTACGACAGTAAAGATACAGATGCAATTTAGTATGGTGTAATGTGACCGCATACACATACCTCGTTTCTTAAAGCATTATTTTATTATATTTAAATTACATGGAGAAAACTACTTTCGGATGAGTCGATTTCCGGATGTTTCGAGTTATTTTTGCAAGTCCCTAGGACTTTGAGGTTTCGAGTTTCAACTGTAATTAGGCCAAAGGCAAAAAGGTGTGTTTTCAGGTTACTAGACATGAAAATTTTGAAAGTGCTTCTATGTTTTGTAATTACAGTGTACCTGATCCAGCAGATTTTTTTCAGAACAAATAGTATTTTGAAATAGTAAAAAGTATGTTTCATTTAAAGTTTAGATAAAAAATCCCATTGTAAAGTTGAAAAAAAGCTGGATAAAATCCATCTAGGATTAAAGGAATGACAGTGATTGTTCATAGTTGTCATGGCTGTCTTGCTAAACATTATTGTCTGAAAACCTGCAAGTGCCTGCATGTCTATAATTACCTGAATTGTTCAGGAATATATGTATCTGTGATGTGTTCTAAGGATTGCACCAAATTTCCATCAGTGAGGTGTAGTGCATTATAGGTGGCAGTGAGGCGTATAACCAGGTCTTTAGAATGTTGTTTTGCGTTACCCAACTCATGGCAACTAACCCTAATAATCTGCAGCGACCTCACTGATTTTTTGTTGCGGTATGTTGTTTTTGAAACCGAAAGACAAAACCACATCATTTTAAAAAAGCAGAGGAGTTACCCAAACATGTTTCAGGCCTGAAGGTTTACATCATATGTATTGTTTCAGGCCTGAAGGTTTACATCATATGTATTGTTACAGGCCTGAAGGTTTACATCATATGTATTGTTACAGGCCTAAGGGTTTACATCATATGTATTGTTACAGGCCTAAAGGTTTACATCATATGTATTGTTACAGGCCTGAAGGTTTACATCATATGTATTGTTTCAGGCCTGAAGGTTTACATCATATGTATTGTTTCAGGCCTGAAGGTTTACATCATATGTATTGTTTCAGGCCTGAAGGTTTACATCATATGTATTGTTACAGGCCTGAAGGTTTACATCATATGTATTGTTTCAGGCCTGAAGGTTTACATCATAATTATGTATTATTTCAGGTTACAGATGAAAACCAGCGTGCAGTTCTCAGCACGATTCTGTACGAAGTCCGGTTCCCGCTTCTTGATTCTATCTTTTTCACAAACTCGGTATCGCCTCGTGAACTGTTATCGGAACAGGAAGTAATCTCGCTGTACCAGTTCTTCAATGGTCGGGCCCAGACTTCTGGCTGGAAGTTTAATGCGAGGAAGAGGAGAGGGTATTCATTGCACAGTGTTTTGAGGTGAAATGTTTTGTCAGCATATTGTGTACTTATTTTCCCCTGCCGAAGGCGAAGGGATATAGATTTGGCGTTGTCTGTCTGGCTGTTTGTCTGTCCGTCTGTCACAAACTTGTAGGGGCTATATCTCAAAGACTATTACAGATTTGAACATGAAACTTCAGGGGTGTATAGATCTCATTGACGAGAAGTGCACTGCACAAGAACCATAATCCTCCACTTCCTAATTTTAGAGTTATTGCCATTTGTTATTTTTAATACTTGAATTTTCCGTGGAACATAACTCAGTGACTACAAACAATATCAGCATGAGACTTTATAGGTAGATAGACCTTAATGAGTGGAAGTGTACTGTACAAGAACCATAACTATCCACTTCCTAATTTTAGAGTTATTGCCCTTTGTTTTTGTTCATACTTAAATTTTGTGTGGAACATATCGCAGTGACTACAAAAGATATCAGCATGAAACTTTATAGGTAGATAGACCTTAATGAGTGGCAGTGTACTGCACAAGAACCATAACCCTCCACTTCCTAAAATTAGTGTTATTGCCCTTTGTTTTTTCATACTTGAAATATAGTCTACTGTAAGTTGCAAATTAATGAGATATATTATCCCCCGCCGAAGGAAGATCACATTGAGGAGAAGTGCACTGCACAAGAACCATAACCCTCCACTTCCTAATTGTAAAGTTATTGCCCTTTGTTTTTTTCATACTTGAATTTTGTGTGGAACATATCTCAGTGACTACAAAAGATATCAGCATGAAGCTTTATAGGTAGATAGACCTTAATGTACAGTTCACATACACCTTTCCCTAAATTTCTTCACCTCCCATCAATCAACAAAACCTGTTCGGTGGGGGATATCAATTCGACGAATTTGCTTGTTTATTTTTAGCCTGCATTTTGCTTATGGTCTTATTTTAGCTCTGCATACTGCCTACATAAAAAGAACATATTATATAAACTAATAAATAACACTAAATTGTTTTACTCTCAAATTATATTTTTGTCATATACAATTTACAAATGTTGTATGAACACGCTGACACTGAACAATGCGACAGAATCCTGTTATAGGTGGTTGTGTGTATTTCAGGTACAGTTTCATATCCATGGAGGGACTTCACAAGATATCAGCCGATGACAAAAACCAGATCAAGTTCTCATGTTCAGAGCCAATCATGCTCCACGGAGTGATTCTGTACGGTTCTGTAGACGACAATGCTGAATATGATGCAAGGGTGGAGATTTTCTCCGACACTGACTCTAATGTGTTTGAATCCAGTTTTAATCGATTAACCACTACACGAATGGAGCACACCTATGAAATCATGTTCAATAAACCACTGCCGCTTCAATCAAGCAAGCAGTACATTGTTTCCCTACAGCTGACCGGACCACCAACAAAAATAGGTTCCGGTGGGAAGAGCGATTGTGTTAATGAGGGCGTGACATTTCATTTTAAGAACGTTGACGGCTCCAAGACAACTGTAGAGAAGGGACAACTGCCTGGCTTGCTGTTTACAGTGATGAAGAAAAAACCCAGTTCGGGGGCCTCAGTGAAGACAAAGTCACTTCGATAGACATCAGCGCACACAGGATTTTGTGCCATGACAGTTCTTTTGAACATGTGCCATTGAAAGACTATCTTGTGGACTTTTTAAGGCAAATGTGCATGCTTTAAAAGCTGGAATCAAATGATGGTCTTTATTTAAGACTCAGATGAAAAAAAACATTTACATTTTTTCTGTTAATCAAACATGCACACAAGATAAAATATAAACCGGTTGTCAAGCTTTGATATAACAGGAGAATAGGTTATTTGTAAAATGTGTTACCTTGCGTCTTGTTGGGTAAGTGTTTGAAGATTTAATCTACACTTACATTCATTGTCATTATATCATTGTTACAATCATGACTTGTTGAAATTTACATGTTTTGCTCTGTCCATTCATTAATTCTATTGATGTTTTTGTAATAATGAAATTGTGAATAATATGTTTATGCCCCCTGAAGGGTGGAATATAGTAATCGACTCATCTGTCCGTCCGTCCGTCCATCTGTCCCTTTTTTGTCTGGGGCATAACTTTAAAACTGCAAGGCATCAACATTTAACTTCATATCACAAGAACCATAACTCAAAGCTTCATACTTTTGCCCTGAGTTATTGCCCTGTTGATTTTCATTTCACTTTTGCTGTTGTTGAGTGTTACAAATTTAAGTCTGCAGACCTTTGACCTTTGCATTTTTTTTATATTCTTCTTCTTTAATTTCTTATTGCTTTTTACTATTTATTGGTGGCATCATGTCTAATGTCACATTAAATACCAAACATGTTGAGGTACTTGTATTTAGACATATTTCGTGGGCATCTGTCACTTCGATGACAGCTCTTGTTCTTTGCTTTTTCACTCTTCAGTGCTCACTGCTTAAAGAACAATGTTCACATACACATATACTAGTGTATCTATTTTATACATGCTTACGTATAAGAGAAATAACTTTTATAGATGTTTTATATTCGTCATTCTTGCTCAAGACTGTGAGAGCCACTCACTCATTTAAACATAAGTTAAATTACCAGTATCTACAGATTTAAGTTATTTTTGAAAAAAATGTATGTGCACATGGTAGTTTTATTTTTGGTAAATATTATATTTTCTAAACTTAAGAGTTTATTCACTTTTATGCATTTCACAAGATTATGTATGCATATATTATGTTTTGTTGTCTCAATAAAAATGAGAGTCAAGTTGTAGGCTATTGAATCTTTTAAAATAAGTGGCTAACAATTCTTTATCATAGGTGTCGCCAAGGCGGCAATGGCAGCAATAGCTGCAAGAAGCGTAAATTTGAAACTGTCCTGCGATTCATGATTTTATGACTTAAATCTGCAGCACAAATATTACTATTTCTACTTTTGTAGCCCGTTTCCCTAGATCGTGATTATAATTATAAATAATAAAAACACTCATTTAATGTGCATTGATTATATAGGTTTAACTTGTTAGAAAGAAAATCCAACCAGGGGATGCAGGATATGTTGTTTTGTA
>Ga0224511_10002234_pt1 | contig 12813 bp, 5 predicted proteins | sample SF_May12_sed_USG_2_FD_169988 | JGI IMG/M metagenome (GOLD analysis project Ga0224511, IMG submission 169988) | Sediment microbial communities from San Francisco Bay, California, United States - SF_May12_sed_USGS_8_1 | ecosystem: Environmental > Aquatic > Marine > Sediment | place: USA...
CTAAAACATTTTAATAAAATATAAAAACAATTGTATTTATTATTATTCGAGTCTTATTTTATGTTGATATGATATATCAACACTATAATATAAAACAGATATTTTATGGAAAGGCATTTTAAAGAGAAGTTGTACTGATGACTACGGTGGCATAAAAGTGACATGTGCGAATTTATTTTATATTTTATTTTTCACCCTTGTTTTAGCAGATTTTCGACATATTTATTTGTTTTGTAGAGATATATAATTATATTTTTTGTTTTGCAGAAATATATTTTGTTTTTGTTTTGCAGAAATAAATATTTTATTTGTTTTGCAGAGATAAATATTTTATTTGTTTTGCAGAAATATATAGTTGTCTCCCATAGCATTGAAAGGGAAATCATTCTTTCTGACTGTATTGAAAATTATTTGCTAATTACAGCTTATTGCCGAAAGCACCAACGTCTACCATATTTATCATGTAAATACATTACTGTTTTCAAATGCATTGTTGATATGTTTGTCATTCATAAACTTATTAAGCAGCAATGGGGTAGGTGAATAAAAAAACATATACATATAAAAATGGGTGGATGACAAGCGAGCTAACAAATAAAGTTAAGGGTCTTTCATATATATTTTTAAACTGAACATTTATTTTCCAAAAACACTAACGTCCACCTTAATCAACATAATTTTATAGATCTACATAATTGTAATAAAATTAACAAAGTCACAAATAAAATAATAAACACATCCTTGTTGACGTTGGTGCTTTCGGCAATTAATGTTTTTAACATGTTTGCAACAGCCAGCACTCATCATATTGAACCTGAATTCAATTAGAAAATGTGCCTTGCGTGTATTAGAAAGTAATATGCTATTTATAAAGTTTTTTTCTTATAATTTACACCATATTATATGTTTTACATATACTATGCACATTGGTATTTTATTCTGATTATATATAGCTAGCTATATTGAAGCAACCTTTTCAGTATAGGTAATTTCTTATCAACAAAGAAAGGATTGCAATTTTATTACAAATAATAATAATAACATGTAATAATATATCTAGAAGACCGATATTCCTTAAAAATGGTATATAGTATGTTATTGTTGAAATTACTACTTAGTTATTATTATTATTATTATTATTATTATTATTATTATTATGATTATTATTATTATTATTATTACTTGATAGCTTAACACCGTAATATTTTCATTTTACTAATATAATGAAATAAAACTTAGCTATAGCTTAACATATTACGAAAATAAATACCATAATAATTAAGTTAATATAATATTTTCATCTTGTATACAATATCTAGAAACAATGTGTGTAAGCTTTTAAGACCTTAGATTAATACAAACCGTGACTAGACACTGTTGATCCTAGTTTCTCAAGGTGAGTAAATACAAATAAATGTATAAATCAATCTTAAAACACTTGACGATATGTTCTGTTCATGTTGTCCGGTAAAAATATTTTATTAAATATGCGTGGTGAGCATTTTCAACACATTTCTGAATCATATCACATCTTTGACTAGACATTGTTTCAAGAGGGTTCAGAAGTTATGAAATCTTAAGTTTAACGTCATGTAAAATCATACATGAAAACTTAATTTAGTTTTGTTGTTCTCCCCTATCATCAGTTTTAATATTGTTAACCATATAAGAGTAAAATTGATCCGGTTCTTCTGTTCACTGTTTACCGGTTCTTTATGAACTCATACACACTTTTTTAACATTGGTAATGTTTTGTTACTGATCGTCAAAATCTTCATCTAACATGTTGTCAGTTTCCACAGCGTTATTTTCATTCCCATCGTCTGGTGCATCCTCTGTCACCGATGAATAAATGACACATTTAGAATTATGCTATTTTAAAATAATGTTATAGACCAAAATAAAATGAAACGTATTTTAGAAATAATATATTATGTAGTCATGTAAACTACATGTGTATCATGCAAAGATACTTCTCATCAACGTCAATATTTACTAGAGATTCATTATGTCAAACATATAATTTAAGGTAAATATTTGGCATGAAAATCAATTAGTATTTAATGGCTATTACGATCCCACGAGTTTGGCATTATTTGTTGGCAATGGACACAAGTCACGAAAAAGAATTTTCATTTGTACTTCATATTTCACTCACTCACTGTTAATATCACTTCATTTCAAAACACTCAAGTGTGTGTTTTACCTAATACAAATAATATACTGTTTGTTTTGGAATATTTCAAGCACTTTTACTTTTAAATCTTATCTTACAAAAACTGCTTTATTCTAAAATACTGTATCATTATTAATGACTAACATATCACCCACAGACGCACTGCCATCATATTATGCGCGGATAACTTTTTAATATCAATATTATAATAGTTGTCATATTAAACATTAGTGTATCCAGTATTTGTTTAACAATATAACTTTGTAATACCGTATTTTGCCAACCAATATCATTTCTACGTCACAATATTGTATTGTACGTGATTTGTTGAACTTTACGTGACATATATTTCATGGGCATGAAAAGACATGGACACACAATATCTCAGACCATTTTGCTTAATGTTAGCCATAGTCATTAAGTAGCACTTCATATATATTTGAGCTGTAAAGTGTGCATAATATAGCCCAGACATGGTTCTGGTCGGAAAATAAAAATGGGTGATATTTAAGAGTCCCAACAGAAATTTGCAAAGTTTTTTCAGTGAATGCCAACTACCACGTGGGGTTAAGAAAACCATACCCTTGAAAATCCCCCTGGAGGAAGCAAGGTCATATACTGGCTCAAGGTCTATGAGTATTATTTTTGTTAGATCATTTGTCATGCACCGATTGCTTTAATAATTCGTGCTTTTAAACTTAAAATCAGGTTTCCAAGTCGGTCAAACACATGTTTACATAAAACATGAAAACAAAATCAACATGTAAATATGCTGTAATTAGCAAATAACTTTTAATACATGACAGTCAGAAAGAGTGATCTCCCTTACAATACTACCAATAGGAGATAAAATAAAAAATATATTTCTCTGCAAAAGAAATATGACACTTGTTTGGCCAAAAATGAGAAGAAGTATTCCGTAGGGAATAGTTACACATGTTTTAAATATTTATGGAGCAATTTTTTCATAAGAGCTAGTCTGATTTAGAATTAAAATGTAGACGTCACATTGCATGCAACATATCTTACACTGTCGGAAAGTGTATTGGTAATTGGTGAGAGTTTTGGTGGCAGTCAACTCTTTAATCGGTACATATCTTTGTATACCTTTTTTGCTTAGTGTACAACATGTTTTGGTGTTATGTTTTTGTTTCATTTTGTTTGACGATAAAATACCAATATTTTATATAGTCACGAAATAACTTATAAAAAGATCGTACACGCGCCTAATTTGTCTAAGCATGTACAAACTGGTATAAACAAAAGAAGCATGTGAGGATAAGTGTTTGATTTGAATTGTAACCTTCCGTTGACAGTTTAAGATAATAGCATGATTTTATTACTATTATTGTTTGAAAGAAATCGTTGCAGGTAGAAAATGTTATATACGCGTGTATATATTGATAGAACAGCATGAAGACATAGATATATGCAACCTTTATTACGTGTCTGTCGATAGGGAATCCATTGCCACTACATTTAGATACAATGACATTGTCTAAGATGCCAATTAAGATCTATGTAATTACACAAAATACGACACGGATTTTTCTGAAGAGCGAATCACATCCGTCGCTGAGGCGGCGCGGCCAACAATGCTCGGCGACAGACAGGACTGCGTGCAACGTGGGCTCGAATCCCCTACTTTGCAGTATTTTGTGGTGCAATACACGTACACCGCATGATTACTGAAACAAGCGTTTTGTCATTTTTGACATATATTGCAAAGTAAACAGTTTTAATAGGACAATGACAGCATCACACCAGTTCTAAGTCCGACATATTGTTATACATGTATATCACTCTAAGTAGTGATAGGTCAATCGATTTTGCTTTTCTTTTTCGAAATAAGACATAATTAAACATGCAATTCATTTAAAAAAGACATTGATATCTATAGTTAGTTTTACACTATTTGTACATGTATTTACATTCTTGGGATACGATTAGGCAAAAATGAACGAACAGCCTTGGCCAGTTTTTTTTAAAAGCTTCACATTATTTTGCAATATAATATCAACAGATGATTAAAGAAAATTTCAATGCCAGATAAAAATGTACTCAGTGAAACTTAATCTTTTTCAAAAAAGCAATACTAAAAGTGTGGAAATTTAAGTACGATATATTGTTAACTAAATGGAATTAGTACCTGGTGGGAAATTCAAAGGCATGGAAGACAAACCGCGTTTCATGGACTGCCTGCGAGAGAATTTGTGTGTACTGATCCACAACACATCTGAAACCATACAAGGTAAAAACATTAATACATGCATCTATTCATATTCAAATTAATGAACAGATTTATGGATCTATCAATTAACTACTGCTATAGATTGTCAATTGACAGAGCCATAACCTGACCAAAAAATGTGAATATGAATATATTTTACCACAAACACTGCCATGTGTTTGATTATTAGCAACTACCATATGGTAAAAATCTAGTTTAAGTTTCTAATAGTGGCCCAAGATGCAAGATACGGGAGCGCCCACGACACATAACAAACCGGATTCATAAACGTGCCCATGATGATGATAATGATGATGATGATGATGATGATGAGGATGATGATGACTATGATGATGATGATGATGATGATGATGATGATGATGATGATGATGATGTGGTTATGTAACATCGTCTGCTCCCTTCACGGACTAAAGATATCCATGTCATCGTCATTAAACAAAATGTCAATGTGTCTATTTTGGTATGATAATTTACTTTGCTAAATATGTTAAGGGGGAATTATATTCACCATTGAAGCAATTAACATATCTGCGTGCGATTTTTGTTAGGTAAATGTGTGATTAACGCAATTGATTTGTTTCCCTATAAGAGACCATAAGCACAATCAAGAAATTACTGTATCGGCGGTAATATTGTACATGTATTTTATTTATGCAGTATATTAATTGCTGCTGGTGAACTAAATTATTTTAAATGTAAAGAGGCTTATTGTTCTTCTTTAATGGGTAAATATTGCAAGTAAAGTTGTCTTTTCAATACTAAGAATAACAATTATAACGTGCTATTATTAATTATAAAAATACATTACATTAGATGTTATGCTGTTACGATGCTGTGAAATATTGTAATGACAGCTGGTATAACTCCAAAATATTTGAGATTTTAATCCTTTTTTCTCGATTTTTTTTCATATGAAAATACTTAATGTCACATTATGTCAGGTGACATGTTTCGGCTAGGTAAGATACCAGCTGTCAGACCAGTCAGTTGGGTCCGGGGACGTGGTACGATCAACATCGAGGTACACGGGCCCGGGGTATTGTTACATCTTATACTGATAAATTAATAAACATGGAAACACCTTCCAGTTTTATATACACAATTATGTTACAGATGATGATGATGATGTTGATGATGATGATGATAATGGTGATGACAACGACGACGACGACGATGACGACGACGACGACGACGACGATGATGATGATGACCATGATACAAGAAGCCATCTTACCCGTTTTGAATTAGAGTGTACGTAAGCGCGGGTCCAGCGTCTGGAAATGGCTTTGCAAAGCACGTGTCAATTAACAATTTGATATTCGCATCGTCTGTATCCACATGCACCTGTACGAACACATTTTCACCTACAGGAAAGAAACCGTAGTTGTGTAAATTTTATTTTAATATTGAACGGTGTAATCGGGTGTAATAATATTATCAATCAAAATCTGTTGTTTTTATCTTTAGGTTAACCGGCCCGCTAACTGAAAAACAACAGATTTTGAAAAAATGATATTTTAATGTCCTTCTAAAACACTGTCCCACATTTTTACGAACAAAGGTATCGAAAAAAATAAACCCCGGTGTTCGGCCCATTGACATACCGGTAGTTATTCTGCAAAGAAAAAGCATTTAAGAGATTATGGAAGCGGATAATGAAAAATATATTTGTAAATTTTCATTCAAGTCAATAATATTTAGAAGAACATACATTTAAGGATATTTCTATAATTTAATATAAACTTGTGTAACCTATGGCAGGACAATTACATTTTTTTAAATACTTAACTGAAACAATTTTTCTGACTACGTAACCTACTTTATCAACCGATTGGCGTACTAGTTTAAAAATGGCCAAGTTTAGAACAAGAAGCTGTTAGATTTTCCTATATAATTTAATGTAAAACTGAGACCCCTACAACGGGGCCAGTTTTGATCCTACAAAAATAATCTAAATTCTGGTAGCGGTCCTCTTGGTGATGTTATCCAACAAATATAAAAACTCAGGGCATTGTTGTTACAAAAGGAAGAGTTTTCAAAATAGCATTTTGGAAACCTATTGTCTTACCCCGTGACCTATCTATGCACACGTCTGGAACACTTTTCACAATTCTGCCAGAGGATCACTTTAGGATCATTCATGTATAGTTTTATCAAATTGGACAGGGCGGTAAAGGAGGACCTACGTATGCAACTAATTGGAACTCTTTAAATTACCTTGGTATGGGGACCACCTAGAGATCACGTCAAAATCAAATAGGCCGTTTCAATGTAAAAGAGGTTTAAATGAAAATGTTGACAGACAGAAAACGACGGGAAAATTGTGGCCAACAAATTCGGGTTTGTTTATTTACGTTTCGATTCATTACGTTGAAACAGTTAAATAGCTTGGCTTAAATCGATATGTTTAGTTGTCTTGGTGGTCCAAATGTAACGCATCAGACAGGTGCGCGAGGTTCCGTGTTCGATTCCCGGCTCAGGCAAGGAATGTTATGTTTGCTTCTTTATTTGTTGTTGTTGTGTTTTTACTTTCTGTCCACATCACATTATTTGTCATGATATTATGCAATTTCTTTAGTAATGTTAATTCATTTAGTATATTTAACATACTGCAAAGTTTGTGACAGAATATAAGGGTATCAAGATACAGACTTGGCATATTTAAGTATATACACGGAGGCTCGGAACATAATAATCAAAACACAACTGCGACTGACCTGTTTTGAGAAGGACGGGGTTTCCCTGTACCTCCTGGTAGAAGGTGCTATCTGTGAAGAATTTCACTGTAGAGTGGTGATTGTTGCTGCCTGTCAAATGAGGTGACTGTGTAACAAAGGACTGAACTGGTGTAAAGCCTGCCCCAGGTGTATCCGTGTTCGATACAGAACATTCCACAATTGACTGAAAAAATATGTACTTTTTATCATTTATGTAACAGATATTATAAATATAAATTAATTTTCAAAGAAAGAATGTTCTAAACACTGTAGACATGTCAAGTTTAATGGCACCTTGACATAATGACCTGTACAAAAACAAACACACAGAACACCACAAAAACACGTAGAAGACCAAGACGCAACAGACATTCAGAAAAAACTATTTTTTGTGTTTTTCAAATTTTTCTATTTTTCTACCGCCTTGGTACGGCCAATGACATTTATTTGGGGATTTAAACCAGTTTCTTAATAATGTTTGGAGAAGAAAAAGAAAAAAAGTGCGTTTACTCTCTCTAACCAGGCAACATAGAATATGTTTACAATATATGTCTGGCAATAACGAAACTGTATACCCGTTTCGGACAAACATGTTAAAAGGATTGTTTATGCAGTGAGAACTTTTCACACAAACTGTTTATGTGCAATGCCTAAAATATATTTTGATGTAGTTATCAATTCATTTGTTTCGCTTTATTTATGTTCATCAAACTTCAGATTCGTAAAAAGTTAATATAGCCTACCTTCCATTTGTATGTGAAGACTATGAGGGGAAATGGCTCGTTGCCCCCCGGGTACAGGAGTGTATTGCTGTACACGATGTTATCAGACGTAACCTGCGAGCACGCAGTCGTAACCAAATTTCAAATTGGTAAGAAAAGGGTAAATGAAATGGTACAATGGTCAACTTCTGAAGATTAAAAAATATGATTTTGACTGTTAACATTGTTTTAATCTTACAAACCCTGGAAGTAGTACTGCATTGACTGTAGTGTTGTCGGAACCGCAAAAGATCTCCATCAATGACACCCGTGCAGTTTTGATTGGTCAGTTTGACTTGGGAAACACCAAGAGATGGATAGAGTAGTTTCAGCAATGTTGTGTTGACAGCTATATCCCAACTGTCTTCTCCACATGACAGATGGACTGCGTCTTCGACTTGTAACGCTAGAATAATATCAAGTATATTTTAATATGAAGCAATAAAACTACGTTAATGGAAGGTGTTGATATGAATATGATATGTTCAATGAATGCAATAGCAACAACACTAGATTGAATCATAAACAGCAAATATATTAAATAATATTTTTGACACGTATCGTCAAATTGTGTGTGGAGTTATGGTACATTGTATTTACGGGAATATGTGGCTGCAAATCCAGTCTCGGTCTGGACTCTGATGTACATGGACTCGTTGGTGGCTAGTGGAGTCAATGGTGGGTTAGGGTATTCATAAAATCCAAGTTGATGGCCTGGTCTATCTAGAACCTTCAAGGCAAGAACAGCAATAACTTAATGAAAAATGTCTTAGAAAGATCTGTTACGGTACAACAGAAATATGCTTAATGACAGGAAGCTGAGGTTATCTGTTTATACTTTTGGGTAGGTTTAGACATTTTATTTAGCCTTTTATGTAGGCCTGTATGCCACAGTTCCGTAGTCTGGGCCGTGTCTGCATTACATTCATTTGTACTTTATACTGCCAAAAGTCAATACTGACTACATAAGGCATGCGGAAGTCCTGAACATTGACAATTTAAGACTAGAATTTTCTTACGAAAGTTTTGAAAACATAAAAAAATCAGTTTAAAGGATAAAACTTGTCTAGGCCACTTGCAAATGCATGTAAGGTACAGTTGGTGCATCCCTAATCTCAGTCGGTAGTTCGTTCCAAAGTCGTATAGCCCGCGGAAAGAATGAGTTCATGTGGTGTTTTGTTTTTGAGTGGGGAATAAGGAATTTATTTTTCGTGTAGTTGTAAGATGACTTTGATCGACATTGACCAGTTTTATTATGTATTTTGTGTAGCATTGTGAGACTGGCTTGTTTTCTGCATTGCTTTAGAGTAGACCACATTAACTCTCTAAGCATGTTTGTGACACTGCTTGTTTAGTGAAAGTCATTTTGAACATGCTTGCGGCTGACCTTTGGACCATTTTCTATCTATGTGGGAGGTATTTCTGCCAATGGTGCCATATGGTTGAACAATATTTGACCAGTGGACGTACACATGTTCTGTGTGCAGCCTCTTTTAGTTGTTTGTTTTGTGTTTTGACATTTCGTATGATGAATCTTAGACTGTTTTTGACTTGTTTGTGATAGTGTTTATGTGAGATAACCAATCAAGGTTACTACTGATAGTGACTCCGAAATATTTTGCGTTTTCTGTGGTTCTAAGGGTGGTGTTAAGTGTGTATGGGAAAATCACTGTTTTTTTTCTGTGTATTTTTAGAACTTCACACTTAAATTCCATTGTTGTTGTTCTTGGAACAACATGGTGACGCCACGACTATGTGACATAGTGTTTACGTAAAGAAAATCGTCTATGTTCAAAGCTATGTGTTTCCATTTATTTCGTATATACATGTATAATCAAAGGTTTTTACAAAGGCAGTCTTAAGGACAGGTAAAATACAAGTCGATTGCGTAATCTGCTTTTCGTTGAAACACAGGATAATATGTCTGAAATTTGAATGACACGTTGGGTGAATACTCGTACCTATTATAATTCGTACCAACCAACACATTTACTTATGTTTGTTTATGTGTGTTCGATTTCCTACTGAGAGCGCCTTCTTTTAGTAAAGCTCATTACACACAGGTGCCGTACTAACATTACAGCGCAGTGTGTGAGTATTCTCCCTTTGAATGTTGGTCTATTTATGATTAATTTTGCGTTGATGTTTGTCATGTTGTTTCATTATGTATGACGTCATCGCATTTGACCTGTCTTACGCGAGGGTGTAATATAGTTTTCCAGCATTGGAAGTTGATGTAGAAATCCATGTCCCATAGACAAGAATAACTGAGTACGTAACAGCACATGCTTATCCTTTTATCGTTTTAAAGGTAATGAATATTTATATATTTTGGCACCATGTTAATTATAATAATAACAACACTCATATCTACGATATGCATTTTATTATGCCCGGCCAATGTTTTAAATTGAGTGCAGGTTTAAAAACGAAATGATACATTCTAACAAAAAATGACATGAAGTACCTCAATGGAGTAGTTTTGGGAAGACGGCAGATTGGTGAATGTCAGTTTAATGGGCACGTGTGACGGGTTGTCGATAATGTAAAGGGTATCATTTCCGCTCCCAGGCCAGTGTGTGATGTTTCCAGAGGTTCCGTGGACAGTCACTACGCCTCCATCTAAGCATTCAATCTCGATCAATCATGTATTGCTATTGACAAATAAATGGAATTAATTTAACAAAGCAAACATCGTTAACAATCTTGTTGTACACAGGTATTGTTCTACATTTGGCAAATGGCTACATTAATCAATTTGATGGACTTCCTGTGCATAAAGCACGGGAGTATTTTAGGGGGTTGTAAGGGGTGATAACATCAGCGTTTATTTTCTCGAGCAACCATCATAAATTATCAACACCTTATCCAACACTATGTTAACAATTTTACCCAAAAGGAATCAAGAAAACTAGTAATTTTGGACTAACCTTGTAGATCATCACATTAGCTACCACAGTCCAATATAATTGTATATCGGTTAAATAGCTCTTAAAGCTAATGTTTCCTTGTTATTCGACAGTGCTTTTGTAGTACTTATACCGACAATAAATGTTAGATGTAGCTTTTATGTAATTGAAACAAAAGTTGACATAAGAACGCGAAAAACTGAATTAATGAAGCGTTATTTAAATTAACAACTAAGGTCAGTATTTTTATATACTTTAAAAATTAAACCGATGAAAGGAAAAGCCCTCAGGAAGCATAGCCTGCACGAGAAAACAGCAGCCTCGGTTTAATTGAAGCTGTTCATCAGTGGTAAAGAATGATGTAAACCTAGTTATCCGTGGTGAGTCTACGTTTGAGCAATCGTCACGTGTAAGTACATGTAAAATGAACAACGTGTAACTACGATAAAAACCGTGCATGTGACCACCCCTTGAATCCCAGAGGGCCAAAACAGGTAGGGTAAACACAACTGTCTTAAGACGGTGCCTACGTGCGAGTGTGTGAGTGATTGTACACTTACCAAAACAGTTAACAGCTGCTTTGTGTGTACAATTCGTGTTATTTCGTGTTGTACACTGACCCACGTGTCTCTCCCATCCGTCACATGTAATGGTGCTGTACATATCGTGGTTTTGTGAAGTAACATTTGTTACAATTGGATGAGTGTTTCTGTTAAGAAAGATAAACCTCATTTCAATAAAACCTGGACACACAATTGTTACATGCATATACAATCTTAGTGTATTCATAGATTCCGTGGCGAAAGAGAGATGGTCACATAATAGGCTACTAAACAAGCTTAATTACACAAGCAGTTGATAGTATCGCAAGCAATACGGAAGTCCCTTAAAACCACGGTCACAACCAGCGGTACTTGCAAGTGCGTGCAGTCTACTTGCAAAAACGTGGGCCAAATTTAGGAATCCGTACGTAGTGATTACTGCCTCCGTATGGATTTAGCAGCACAAAAATAAGACGTAGCATGTTAAGTACATGCAGAACGTTCTCTGCGTTCAAGCTGCGTGCGGACTACGCATTCACCCCTTTACGTCCACTAGCGCATAACGCACTGCCGCCGCGAGTGTTTTTTTAATCCAATCGTCACTTTCCCCGCGTGCCGCGCACGTAAAAAGTGCGTCGTCTGTGTGTGGTCTGTGCGTGGTCTGTGCTTAATCGGCACTCCCTCAGTTAAACTGTCCAAAAAGCGCACAGAACGCTGCCTGACCTTACCGAGCATGTATGAGCTCCGCACTTACTACGCACGGTGTGCGAACTGACCAACACCCAACAGCAGCCGAAATGAACTCACGTACACCGCACTTGCACGGGGAGCGAGTAAATCACACCGTACGTCCTTCGCACTTACAACGCACAGTGTGCGCACTGACCTACATCCAACAGCGGCCGAAATAATCCACCGCAAGGGCGAGCTAGTAGGAACACCGTGAACACGTGAGCAGAGCGTGTAAGTACTGCCTCTAAACGTTAACATGGCCGTACGTGTTGCTGGAGGTCGCGTTCGCGGCATTTTTCTGAACACTTGGGTAGGACGTTGCAAAAGCAGAGAGGAAGCACGTCACTTTTACGGTTGCAAAAAGTGTGAGTACGTGATCGGCACGCCACGTTTAGGGGTAAGGATACTTACGACGTAGGATACTAAAAACCCGGGACCCGGGATCGGCCAGATCATGATAGAAATGCGAATACTGATAATATCAGTTTCTTGTCTCTGACTATAAATACTTGCGAATTGCGACGCAATATGTATTGTTATTGCTTGTCTAATACACTTGATACAGAGAATTGTTATAATATGCATTGTTAATAACATTGCATCAACATATGAAATGAAAAACTGATATTATCAGTAATCGCATTTCTATCATGATCTGGCCGATCCCGGGTCCCGGGTTTTTAGTATCCTACGTCGTTAGAGGCACTTCCTGTCAAAGGGAAATA
>Ga0224511_10002235_pt1 | contig 12813 bp, 7 predicted proteins | sample SF_May12_sed_USG_2_FD_169988 | JGI IMG/M metagenome (GOLD analysis project Ga0224511, IMG submission 169988) | Sediment microbial communities from San Francisco Bay, California, United States - SF_May12_sed_USGS_8_1 | ecosystem: Environmental > Aquatic > Marine > Sediment | place: USA...
GATGGAATGCACAGTTACTGTTAGTAAGATGGAATGCGCAGTTACTGTTAGTAAGATGGAATGCACAGTTACTGTTAGTAAGATGGAATGCACAGTTACTGTTAGTAGAATGGAATGCGCAGTTACTGTTAGTAAGATGGAATGCGCAGTTACTGTTAGTAAGATGGAATCACAGTTACTGTTAGTAAGATGGAATGCACAGTTACTGTTAGTAAGATGGAATGCACAGTTACTGTTAGTAAGATGGAATGCACAGTTACTGTTAGTAAGATGGAATGCACAGTTACTGTTAGTAAGAACGGCACGCATGTGTTATGTTACTGATTGACTACATGCAACTTGCAGAAATCGTAAAAGCCTACCACGCCTGAATTGAAATCCAATCGCTTAGGTCTTAACTCCTGAGGCGACTTTCATTTCGGTCATGACTACCCATTCACAGTCATAGGACAAATGTGAACACTGAGTCAGTGGGCATCTGGCGTAGTAGGGAGAGTTGACCTTAGGGGAATACCCCATAACTCTTATGAGGAGGCCTTGTCACTTCATCACGGTACCTTCTGGTGAAGCAATGGCTTAGTAGAAAGCTGACACCGCTGTCAGTTCCAGATCCCTACAGTAAACCAATGAGGTCCACCCATAGAATTACCTTTTGTATGCGACCCGTGAGAGCAAGCAGCAAGTGTCCTAGTGAGGCATCCTGGGAAATGCTGACTCGGAAGGCAACTTTACGCAAACCCCTGACTCTGCTCGGGATACGAGAGAAGAGAATGGTATCCCGAAGTGGACGGCTGCAGTCATGTTACCTTCTTTATACAGGGTCTAATGGTCCATCAGGAGTACGTGGATCTATGTCAAAATATTAACGTAGAAAGACCATTCAAATCAGAATACGGAGTTGTCTCCCAGGGTAAAAACATTGAAGGCACCATTGACAGGTAAAAAAAATTTATGATGACTCTCAAAGACAACTACCCGTTTTGCTGAGTAGAATACTCCACAAGTGAAGTTTGCGTTATACTGGAGCTGAGTTATGGAGTTTGCTCTGCTCCACTATTATTGGCAAGATTTTTGTTCCAGGTCGGGAGCAAATACAGGCAGAAGGCCCTCTCGGTCACCGCCGATGGCGTTTTTGGGGTTTGAACCCGCGAGCTGCAGGACGTGTGACATATATTCTAACCACTAAACCCTATAATCCACTTCCATAGGGGTAGAAGAAATAACGTATTGCCATACTCTTTGGTTGAGTTGGTTACTTGTAAGCAATGACACTATAGAAATGAATGATACTGCAGAGGTTGCTCAGTTGTGTTCCCAGCATACACGTATGCAGACAACTGACATAATTGACGCGTGAATGCAAACATGACACCATCCTTTCACATGAAAGTTCTTTTCAATTTCAGGCGATGATACCTGAAACACTTTCCCTTTTCTGGTTAATTCAAATAGACCAGTCACAGTTTGTCATAGCAATCACTAATGTTTTGGAGTAACAAAGCATACACATATTCCTATGTTTGCACTCGGTATGTGCACTGAATAACCACCAATACTGATCCAAAATGAGCCCCGCAAACATCTCCATTAGAGAGTCATTAAATTTAGATGGGCGGAGCTGTTACAATTTGAGTCCAGTAACGGGTTATCAATTCTGCAGTCTCTCTTTCCATTAAAAACAGACATTTGCTCACCTTCCATGTGATCTTGAATTGTGCATTTGGCTTTCATGACCTGATAAACCTGTCCAATTTGAAAGTCAAAATTACCACCTGTGCTTGATTGTATTCATTAGTTCAGAAGCTTATTCCGTGAAAGGGTACCAAGGAAAGAAAATTGACTACTCAGGTTTGCATGTTCCAGAACTTCATGTCTGTGCCCGAGTCCCTTTAATGAGGATAGAATTCCTAACGAGGTCGATGCCTTTAGTTGTCATGCATGAGGTGAAACCATTTATCTCTGCGCAGATTTGCTGATAAGAATCCGCTGGAAATTTTACTCATTTTCATGGGTGAACAGAACCTTCGACTGGTTGATCTCTTTCGAACCTTTGATAAAGACCAGAGTGGTGGACTTACTCGAGATGAGTTTATCATTGGCTTGCAGGTGAGAGAGAAAAACAGTTGGTCTCTCCCCTGCTACAGTTTAACTGATTAGAATTAGGTAAAGGTTTTCGGTAACTGATGGTGATAGGGGTTTTCCCCTAATATTCAGTAAAAATAAGGGTTATTTACATGTATGTCAACAAATACAAATTGAATTGGGACCAGTACCAGTAGTCGGTGACTAGTAGTTTGGTGGCTCCTGCAATGGCTGTGTGGGAACTTGTACCGGTCATAGTATAATCGGGGTGAGGCCACTCCTTGTTCTCGCTACCTTTGCCTCCCCCAAATCTGAAGAGAGCTAGGTACCTATTCCATGCCGGGAAAACAGAAAACTTAGGACACAAACTGTCCCGAACCCGGGACCTTCAGTGCCAGACGGCAGCGACCAGTGTTCTTCTTGACATAAATTACTGGTTTAGTTGCCTAACTCCAACTGTCTTGCAATAGGAGATAAACACACCTTTGTCAAGATCCCAGCTGGATGAGCTCCTGGACATGTTGGATAAAGATGGAGACGGAGAAATCGATCTCAAGTAAGTAAAGCGCCCGACAATCTAACAAGTTCATTGGAGCCGAAACTCTTCATTCACTGCACTGATGGTTCTTCTCTCTCATGTATCCTCTACCTATTGTCGAACATCTTCCTTCATCAAGGATAGCTACTGGAACTGAATGAATACCACTTTTCATGCTGTGCAGAGAATCAGCGATCTCTATTGAGACTCCCTGTACACAATTCGGTCGTTTTCAATCTCTCAAGTAATCACAATGGTTAGCTGTATTAACTCTGCTTCCGCTTGCTCTTCAGTCGACTCTGCACCTGAGTACTTCCGATCCCACACATTGCCAGCTACTACGCCGTGGAATTGCTTGGTGACTGGTTTAGTAGATTCGGGTGATTTCAATAAGCTGATTTCACTCACTGCGGGGCTGGGTTATATACTCCAGGACAATGTGAAAAAACACTTCCAGCAATGGAAGATAATTTAGTTTCTCGTTGATAGAGCAGCTGTCAGAAGTGCAGCAGAATTTGAAGTTTAGAGTGTATTTGGTTCAGCGTTTCCTGAAATTATTCACTTGGAGACTTTCTGCTGACACCCATGGACCCCATAGAGAACCTATGCCTGGAACCTCTTCATTTAATGCCCACGATCCAATGCTAACCACAATGTTGTGGCAGACAAAACTTTTGCTCGACGTGTTCTTCAAACCTCTCCATCATACAGGATACCTGACCACAAGTCATTTGGAGTGCTGGACCTCGCCATTCCTTAGGAAGTTCTTCTACCTCAGTAATTGCGGACTCAAATTGAATTATAAGGCCAGACTCCCAGATGGCTGACAGCTGTTTTTCATGGAGACAAAAAGCTTCTTTTTAGAAAAATCTATCAGAATGTCATGTGCTATAGAACGATTCTATTTTTCAGAGAGATTCTGAACATCAACCGCGAGTATCGTGATATTAAGATGAAAGCGAATCGGTACGTACAGGAGGAAAAACTGCAGAAAAAGTTAGAGAAAGAAGGCAAGAAAGAGACGGAACTCGGCGCATTCACTAAGGAGGCTATGGCCATGAAACAGCGGGCACAGACTACAATCGGAGCATTCGGTATATATTTCTTCCTCGATCTGTTGTCATTTATCTCTTCGCCGCTTTATGTAACGGACCTTCTTAGTGCGAGTGGCTGCGAGAAGTACGGAGAAAGATGCTCAAAGCTTCCCCGAATAACCCGAAACAGGGGGAACTGTCTATGCATCCGTGCTAATTTTGTGTTAACTCCGACACTCTAGTGGCTATAGAGTCTAGCCGCTGAGGCATCTTGTTTCTATTTAGATGAAGTTCTTATTTAAATCACCTGAATCGACCTAATGCATCGATCAGTAATTTTCCACCCAACTAGCAGAAGTAGACAACTCCATTGCTTCCATAGCAGCTAGCGGATATACTATCCCTTTGAGCAACAAGAAAGACAACTCCTGTTAGGCTTGTAGCTCTAGTATTTCAGTTCTCAGAACATGTCTTGTTGTTTTTGCCGGTTTCTCAAACAGCGCTTGAGTATTTTGTAGTCCAAGTGGCAAAAAGAAAAAGTTTGGGCTATGGTGTGATGGCCCTCTGTAGCCAAATACAACTAGGATAGAAAGTTTGAGTGCTCTCTAAGAAAAATCAATCATCTGAAGAAAGAAACCCTCTTCGACCTTATTATTGAGATTGACTGTTTTGATGCATGTACCTATGATAAATCTTGACTCTCTTCCCCAGCAGGTTTCTTTGGCAACAAACGGTATAAATGGTATTCCCATAGGATATTCAACAGGCTTTTTCCTTTTCTAGAACCTATGATAGAGAGGTTGTGGAGTTGCGATTCCCCACCCTTAAACAGGGACCAATCCAAAATGAGGCAAATGAGTTACCGCTTGTCCATCCAAAATACCTTCCCAATTTCATGAAATGTTTATACATGAATAGATTTCATTTTCCTAGTGTAATGAAAGGAGTTTGCTCAAGTTTGTAAGCAATCACTGATGTTTTGGACTGATCTATCAGATGAGTGCCATATATGATTATGTCACTGATCGGACATATTCATATACTTGCACAAAGTTTTAGCGCATTAGACCACAGGGTTCCTGAGTGAGTCACTACAAATTGTGTGTGTGTGTGGTACTGTTATAACTCTGGTTCAGTAGCGGATACGCAACTCCAAAATATCTCTATTTCTATCATTCTTCTAGGTAGTACTGTAGTTGCTTGTTTATTATTCCCACCAATAATACCTGAGTAGTTCTCAATACACTGCTTCAAGAAAACTTAATTCATATAAAGTCTGTCTTTAGTTCACATTCACTATGTTTCATTCATAATAGCCTTGGTTCCAGCATCCCTTGGCCAGAGATTTTATGTCGAAACTGCATTAATCATTGGGTACTGGGAGCCACTGTAAAATTCTCTCACTTACGCATCTACTAAAAAGCCAATTGGGATGCAGCTGACATTTATTTCTGTTATACAATCTGTGTCATGTTAGTCTTTGCATTTTCTGAGTTTATATGCGGGCGATTGTCAACTTATGTTTAGACGACCAACTTGATCAATGAGAAGAGTCTGTATGGATCAATGTCAGATGCTTGTCAATCGGCAGCTGACACGGCATGATTCTTACAGTAGATATTCTTGGATATCTGAGGAGTCTTCGATTGACCATCGGGTGTTAGCGCGGTTATTAGTGTGGCTCGCTGTAAGGTTTCCTGACTGACAAAAAACAATTTGAGATGATCATTGTATGAGTAGAGAGCTTGCATAGTTTTCATATACATAAACAGAAAACAGCCCCGAATTCAAGTCATTGGCATGCAAATGCAGACAAGTTACAATATGTCTGTATGAAATTACTTCCAAATTCTCTACTGTGATACCTATATAAACTTTACTTTTTATAGTTCGAACAAATCAGTCCTGCGGCAGTTTGTATAGGCAATCAATGATGTTATGAACTAATATACCAGACATAATTCATATGTTTGCACCCAGATACCGATCCTAAGTGAGCAATGTTTTCACTGAGTGAGCCTACAACTCGCTGAGAGATTCATTTACGTAAGCAGGTCACACAGCTGCACTTCCGGCTTTGCAGCGGGATATCAACTCCACAAACTCTCTATTATCACTTTTCGATCAAAGTATAAATCCACTCCGCCCGTATTCATTGAAAGGTTCCATCGATGATCGTCTGGATATAGGCCTAGTATTTCTCATTTCTGATCTTCAAACCATCTTCTGGATTATAGCCCTATCAGAATTCTCATGTCCTTAAAGAAACCCTTCCTTGCCTTCCAATTATCACGGTTTTTCTACCCACAGGAGGAAGCAGCGAAGAGCAGCCAAGTGCTGATGGGACAGTAAGCGCCCCGCCGACAGCCTACACTGATGACAAGCGACCCCTGGAGAATGGCCAGTCGCCAATAGCAGAAACTGCTGAATCTCGACCTATCCCTGAACAGTTTAAGGTCACGGCGGAGGAAGCTGCTGATCTCAATGAACAAGTCAAGGGTATAAAGACTAAAGGTGTATTGTCCAAATGGAAAAGCAAAGCATTGGTGTGATAAGTGCAGAGTCAAGACAATGATGAGACTTCATTCGGTTTTATGAAAAGAATTGGAGTTGTCACATGCGAATAATAATGCGTGAGAAGATAACACTCATTCTGATGATGATTTACCATACTTGAGAAGTGAACCTCGATTTCCGTTCATTGGCGATAAATTGCCAATGTGTATGTATTTATTAGGAAATTTCCATATGCACTCTCATTGGCCTCCATGCTCTGTGAAGGTCAACCCTTTCGAAATGATTGGACCAACTGACATATGCGCGGAGAGCGAAAGTCTGAATATTTATCTGTAATCTTGCCATTGCCAGACCTTTATTAAAACATGTTCAATAAACATAGCAATGCATTGGTTTTATTATTTAGTTATATAAAATACCAGCCATGCCAGCATCGCCTATCGCAAGCAACTACACCCTCAACGAACGGTGGGCACCATTAACACTGGATGGCAAGAGAGCGCTCCTTCTAAGGAAACTACGGGGCCAGCACAAACACGTACGCAAAGCAAAACGTTATGAAAACTAACAGTCGAAAATGCCAAATGACACACGTGCGGCCTTTGCTTGAGCCCGCAGGCTTTAGCCAATTGGTTCTAGTCCTTGACCGCTAACTCAGACTGTTGTCACCACCATCTGTCAGAGCAACGGTGCTGCGTTCCTACAGCTATCAATGACCTCTACCGGCGTAGACCACTGGCTGAATTTGCAAATTCAGTGCTCGCGAAGAATTTTTTACGCGAACATCGCGACAACCGCTGACTAGCTCACACCAGTGTTGGACCTTCTTCGAGCAAGCAGGCAATAACGGCACACTAACTTAATGCTGCGATGCGCGGGACCTATCTGCTCGCGTGCCAGCCCAAGTGTAGCGTAATCCGTTTTCCTAGCCACTCCGTACATCGGACATTAGGACACGCGCCGCTGAAGCCAGGTACGTTTTGCGAAAGGCTTAGCATTGGCGGGTTTTAACACCCCTGTAGAACTAGACCTCTTCTCAGGAACTAACTACGTTGTGTTTCCTTCGAAAGGGTGATAACATATTGCGTATTTGCGTGATTTCGGTCAGACATAGATAAAAGCTTTCAGACGCGATCACGCGATTAAATATGCGCAGTTGGAGTGTCAAAGGCATAGGCGTAATGGACCTTCTTAGTGCGAGAGCTTGGCTTTGAGTGGTGAAACAGGGGGAACCGCCTATGCATCCATGCTAATTTTGTGTTAACTCCGACACTCTAGTGGCTATAGAGTCTAGCCGCTGAGGCATCTTGTTTCTATTTAGATGAAGTTCTCATTCAAATCACCTGAATCGACCTAATGCATCGATCAGTAATTTTCCACCCAACTAGCAGAAGTAGACAACTCCATTGCTTCCATAGCAGCTAGCAGATATACTATCCCTTTGAGCGACAAGAAAGACAACTCCTGTTATGCTTGTAGCACTAGTATTCATTCAAATCACCTGAATCGACCTAATGCATCGATCAGGAATATAGTTTCCTTCTAGAGGGATGAAAGGAATGAGTTCGTCTGAAGAAGGCATCAAATAATATCCCAGTGACTGTGCTATTAGCTATTAGACATGTGATTAACAGCAATAAATCATCAAGCTATGAAATAATGACCTCATCTCATGGACATCTCCAAGACGGGACCATAGACAGGAGGGCGTGCTTGTCCTTTTTACCTACAGATATAATAATTATAATAAGTTTACCCTGAATTCTGAGGTCTGGGTAAAAGAAGAGGGGAATTATATATAACTATATATATTATTTTTATTTTTTTTTTATTTTTACAGTTTTATGTTTTTCCCAGGATCTTTGAATTTCGGCTACCTTCTGAGAAAGTATTCACAGAGCCGGGTTAAGTTTGACAGAATGACTGTCCTTGACTAACTAAATTGGTTGGTTAAATCAGCTCGGAGCCACCTTTCATCTCGCGTTATCTAAACCCAGTAATATAATAATGCTAATAATATAGTCAGTCATGATAGTTCACAATGGAGTATTTCAAGGGATTTTTCCCTGGCTGATCACACTCTGCCAACCCATCCTGAGCCAGTGTGGCAGAAAATGGCTCAATCTCCCTTCAATGACACCACACAACCTGTGGACAGCGAGAAGGACAGTCAAAGTTCAACAATGGACAAATAATGGCTGAAAAGATAATAAATATATGGATCGGTAATCGGTCTGCAGTACAAGGCTGACCCCATGGCTAATTTTATTGCACTGTGCTCTCTGCAAATCACACAATGATACACCTAACTGTCGATCTGCGGCAGGTTGGGATGTTCTACCTCACTGGCGCCTTCCCCCGTTGCGAATTTCTGGTTGATACGGGCACAATCCACTCAATCTACCCTGCAGGACTGGTCGGCCAACACCAGCCTAACACCAATACCCCAAACAGGGTGAAACTTATTGCTGACAACAAGACAGAAATGGTCATGTACGATTCATGACATATTCCCATCGAGATAGCCAGATGCCACTACACCTGGGAATTACGAAGCCATGCCTCTCAAGCCCTGTCGGAATTGTCCGAATGTTGTCAACAGCTGCATCACCGCAGCGAGTAGCCGTCATGACAATGTATACAAAGATTTCCCGGGCGTTTGCAAGCCAGTAGTTCATCAAACCCCCAGGCAAGCTGCCAAGCATGGTGCATACCACTACATAAATACCATCTGACCACCTGTTCACTCCAAATCCCGATGTCTGTCTGCCGAGAAACTTCAAGCTGCCAAACAGGCCTTCTCAGAGATAGAGAGGATGGGACTGTGCCAGAAGTTGTCCCCACTGCACATGATAAAAACACCCAACGGCTCCTGGAGCCCTGTGGAGGTTATCTTCGTCTAAACCTTCAATTCGAACCTGACCACTACCCGCTGCCTAACATGGCCGACCTTAGGTCGCAGTGGACGGGGCTAAGATTTCTTCCAAGCTGGACCTATGTCGTTCGGTACATTCTTTTTCAACTACTCCACCTTCGGTCTGAGGAACAGCGGCCTCAACTTCCAATGGATGATGAACCAGATATTCGGCAACCTTCCATTTTGAACCATCTAAGTGGATGACATCCTCGTCTACTCAAAAAACCGAGGAGCATCAAATACATGTGAGTGCCATCCTGCACCTTCTGAAAGTCAACGGTTTGGTTGTCCGCCCAAACAAATGCATCTTTGTTGTCTTCAAGGTAGAATTCCTTGGCTACGAGATCTCTGAGTCTGGCATACGCCCCCTTCCGAGCAAGGTCGCCGCGGTCAGCGAGTTCCAGATACCGATCACAGTGAAGGGCCTGCAGCAGTTCATCGGCATGGTGAGTTACTGTCGCCGCTTCCTGCCTGGCATTGGGACCACAATGGCACCTCTGTACGAAGTCCTGACCGGCAAGTCAAAAACGCTTTTGTGGGGCTTCGCTCAGCAACACGCCTTTTCCGCCATGAAAAGGGCTCTGGCAAGCTCAACCACATTTTCGTTCCCACGCCCTGGCCCTCCCCTCGTGCTTCTACTGATGCTATAGCAACATTGTCGCTGGAGCTGGCGTGGAGCAGAGGTACATCATTATCAAACCTCTCGGTTCCTTCAGCCGCAAACTATGACCACTGAAGAGAAAATACAGTGCCTTCGACCGAGAACTGCTAGCAGTCCACCACTTTCGCCACCCGTTAGATGAGACATCAGTCACGATCCACACAGTTCACTGTCCGCTCGTCGACGCATTTTCCAAAACCACCGATGCGTGGTCTTCGCAACAACAATGGTGAAAACTGTCCACAATAGCCGAAAACAACTGCGAAATCCAGTTCTTACCTGGAGAACAAAACCTAGTTGCTGACAACCCTTTCACGAATCGAAATCAATGCATTTAAACTAGGAATCGACAACAACGCTGCCGCTGATGCCCAAAAAACCGATGTTGATGTACCTGCCTACCGTACCGGCTTTACCGGCCTCTGCTGGAAAGATGTACCTTTCACAGTCGCTGCCAAATGTCACTATGCGACGTCAACGCTGGTCGCCTCCGCCCGTACAAACCTGCACCACTCTGCCACCATTTCTTTGACAAAGTTCACGGTTTATTGTTGGGAAGGAAACATCTCGAGTGAACCATGCGGCGGAAACGTGACAGGGATGAGTGTCGCAACGCGCAACAAAGGGCGATTAACATTTATCATCACATTCCCAAAGAAGAAAAACAATATTCTATTATCCCTGTGCACCTGTTGTCTGGAATGGAAGGAAGGTGCGAATGCAGTTTTTTAGACCAGCCACTTGGCTGTGTTTTTTAATTAAGGACACTTCGGACGTTATGGAACACATGTTTTTCTATCTTTAAATCGATTGGTGGAGTGTTTGTTACGGTTTTCAGGATTGGTTATTGTATTGGGGCTGACCTCCACAGAGTGATATAAAAGAGGAGCGAGGCCCCCAAATCATCCCTTCTTTCTGGTTGTTCTTGCACTCTGCATTGCAACATTCTGTGGCACGGTTTTTCCGCAAATACAAGCTATTTGCACCTGAGTATTCTATCTACACGACTTGTGACTCTCTGATCATCTACACTCCATCACCCGGTGAGAGACGTTCTAGTTAGGTCATGTAATTGTGTAGACACATGCACTTAGGGCACAGCAGACAGGTGCCAATGTAGAAAGAGAATAAATAAGTGTGAGCATGCCCTCCATCTTTGCCTGGGTGTCGAAAGGACCCCTGGAGCACCCCGCGTGTGCAGTCGAATACTTAGACAGTGTCAAATGAGAGTAGGTGAAACCATCGCATGCAGTTCAATCCCGGCTAGGGAATTAAGGAGACCATTGCATGGAGTTCAATCCCGGCTAGGGAATTAAGGAAACCATCACATGGAGTTCAATCCCGGCTAGGGAATTAAGGAGACCATCGCATGAACCTAGACCCGATGTGGGTGATTAACCATACATGCAGAAAGAGATAATAATAAATAAATTATTATATATAAGAAAGAGAGAACACTTAAGAATATTCACTACATTATCCCACCCGTTCGGACATTCAACTGCCAAACCTATGACCCAGAAATTTGTATGGCACTGCCTCAACTGAGACACCTGTCAATTGGCCAAAAACTGGTTTTTCTGTCAACCCAGCAAGATAAATGGGCACACGGAATCTGGCATCGGCCAATTCCCTCAACCACGGCCTCGTTTTGGGCACCTCTACATTGACGTTGTTGGCCCCCTACTATCATTGGATGACCACCAGTATCTTTTCACATCAACAGAAAGATCGACAAGATGGCCGGAAGCGATACCCATGACTGGAGCCACCACCCAAACTGCGCCGAGGCTCTACTCAATGGCAGGATCGCCCGCTTCGACGTCCTAGACGACATCACCTCGGATCGAGGCCCGGCTTTCACCTCGCAGCTATGGGCAGCGTATGAGAACCACGGTACACCACACCACTGCCTACAACCCCCCCACAAATGGTATGGCCGAATGGTCCTGTCGGACATTGAAAGCCGCCCTGATGGCCCACTGCACCTGATTGGAAAGTCCAGCTGCCATGAGTCCTCCTCAGCGCACGAACAACTCCAAAAGAAGGGCTCAACATTTCGCGTGCGGAGATGCTCTTCAGCGAGATTATCGCTGTTACAGCAGAAATCCTTCCATCATGCCCTGAGGCAAACGACGCCAGCGCCGCCCGCAAACTTGCCGACCTCTGACGTATTCTCGGGAAGTACCGCCCCGTGGTCCAGACGCACAATAACCATCCTGCACGGACACCCAAGACGCTTCGAACATGCACGCATGTTTTTGTAGGGAACGATACCCACAGACCGCTGCTCACAAGGCCTTACTGTGGCGCTTACGTCATCCATGAGAGGGCCGACATTTCGCCTTGACATGACCAGCCGCACCAAATGGGTATCCATCAATCGTCTGAAGCCCGCTTACCTGGAGGACGATCGGTCTGCCCTGTTAATGATGACACAATGTCCCACGGCCTAGCTCACACTAGGAATGGCGTTTTGATGAAATCAGGTAGAAATCTTAGAAAAAGGGAGGTTAACTCCATCTTAAAAACGAGGGATTTGGAGCTTGTTACACGGAGTTGTCCTCCCTTGCCGGTTAATGTAGCAATTCCCCTAAATAACCTTAATCAAACTCCAAAGCTGAATAGTTCATGATACACTTTACAGCATTTTTACACTGTTGCGGGGCAGCAGCGGTGAGCGGCAAAGAAAGCGGCGTCACACGGGTGTTGACACCAGAGGCACCACTGTCTGCGCCGCACAAGTAAGTCTCTAATCCCACAGCCGAGTGCCGATGCTGTATGCACTATTTTTCAAAGCGACACAGGCGAGTGACCAATCAGAGCATCAATCTGACTTATTTTGGATAGATTTCCTTGTACGGTGTTTAGGTCAACAGCCAACTTGGTCTGAGTCTGCGTTGTCATTGGTCGCCACTTGCCTGATGCTGGCAAAATTGCGCCTGCAGGATCGGAGTTCTGCCACTGGATCAGCGGAAGTTGAAGCCCACTCGACGACCATTTTGAGTGGTTTTAAGCGGCAGCCAAGCGTATGCCACTCGTGTAAAATCCACTTTATGTGACG
>Ga0224511_10002236_pt1 | contig 12812 bp, 9 predicted proteins | sample SF_May12_sed_USG_2_FD_169988 | JGI IMG/M metagenome (GOLD analysis project Ga0224511, IMG submission 169988) | Sediment microbial communities from San Francisco Bay, California, United States - SF_May12_sed_USGS_8_1 | ecosystem: Environmental > Aquatic > Marine > Sediment | place: USA...
ATAAGCCGGCATTGATTTCGCTCCTGGTGAGTCACCTTTCGGTGATCGCCGGTTCAACATGGTCTATACTTCGGGTCATCAGGAGTCGCTATGGCTGTGGTGCCGGTTTGCGCCGGTGACCAAACCGGGACATACCGGGATTGTATACCTGGCCAGTGTAATCTAGGTATGGTGAACAGTAAGTGCTGTTACTTTAACGTTATGCACATCTTGAACATATTAATACTTTGTTAATGGTAGACGTCTTTAATATCTAATGAGAAATCCATCTTATTGCAGCTGTAGCTGCGACTACGTGAATGTCATCATATTTACGAGTTGGACAATCTGTCGCAACCTTGTAGCATTCTGCGTATTATCTCTAAACTTATATATACTTGTCATAAATGATAATCTTTGCATTTCTGGATATTGCGACTCAGCCACATGGGTAAGATGTTTATATATGTTAACATAAAATGTTCATTAACATTTAGCATAAGCAAAAGATTTGCAGGCTATAAGTCTTGTTTATAGCTGTTTTACAGTTAACAAATTCACTCAACGGCAAAGTTTGCAAACTTGAGTACCTTTTCTTGACTTTTCTAAAATGCTTTAATAATACATTCGTTTCTTATTTGAACTTCTATTCAGTATATTTGATAGTTTTTTTTATTCTCTGGCAAACATTCGTCTGTGAGATGTATCCGTTAGATTGATTTGTGGTAGTTTTCTATTACAGGTCAATGGTGTATTTTCCTGTTGGTGTTTGGTGTGGCCAGTCCAGTACTGGGCGCTAGAGTTGGGTAAGGCAACTATATATATAGTTAGTCAGGTTAATTGATGTTGAAGACATGATTCATTTGCATTTAATCTGTGATAAAAGGAAAGTCCTCAGGAACCATAATCTGCATGGGGAAAACAGCAACCTCGGTTTTTTTTAAGTTGTTCATCAATGTAAAAAGCCACCTCATTGACGCTCTAGCGCATGAGCGGGACTTAGTTTTCAAATGTAAACAGCATAACATGTATGATCCCAGATGACCTGAAAAAAATATAACTACACGCTGATGTATATATCTATATATATACCATACCACATTGAGAGTGTCCTTTACCTCCGCGTATGAATACAATTATAATAAACATTAGCGCATGAACATAATTATTTTAATGCTGCCGAAACAATTGTTGGGAAGATGTAGGTTCTACTAAGTCCTTATTTCCGTCTTGCCCTTCCGGCTTTCCGTTCGCCCTCCGTCAACCTTTCGAAATATAATGTATAACTATAAATAAATAAAATATCAAATTAAAATCATAAAGACAGAAATAAACTAAAAATACGAAAAACCATAACTTAAAACCCCTGTCACACCAGAGTGGCGTCCTTACAGCGTTCACACAACGTTTAAAAAATGCAGAACGCCGAGGTGTGCGATGTGCAAAATCAACCAACGCCGTGCAAACGCTGTGGAAACACTGTGTCATCGCCTAGAACGCCATGCGGCGGCGTTTATTTTGAGCATGCTCAAAAGAAACGCCGCGGCTTGGCGTTTCCACAGCGTGTTAGACAACGCTGTGAGGTCTTCTAGACACCGTGGGCTCGTTGTGAGCGTACCGCGTGCACGCTGTAAAGACGCCGTTTAAAATCTGCAATTAGGGTAGGCGTTTGCGATGCATTTTGATAGTAAAACAAATAATCATAAAATGTATTAACATATATCAAGTGTTTATTATAATAAATGCAAATGGTTTAAGTTTATTTAAACTAACAAAGCTTAAAGCTTGACCATAGTTTGTCTTTTATTATTATAATAAGTTGTTTAACAATAATAAACCTCAACTAAAACACATCATTATAAAAGTTATTCAAGGTACACTACTTAGTATATGTGTGTTACTACATATGTTGCAAGCCCTGCCTGACTTTAAACATTTTAACAACTGTTAAATCCTATGACGAATTGCTTCGAAACGTAAAAAATAGATCCCTATGTTTGCAAAATAGGGTTACCAAAAATAAAAAAGTAAAAAATCTTAAACGCTATAATTGCCATGAGAACGCTGTGTTGTCGCCGTGAGAACGCTGTGTGCGCGCCGTAAGCGCGCCGTATGCGCGCTGTGAACACGCTGCAGCAACTGCTTGCGCGCTGTGAAAACGTCATGGACACTGTAAAGACGCTGTGGGAACGTTGTGGGGACGCTGTAGGGACGCTGTGAGGACGTTGTGTACACGCTATAACTGACACATTTGATATTGTTAGGCGTATTCCGTGGCGATCCCACAGCGCGCTGACATGGTTTAAGAACGCTTTACAAACGCTGTGGTATCGCCATTTGGTGTGACAGGGGCTTTACGTAGTTAGTTCTTGCGTAGGAGTTTTTTGCTTTTTTACAGCATAATGCCAAAAACGAAATCTTGGTATCAACTGTCAACTTACCTTATGTATTAATTTATTATGCATATAAATATTTGCAACTGTTACTTTTACAGCTATCTGGATATTGTGGCACCCAGTAGAATTGTGCCGGGCTATGACTTTGGGATAGAAGTTGATCTTGATGCGGCCTACAAAGACGGGCTCTCTGGAGACGTTAACGTTACCGTGGTCAACAGCCCGTATGCATGGGCTAACGGCGTCCGTGTGCAGTTAAATAAAGGTATCATTAATTCATTTGTTGAAATGTTTGAACATATTGTTCAGTATTATCCCATTAAATGTGTTAACACGACGTCTACTGTTGTAACATGACAGTAACCCCCAATGAAAGTCATTGACCGTACCAATGGGGTAACTTATCATTTCTTGGATACATCATTTACGAAATTATAAATACAAAATAAAATTAATAAAAATCCAAAAGTCACAAACAATAGTTTTTTCTAAATGGCTGTTGCGTCTGGTGTTCTACGTGATTTTTTTTTGTTCTTCTGTGTGTTTGTTTGTGTGCGGGCAATTTTATCATGGTACCCTCATACTTGACATATCTACATTGTTTACAACAAACTTTCTTTGAATTTCTCTTCAATTTATTTGACATATCATTTAGGCAACAGTCAAATATAACGATAAAACAATATATTAATAATCTTTTATTTACTTATTAAAAGATATTGTCTTCAGCTGCAATAAAACTGAGGCTGATATTTTCTCATGCAGGCCTTAGTTTCCTGAGGGCTTTCCCTTTCATCAGTTTAATTTTATTTCAACACGACTTCGTGATAAGTTCATTATCAATATTTGTCCCTTATTTAATTTGCTTGTTTTATTTTAGAAAATCCCAGGGGAACACTAAATTTAAAGGTAAAAAATTCGTTACTACATGCCTGGCAATGTAAAAAAATAGTTTAACGATATTTGATTAATCATTAATCGTAGTTCATTACAAACGGCAATCCCTATATAATTTCTACCGTCCTAAAATATTTTAATCAAAGTCCAACCTTACGGTAGATTTTGACATATTCGTTCCACCGCGCTAATAATGTACGCTTAGGGCGAGGGGCAATCTCCCATTTAGCACGCTATATAATGAATAGAGTAAACTACAGAATAAAAGAATATCTGCGTAATTTAAATTAAAAAAAACAACAAAACGGTAATTGTTTATGCAATCATCCTAAAGAAGTGAATACGTATATGTATAATTATTATCTCTTTGATTATAACATTAATGATTCTTGACATTGAACTGATTTTAACAGTGTTTGTAACTCATTTTAAATACCATAATTATATTATTTCATGCGCAATTGTTAACGCAATTTTCTCGTCATTTCTTCAATTGGACCTACAATATCGGAGTATGTGGCAATTGCACTAGGAGAAACACATAATGCCCATAACACTAACATTTTAAAGTTCGTCATTAATACATTTGCTATTCTAAAATATATATCATTTAAGTATCGACAGGCCACTATCGATAATTAACTTGTTATTTATTTTTAAGGTTTCAAAAAATACAATTAATATATTTTACTTATTATAAAAGTTGACAAATGTTGAGTCGTTTTATAACATTATTGTGTAAAAGTTAGAATTAGTTTTCATGTTTATATTTTTAATACGCGTTTTATAACAATGTTTTATTGTGTATTCAAGATACCGCCTGAAGTGACAGGATACTACATCAACTTTAGAATAAGTGTAATGCAGTTTGGCAGAGAGTTTGGATACGGATATGTTGGTGGGTCGATTTTACAGAAAAGCAATAGCATCAACTACATGTTCCCTATTATACAAACAGATAAAGGCATTTACAAAGCGGGACAAAAAGGTATGTCGAGTCGCTCTTTCAGTTGCTAGGATCAGGTGACTTTGAGCGCAACTTTTTGAAGCAACAGAAAGGTTAACATACACCAGTTGTGACTGTGCCCACTTCCGGTCAAATGGAGTAAATATGTTTAGCTCAACTGATCACATAGTGCTCATGGTGAGCTATTGTAACAGGCCGTTTTCCATTGTCCGTCATCGTACAAAATTCACAGGAATAATCCCAGGTTGGTCCCCTACCAAAGTTGTTGAAACAGTTCTAGTTGGTTGCATAAGTAGGTCACGGGTTCAAAAAGTATGTTTTGCAAAATTTTGTCCCAACTTTACATAAATGATCTTTCGATGGTCCCTTATACGCCTGGGGTTAAAATTGACCCAATGCCAGCGGTAAAATTTTACATTGAATTAAAACTTGAACAACTTTTCGTCTAAGCAGTAAGTTTTCTCAGGTGAACAATCTAGGCCCCTTAGGCACTCTTGTTTTAAAGACTCTTTGAAATTAATGGATTTTTAGCTCACCTTAGCACAAAGTGTTCAATATGAGTTTTGGGATAGCCCATTGTCCGTCGTCCGTGCGTCTGTGCGTCCGTCAACAATTTCAAAATGCAATGTTCAAAAATATTATTGTCCAAAAATACAAGACCCATAGCTGTCGTATTTGGTATATAACATCTTCTAGAGATCCTCTACCAATTTCTTTTAAATTATGCCCCTGGGGTCACAATTTTACATTGAATTATATAAGGAAAATTTCAAACGATAAATGATAAACGATCAATTTATCTTGAACCGTTGATGGGAATAAGACTAAACTCAAACTTGATCAAATCGTTTTGATTTGTTGCATAAGTAGGTCACGGGGTCAAAAAAAAGGTTTTCAAAATGTTCAAAAATATTCTTGTCTGATAAAACAAGGTCCAGATCTTTCATATTTGGTATATAACATCATCTAGAGATCCTCTACACCATTTGTTCAAATTATGACCTTGGGGTCCTCTGTAAATGGATCCACTATGATCTCCGACCTTTTTCTCAGGTGAGCAACCCACGGCCCTTTGGGCACTCTTGTTAGAAAATAAGCACACACTAAGCAACATGTATGAGGCGACAAATGCGTTAAAATTCCCATGTCTACCATAAGTGAGGTGAGACTTTGGTCAAATGTTAAAAATTTCAAGATCATGTTTGTCCAGACTCTCACTTTGCTGTGGATGTATTGGTATAAAATAAACTAATCACAAAAGTTAAAGCCCTGTTCCCACCGAACTTGCGTTGCTGTAGCGTTCTTGGAGCGTTAAGATAAGTCCACCAACGCTCGAGACCGCCCAACCAACGTTGGTCAGCGTTATAGCAACGCTAATAACGCTCTGGCAATGTTCGTGGTCTTTCCTCCCACCGGGAACGTTTTGTGCTGCACAAAATATTGCGAGCGTTGTGAAAGCGAACCATTACCGCTCTGGCGACGTACACCAACGCTATAACAACGCTAAGGCAAAGTTGAGCACCGCTAGAACAAAGTTCATCACCGCTAGGCCAACGTAGTGATCTTGAACGCTATACCACCGCTGCCTCGTTGGCATTGCCTGAGCGGTGTTAAAACGTTGGTTAAGCGGTTGTATAGCGTTTCATTATCAGACACGGCATTGCCGGAACGATGTCGGGCGTTGTTGCAGCGGTCTGTTGCGGTGATGAACTTTGGTTTAGCGTTGGTTTAGCGGTATCGGAACGGAGCAAGGATTTCGCGTTTATAGTGAATCGTTATACAGGATCCCATTTCACCGCTACATCGACGCTTGCTAACGTTCAACCAACGCTATACCAACGCTATACCACCACTATACAACGCCCGTGTTTTCGATTTCTTCCCTATTTTGTGAGCGTTCACCAGCGTTTTTGAAAGTTGGTCACCCGTTTACTCAACGCTCTAGGAACGCTATAGAACCGCTGGCTTGGTGGGACCAGGGCTTAATTACATCGATGAGACATAGTATTGCACGAATAAAGTATTATTTTACCATGGAACAGTTATAGTCAACATAGGGGTTTAAATGTCAATATTTGTCAAAATTATGGTTAGAAAAAAAACCCACACGTATTGTGTTTATCCATGAAACATCTTTCTGCGGGTTCGTTAATGGCAAAACATTTATTTTAACTATGTTAAACGGTTATTGTTGTTTGTATTCGTCAGAAATATATCATATAAAGAATCCCCGATTACCGTTTTAAAATACAACAATAACTACACTTTCCTATTTCCTGTTGTTATATTTTTTAGTCATTGTACCAATAACATTTGAGATTTTTATAAAGAATAAATGCGCCTGCCTTCTTACTTCATAATTTGTATCAAGGATAAAGTATATACTACAGATAACGCAAGGAGTAGTTAACATCTTAAAACCAGTAGACTGTAGGTCATTTTGGGCAAATTAAAAAAAGAGTATAACTGATGAAACGATCAACATAGTGCTTTGTTAACCATTTTGTCGTTTCTTAAGTGGTATAAGCACAGTGTCACGTGATCCTATTTCCTGCCTTTAACATAGGTTTTGTGTATTTAGTAGCTGTGTAAAACACGTTCAATGATATAAACTCTTTAGAAAATCATGAAGTATGTTTTATGGCGACGCCAATTCCGCCTGTTTGTTGACGTTATGTGTATGTACTTTTATAAAAAGGTCACACATCTAACTGTTAAGTATTAGCATTGTTTATCGTCGTAGCTGCAATCTTTTGCATTTGCTGATAGAACATATAAATATCCATATACTTCGACATTTTATTTCAGTGTTGTTCCGCATCATGGTTTTAAATATTGCACGCATGGTGTTGAAAGAACCGTTTTCTGTTGAGATATACGTGAGTACATGTAAAACAAATGGTGAATTAATTTATTCTCGTTAGACATTTAATTTCATGTATTTCTTGGATAGGGCAATCCACAAATTTAAGATCCTAACGACATAGTTAATGACTTAAGTAATATTGAATATAATTTGAAATCCACGCATTCAAGTGTCCACGAAATTAAATGATTTCACAGTAGATTGTCAATGTCCACGGGTTCATTAAGAAGTCCATGTATTTGCAGCATTATTAATGCGTTTTAGTAAATAAAATTAATATATTACATGGTCGCATGCAGGACGCAGACAAAAATCGCGTTCGTCGATGGGCCAACGTGTCTGACAATAGTGGGGTGTTTGCTGGAGAGATGGAGCTGTCACAATACCCCGTGCTCGGAGAATGGAGCATCCACGTGTATAATGAGGTAAATATACGAGGGGTGTTAGGTAAATTTACGGAGAGACTGTATTACTTTAACATGAACTGACAATTAGTAGAAAATACATATTTATGATTTGGAATTTTCAATACCTTTGAAATGGTATGCTATAATTACCATTTTACCACTGTTTTCATTATATCATACATATTATCTAATTCTTAAATGTTATGCCTGAAATGCTTAAAACATTTTTATCAATTTTGCTAGAATATAAAAGTTAAAATTTCACAGTAGAGTAAGGTAGGGATTCGCCGACGGCCCGGGTATTTTCGATACTCACGTATTAGACACATTTAGATCTCTATAACAAATGTTTTAAATACACAAAAATTACGTCATAACATGACATCACCGATGATGTCATTTTCACCACCACATCAATTAGGTCATGAATTAGTAACTGAATATCTATTTTTAAGTGTTCTGTTGGTTTTTTTAGCTCACCTGAGAAGTGCTCTAGGTGAACTATTGTGACCGGCCTTTGTCCGTCGTCGTGCGTCTTGCGTCGCACATCGTTTGTCAACTTTTTCACTTAAACATCTTCTCCTCTGAAACCGCTCATTGGATTTTGACCAAACATCACATATCCCTAGGTGTTCCTCTACCATATTTGTTTAAGCCGTTCCAGTTGATTGCATAAGTAGGTCACGGGGTCAATAAATAGGTTTTTAAAATGCAACTTCCAATAATCTTCATGTCTGAAACTACAAGACCCAGAGCTTGTATATTTGGTATATAGCATTATCTAGAGGTCCTCTACCAAAGTTGTTCAAATTATGCCCCTGGGGTCAAAATTGACTCCGCCCCGGGGGTCACAATTATACATTGATTTATATAAGGACAAGTTCAAACGACATCCTTTCTTGAACCGCTAATAGTTATTTAACCAAACTCAACAGGAATGGTCCCTGGGTAGTCCTCTACCTAAATTGTTCAAATGGTCCTGATTGGTTGCATAAGTAGGTCGCGGGGTCAAAAAATAGGTTTTCAAAATGCAATTTTCAAAAATCTTCTTGTCTGAAACTACAAGGCCCTGAGCTTTCATATTTGGTATATAACATAATCTAGAGTTCCTCTATCAATATTTGGTGGACAACATTAATGGTCCTCTGTAAATGGCTCCACAGTGACCTTGACCTTTTTCTCAGTTGAGCAACCTAGGGCCCTTTGGGCTTTCTTGTTTAGATATGTCGTCCCAAATCGGTTGCTAACGAAGAAAACAATATGCCCCCTAAGCTTTGAAAATGGCTATTGCTATGGTCCGGTCTGGTCATATGTCTTAAAAGGGCGCGGCTTAGATGTACGGTGTACCCAGAGCGACGTTTTTAAATAAGCTCGCGGGCCGTGTAGCCGAAGAAGATGTTAGGCCTAGGAAGAAACCCGTTTTAACAGCGGGTGAGGAGCGAAAATTAGTTGATTTTGCAAATACAATGTGCAACTTCGGGTATCCAGTTACTTAGCGTGAGTTTCCGAACGAAGTGAATTTTGTTTTAGACCATGACGGCAGGGTTACGCCTTTTAAAGACAATCGTCCCGGAAAAGACTGGTTTTCTGCCTTTATGGGCAGTCATTCAGACATGACATTTCGCAAACCTATGTCACTTTGACATGAACGCGCTGCCGTAACTTTGGAAAAGATCGAAGCGTGGTTTAAGTGCGTTCACGCGTTTCTCGAAAACGAGTTCAAGGACGAACACGTCTCGTTATTGACTGACCCAAGGCGTATATTTAACGCAGACGAAAGCGGCTTCCCACTCGCTGTTAAACCCGGACGGGTCCTTACTCCTACCAGTGTTAAACACGTATATTCCGTTGTGACAAACACCAAAGCGCAAATAACGGTGATGGCGTCATTCAATGCATTCGGCGAATATCCTCCGCTGATGATTATTTTCCCGGGAGAGCGCATCCGTGACGTTGGATTATCGGGATTCCCAGATGCAATTTATTCCACTACACCTAATAGTTGGGTGGATTCTGCGGCGTTTCTCGCGTATGTAAAACAAATTGACGCATTTGTGGACAATAAAGGCATCCGAAAACCTATAATATTGTTTGTTGACGGACATTCCACCCACTTATGTCTTGAAACCTCCCAGTATTGTAGGGAACGAAATATCATTCTTTACTGTTGTTAGCTTTTTATCCTTAAAGTGTCGATACTACCCGACTTTACTCTATTTGATTCAATACTGATGATCTTGTTATGTAGAAATTGCCCCTGGGAAGCAAAGTTGTGGTTACCATGGAACCAAAAATCAAAAGAAGACAATGAAAAGAAAAGTTCTTCATTGTTGTAATTATAGCAGAACATATTCTTCTACAAATTGTACAAGTTTGGAGAAAAACATGTAACCATTTTGTTTATACAAAGCCAGTCCGGAAAATTTACCTAACACCCCTCGTAAACATATATATGTAAAGTTATGATTTTTAAATATTACATTCTGAACACCTTGTGATATAATATACTTTTATAAGACTATTCCAAGATAATGTCTTAACAGACAAATATCTCTTTTTTAGAAATTTAAACACGAAGTAGTGTTTGATGTTGAAGAGTTTGGTAAGAATTTGTTCATTTGTTATTTTTTCTGCACTATTTTTGTTAAGGTTTGAAATCGATGTATGATATACATTAGCATTGCATAAGAATCAGGTCAAGGTTAATGTCTAAAGATTTATCTTGTTTAAATGAATGCAACATGTTGATAAAAAACAAAACATAAATAACTATATGGAAATGTGCTTAGGAAAACATACTTCTTTTAAGACTCTTTTTTAAATTCACCATTAAATGCTTTACTTTCAACTTTGTATGGGTCTATTTTATTCATGTAGAAATGCCGAGAGTGTTTCTTGAAATGAGATTCCCATCCATCATTCAGACAGCGTTGGAAAGGCATTTGACTGGAACGATATCACCCAGGTGAAATTGCTGTTTTCTTTTTTAAATGCCCGAAGTGAAACATCGGACATATTATGATATGGCGTCCGTCCGTCCGTCCGTCTGTCCGTCCGTCCGTCCATCCGTCTGTCCGTTCGTTCGTCCGTCCGTCCGTCCGGCCGTCCGTCTGTCCGTCCGTCTGTCCGTTCGTTCGTCCGTCCGTCCGTTAGCCACATCATGTCCGCTCAATATCTTGAAAAGTTTCTGAGTGACAGGCATGGTACTTGGTAGGTATTCAGTAGATGACCATATACAATTTTAGGTCAAATGTCATGGTCACAGTAGCATTTTATTCAAAAACCATATCCGCTCAATATTTTAAAAAGTTTCTGAGTGACAGTAATTGTACTTGGTAGGAAGACTGGTCACAGTCAGTAGAGGATTTTATGAATGCAGAGATTAAACTCAAGTAAGGTACTAAATCATCGAACGGCTCATCCTTCGGGCTTATAATGCTCCAACATTCGGAGCTCTAGTTTATAAAAGCATGTACAACATACAAAAATATGTTAAATCTGCTTTACGCGGTTTATGAGCTAAATTCAGTATTTAGAACTGAAGGTTAAACTTGTTGCCATGCTTACAATATTAATATGCAATAAAAATACCTTGAACTTTAATATTTACACATGCACTTAACAGTGTATGGTTGGGTTTCAGCGTTGAACAATTATTCACTTGATCACAAACACAACATGTTATGTGTTTAATAGTAACATCCGAAAAACACAAAACAACATTTATTCGAAATGTCTGTTGCGTATTGGTGCTCTGCGTGTTGTTTATTTTTTGTTGCTTTTTTATGTTTGCTTTTGTGCGAGCCATATTAATACGGTGCCTTTAAACTTGACCTGTGTACATTTTTACAGCATTCTGTCTTTGAACATCTCTTCAAATTTATATTTAGATATACATTCGGCGAGAGTGCAAAGGGACATATTCAGTTTGATATATTAACACAGCGTGGAACTACATTATTTAGCAAGCAATACAAGGTAATTTAGAATTAGAGATTAGAGTATAAAAAAAATTTATATAGTAAAAATTGAGAAAAATGTTTGGAAAATAACCGTGCCATATTTATTGTGTTTTGCTTGTTCCTGCCGCTTTTCATACAAAAAGCTTTTATCAAAGAAATAGCGAATCGACACACCTATAGTAACGCATTTCCTCATAAATAAACAAATTGTAAAACAGTATTGATTTTAAGGGTGTGGTTTATTAATGGATATAAATTATACGGAGGACACTTTAAACTCTTTTAAGTGAAACATCAATAGTTTGTTCAAAAAGACATTTCAAAGTGAAAGAGAAAGTGAAACACCAAAACTGAAATGTCTTTTTTCCTACCGTTAATGCATAATGTTCAATACGGCTAAATGTGAAAGGTATATTCTTAGTTTATTTAGATTTCTGCTAGACCGCTTCGAATCTGTTGTATTGGCTAGTTAATTACAACTTGTTGATATGCTTTATGACAAGACAATGGAACCTTTCAAATAACTCAACAACATGTTACCTGTGTAAGTTCAACATAATTCATATTCATTAATGAATCGCCACCTTAATAATGACCTTAAATGTTCCCTTCTGTTCACGTACACTCAGGTAACAAGTTCCGATCTCGAGCTTTCTATATCAATGGATGATCTTGCAGCTAACGAGAAACACTACTATTTTCAAACACTTTATAAAGGGACTGGTAACATATACGTCAACGAGTGAGTTCACTTGATATATATTTTCGATATCTTAAATATAACAAAATGGTTAAATAAATGTAAAAGTATGTATAATCACTGTTTATTTGTTTAATATCAAATGCTATACATCTATATCGTTGCGTTGACAAGTGAACGCATAAATTGATGTGATCTTATGTTTTCGGTTTTATTTCTTATACGTACTTATGCTTTATAGAGAAGTTACCATAAGGGCTACTTTAGTGGAAGAAGTAACTGGAATGAAGGTCACCGCAGAGGCATCAGTACGCGTGTGGGTTTTTAGTGCTTATTTCAGTCTCGAAACCGTTTATGGCGTTGCGGAATTTTATCAAGGCGAGGATATTGCAGTCAGAGTATGCTTGGGTTTATGTATTTGGTAGAATTATTATCTGTAAAAGGCATATAGACAATTGAAGATGCTAGGTCGGTATCTTGGTACCTTAATAATCGGTCACAATCAGTTTCTCATATTTACGGGAGTATGATTCACTTTTTAAGCATGGTTAGAAAGTAAAGTAAGATGTCAACAATTATTGTCAAAAGATAGAGCCATTACAACTTAAATTTCAAAAATGTTACAGTCATCTGCAACA
>Ga0224511_10002237_pt1 | contig 12811 bp, 5 predicted proteins | sample SF_May12_sed_USG_2_FD_169988 | JGI IMG/M metagenome (GOLD analysis project Ga0224511, IMG submission 169988) | Sediment microbial communities from San Francisco Bay, California, United States - SF_May12_sed_USGS_8_1 | ecosystem: Environmental > Aquatic > Marine > Sediment | place: USA...
TTATAAATCTTTTGAGTTAAGAGAAAACTTTGTAAATTCGTAAGATACAATTTTGTTATTATTCAAATAGTTCTATATGTAGACACATCCTGTATATTATCATTGATGATGTCAGGTAATTGTTAATTTGTTTTAAAGAAAACTGTTTTGCAAAATTATTATCGTCAAGGCTATTATTATCATACTTTTGCTGCAAAAATATGTTTCCAATCATCCAGCTTTAGTTGTTATAATAAGCTTAACACTCCTTCGTTACCATTTTTATTACCAGAATACAATTTTGTAATAGTAACAACTGTTTTAGTATATGTTATTAAGGTACATACTAACCTTATTCAATGCATATGTGTCTATTAAACACCACTGATGTCTTCCATTGTTAACGGGACACAACGTTCATGGGCTATTTTAGCCTACTTCGTTGAATTGTTCATATATATTTTGTGGGAATAAAACATGAATTGACATGCTTACGTATATGTTAGACCTGATGTGTCCATGATAAGGTATTGTCCATATAAATACCCTACATTTTTTGTACTTCAACATTTTCAATTTGGGTATTGCCGATACTTGGGGAAAGTGTTTTAGTTTTCTTTAATTTGTGCTTTGCTGCAATGAGCATGCATTTACTTTTCTCAGGGCGAATGGCCATAATAATTATTGTTTATGTCACACCATTTTTGAATCAAGTTAATGCGAAGTTTGAGGTTGTTTTGTATTTCATTCATATTCCACGATGATTAAGACAAAGTGGTGTCATTCGCAAATAAATATTTCCATTTATTATTTGGCAAGAAGGCAATATCATTGATGTAAATAAGGAATAAAATTGGTCCTAATATGAACCCCTGAGGTACTCCTGACTGTATATGGAGATAATCGGATTGAAGGTTCTTGTATTTTATTTTCTATTTCCTGTTGCTAAAATAAGATTCAACAAACTTTATTGAATATTCAGTGAAGCGATACATATAGTTTATTCATATCCTCCAGTATGGAGAGCACAAAAGCATTTACAAAACACAAATATTTACAGAACTAGTAAATAGTTATATATGTAAAACATATAATTTCATACTTATGCAGAAATGTATTAAACACAGGAATATCATAAACAAAAAGAGGCAAACAGAATAATATCAAAAACAAGCACGTGAAGACACATAATATAAGATTATACAACTGTCTGTAATCCTACCACGCTTAACCTATTATCAGCTTACGTAAGGTGCGAAAACAAAATTTTAGGCAAACTATAGGTTAACAGCTTAATTAAGATACTTAAGCTTATATTCGTATGGAGGCAAATAAATTCAAAATCGTCTTAAAAGCATGGACCCGTGTGTTGTCTTCCAAGTCAAAAGAACTTTAGAAGACTAACTTAAATAGCAATATTTTGTGATCAACTAAGTCAAATGCCTTTTTAAGGTAAATTTATACGGTGCCTATATATTTACCTGAACCACATTTTTCAACCAAGAATGAATAAGGCGCGTAAGTGCTGTATAGCATGAATGATTTTGTTTAAACCCAGACTGCTTACTGTGTATCAAAGTCTATTTATTGAAATAGTCTTGCATTTGGTTTGATAAAAAAACCGTTCAAATATTGTTTTAAATAGTCGGTAAAATGGAAATAGGTTTGGAGTTGATTGGGCCATTTTTATTGCCACATTGTGGTGTTTCTTGATGAACATTGCAACTTGTTAATGTAAATTTTGAGGTCTGCGTACACAATAACAGACATTTTGGAAACTGCGGCACTTTGCGTACTGCGTATGGTCTAACCTATATACTGGAATGGGCGTGCGGTTATTTTAAAGTGTGACCGTGATCAACGATATACTTAAATGGAGCCTTTGGGACACATGTTCCAATCCAGAACTACATTTTGTCTCTTTTGATTTCAAAAAATGACATACTTTGCATTCGAGTGACGTTTTGTATTCTATTGATTTTTTTTAAATAAAGAAGCAAATATTATAAAATTATAGTATTTTCTATTATTTCGACATTCTTTCATTGTAACGAAACCAAGTTCGAGTTGAGTTCAACATATCAAGTGGAATATTTCCCTTTCATCAGTTTAATCTAGATCACAAAAATCATTTGGACAAGATTACGTTCGTGTCTTTGCAAATTACAATGTACTGTAAAATAGAAATGGGCCTTTGTATGTACTTTATTTCTTACAAATGCTACTTTCTACGTGGTGAATTTTACAGTTCATTGCTTCTAGGAAGGCTGGTTCCCCCTATTACATAAGCTTCTTGTGAGGAAGTACTATGTTCCTTGGTGAAAGCAGTAACTTCTACGGCTTTGTCCAATTATACATACATGTATATTGCGATTTTTATTATCTATCGAATCTGTTAATTCATATTCCATAGTTTTCGAAGTATGTTGGATTCGTTAATGATCAAATCTGTTTAAATACAAGGCTTGTATTATAAAGACAGTTGTTAATTAGTGTCGTTTTGGTATTTTATACTAATCACATTATATACAAATAAACAGAACGAAACCGGTTTATAGCGTTTATACACATAATTAGACCGAACGTCTCAGTTTACAAAACTGTACTGCAGCCGGTACGCATGGCGCAACTAGCTGCCTATTTCGTAACCCACCCGCGACAGGCCTATTCATTTATTTTATGTTAATATTTGATCTATTTTATTTTAAACCATATGACCGTGCCTCAACAAGTGTTCTAAATTCCAAACCGTGCGTAACGTGCGTTTGTCATCCAAAAGGGTCAGAGATTTTCCTACTTCACATATTTATTTCGAAATTTTAAAGGGACTGAATAATTTTTTTTAAATGTTTAAATGTGCAGTTAATACAGCTTCACAGAAGGCAGTGGTAACGTATTATCTGACGTTTTGTTGTGATGCCAACTTAATTACTAGTTATAATAATTGTTTGGTAGCATGAGTATCTTTGTGTGTGTGTGTTTTAAAGAAATCTGAAGTCTGTCTGCAAAGATATGTTTCCAATTAGTGAAAGGAAAAGAAGCTTCTCCCTTTTTGGAGATTAGATCGCTACCCCCCCCACCCAATCATAAGCAGACTTATACTATGCTTACACAGTGCTCATATCAGGAAACTAGAAACACAAGCATTATATACAGCTAGATGAAAACGACCAAAAACGTGATTTTTTTAACAATTTGCTACGAGCGAATAGCCACATCGTGCAACGGAATCATAACCCACAGAAATGTAGTCTCCTTAATGTGTTTAAACGCTAATTCTACTAATCCAAATGGGTACGGGACATATTTTGTTTTGTAGTTGTGTATGGCGTTTCAATAAATAAAAACGTCATAAGAACATACAATGCATTAGTTAACCTATGTGCACATTTCCAAGCAACCTTACACACCAGAGCCGAGTGCATTAACTGATGACTGTTCTCCTTGAGACGGTGTAAAATGGCATTTCAATTTAGACGGCACGCTATGAAGCCAGCCGGGTAATAGTCTCAACCTCTTTAGAGTGGCAGAAATACACCTGATGGTTCGCTCTGCCAAACATGAATGTAAGTGTTCACAATGGACAGTTCCGTAGAGGGGGTGTATTGCCTTTGATAAGCGACGCACTCCGGCTTTGCTTATTCGGCGTCGGGGCATACAGATAGTTTCAATAAGTGGTCCATAGTGCAAGATACTGGAGCGCCCACCACATATGACAAACCAGGTTCTTTAACGTGCCCAATGTAAAGCACTGATACACGGGAGCATTTTTCCTGGGAAAAACCAGTACATATCTCCTTTTAGTAATTTTAGTATTTTTTGTTGGGGGGATCGAACTCGCAATCCCTGGGTCGGCAGTCGTGTGTTTTACCACTGAGCAAAATCCCATCGCAGCGGTCAATTATGATCATTTATAACGGTTCATGGTGGAAATAATCCAATAGATTAGGGTTATACAATTATTGTCAGGTGAAAATCTGACCAAGTAAATACAAAAGAAAGTATACTGCCTGTTTGTGATGAACCTTATCACAAGATAAAAGGAAATCTACCGCATCATTGGGAGGAGCTTGAAAATTTGTTGAACTAGCATGGAGCATGGAGACTGCAAAGTTATACATGACATCTGTCACGATATTTGTTCTGTTGTTATACACAAATAGGCAATATTATCGAACATACACTGTACAAGTGAACTGATTAATTTTTTTTTGTAAAGCAGATACTAATATATTTGCATCCCTTTAAAAACGTATGAAATTTACTTTGTAACGCTCAATTGATCTTTAGAACCGATGGTACCGTGCACGTGTTTGCTTAAGTTGTCCTATGAAAATCATATGACATTCAAGAAATGAGCCAGAATTTAAACTCAATATCTCAATTAACGAGAGCTATTTAATAGTGAACTGTTTGGGTTGTTTTCTAGTTTCTTTCAAAATAGTTAAGGTGAATAGTAAGCCAAATATGATATTTCGGTGCGACTATTTGAAAAGGTATATTCTTAAATGGATTTACAAAATGCATCTAACTTAATATTTGTTAGATACATTGTTTACTTTATTTTTATAATAAGCTGTACGTTTGTACTTTAACCTCATTGTTCTGTTATTGATGAAATTATATTTCATTGCTGCTTTTTCATAATACACAGCACATTTGTTTTTTTTTTTTAATTTATATCGTTACAGTCATTACGTATCGCCATGATATAATTTTTAAGTTATAATAATTCATATTTCAAAACAATGCGGTAAGCAGCAGCAACCACGTTGTATATGAATAAATGAAAACCTGTTTACGTTGTGTTACATGTGCAAGTATTCATATGTAAGCGTTTACCAACGTCACTTCAACATTAGCTTCGCTTTGGTGTGCGCGATTATTGGGGGCGTTCTCGGGTACCCACACTTCCGGTCCCGGATCCCTAACGGCGAGAACATACCCCACCCATGCGACAGTAGCAAACTGGGGCCAGGCGTAGGACACTGGAGCTCACAGGGAGGGGGCGAGAGAAATCCGTTTGGTCAAGCTTTCGACAATAATGGAGAGGTACGTGTCTTAATATTAAACTGATGAAAGGGAAAGCCTTCAGGAAGCATAGCCTGCACAAGAAAACAGCAGCCTCGGTTTTATTGAAGCTGTTCATCAGTAGTAATGAATAATGCCACACCACTGACGCCCCATAAGCCGTGTGACTGAACACAGATGAATTGTGAGGTTAACAAAACATCTACATGCAATACATTTTGGAATAAGTCGATGCATGTGCGGCATGTGACATTGTGTAAGTTCATTCTATTCAGATATTTTTCAATTTTCCAATGAAAAATAGCACCATTGTTTGCTAGTGTTGTACAATTTTTATTTCACAAACTTTACCTACTTTATTTTAAATTGTAGCTATTGTAAAAATATGGACAGAGCGTACCCGGGTAAAGAGTAGTACTGTAGTATCGGTCTTAAAGAACTGATTGTATGTCTTGGTTTATTAAAATCAATGCCGACTTTGTCCTTTTATAGGGAAACCAGTTTTGGCAGGGTTCGCACCTCGCAGCTTAATTGCACGGCTATTGAGTAATTTTTTGTTAAGAGTATGTGATATCGTCTTATGTTCTTTTCATAAAGATGCAGTCACACTTTAGCGTATTATAGAACATAATTATGTATTGCGTGTAAAAATGTCAGATGAACTATTTTTACGCACAACTTTAGAGTGTTTAACACGGAGCCATCGACAATTGTCCCAAAGGTGTGGATAACGTATTGACAGGGTTTTTATAACGTATGAGTAACTTATTTTTAGCGTCATTCTAGCGTATCAAGCGTATGTCTTGTGTACGGTTAGCGTATGCGTAACGTTATAACACGCTTAACGTTTTAAACATGTAAAACTAATTTGACCACTGCGTATAAAAACGTACACAGGACGTATGTCTGCGTAATAGGAACGTATACGACGTATGCTCACAAATGTTAATGACATACGCTACAATTTTAAAGAGATATAATTGGCGTGTCTGTGTTTGATAAAAGGTGTTTTAATAAAAGTTGTTTAGACGCACTGTTTTCACAGCTAATCAACTAAAATGGTTAATACAGCGTTCTTAAGATCAAGTTATAAAACGATAGTTGGTACTTTTAAATAATTAGGATATTAAATATAACTCGGACAAATGAATATGCTCTATGTCTGTATAACGTTATTATCGTTATAACGTTATTATCATTAAAACAACTGTTGCGTTTGTATTTCACAATATATCAATTTTGGTTTGTTTTTAACATTAATAATTTTCAAATCTTCTGAAATCAAATTTGAACTATAAATTAATAATTAACTTTTGATGTTACCACATGAGCATTACCATTTTCACATTGCCACATATAGCGCTGATCGACTTCTTATCTGAGAAACTCGAGTTCCTTATACAGTTTAATTCATTATACAAACTTCGCTTACAAGGATCTAGTTCGCTATACAAGTACGATTATAAAGAACTTCGGTTATAAAAAGTACATTTTCTTGGTCCTGATGAGTTCTTTATAAGCAGAACTCCCTGTACTAGAATAGATATTACGCTAGTTCTGGATCAGAAGTCCCACACTTATGTCAGGAAGCAGTTCTTTGCTTGGGAAATAAAGCGGCTAGTACTCTAACACCCAGGATCACTGGTTTCTTGAACCAACGTATTATGACATAAGTTGTGTTAAAACAATAAAACTAATTTTTTCGTATATTCGGGTTTCATATAAGCGCTAGTTGAATGATAAAACATGTCAAACTCTTGAATATTTAATACTGCTGTAAGTGAACGATCCAGTTTAATAACCTTTGTTGATAAAACCTACAAGGTTTGGGATGAGACGCTGTGTCGCCTAGACTCGGACGGGGACGGACGGACGAACGGAGAGGAGCTCGGCGATCCGAACTGCGTATGGACACAGGGAGCCGTGCCTGGAGTCACTTCCGGCTTGTCGCACCCCGGTATGGTATATACGTTACGTATTATAGCAACATCGTTTATCCTGTGGCGTTAGTTTGGCAATTTAAGCTGACTATCCATTTGCACTATGTCCTACTCACAGTTTTTGCAAGAAGCTGTACAGACCTGCACGTCTGTGTTTGAGAAATCCATTTAAAAGACATATCTTTAACAAAATAATATGAATTCAGTAAGTAAGCCGTGAAACTTAATCAACCATGCTGTTTACACAATGTCAGTTTAAACACTGGAATCTGAGTCGTCTTACCAGTAAGAAGTGCTGAACATACATTTAAAAGTGTTTTATGTTTACTTAAACTGTATTAAATGAAATATCATTTGTCAAATCCTAAAAGTAGCATAACATTTCTTTACTTTATTGCATATAAAATAGATATTGAAAACATTAATTATAATGTGTTTCCCTGTACCACTTGGTTTTCCGTACCATTGTTTATGCCTGATTTACATCATTGGCTTATTTCTTCATCTAGGAATTTGCGAGCCAGTCGGAAGTCCTCAGTGCGCAAATCAAAACGTGGACTGTTCCGATAGTGGGGAGTTCCACTGCCCAGCTATAGAACGAGAGGGTTGGTTTGATCAGATTTCGTTTTAATATTTTGCTATCAGCAGCCAATTGTATAAACATTTAAACCGATACATCCTTTGGATCCGTCGGTTCCAGTGCAGCTGGATTGTGTTTCATGTTTTCAATCCAAGCCGTTCATTTCATTTTATTTCATTACAATTCTAAAAACTTCCAGAGAGAATACAAAACAATATAATTGTCTTGCAGCATCAACTGTTCAAGACAACTACACTGCCACATTCAAGTAGATTTTTCTTTATACCAAAGTGCATCATATCTGAATCTACTCCAATGTTCATAACACATTTACAGTATATTTTATCACCACTATATAGCCTGTACATAAAGACAAATAAAGTTAACATCTGAAGTCAGAACAATGGCTTTCCATGGTAAAGATAATGTTTTGTCGGCGTCGTCAGATTCTGTTGCTGGATTGTACCGATCCATCACACTTGTGTAGTAAAGAGATTAAGAAAATACTCTATAGTCAGTGCATACTGAGTTGTGGGGGTATATTTGTAAGCGAAAAATGAAGTAAAGAAAGAGAAGTCGTCAAGCTTAGTTCGAATTCTACCCAACAAATAAACAAGGTTTTGTTCTGTTTAATTTTTACTGTACGCCAATGTTCTGTTCCATCCAAAATGGAGTTTTTATAGTTGATGCTTTGTATTGAAGTCAGTGATCATTTGACAGTTGTGCGGACAAAATATTGCTCTAACTAACATTGACAAGTTTTCGAGAAAATCGCGTTTAAAGTTTTGAACAGTGTTTGCTAGATTATTATTGGATGTACCTCGATAAAAGTATTTGTTCATTTTTAATAAACATTATAAATATGTTATAAAATACAATTTTGTGCATACAATTTTATTTATTTACAATTTTATTTATTTACAATTTTATTTTTGGAGATAATGCTTCACTGCTAATTCGGGAGATAGAGCAAATTGCTTGTAACGAATCGGGAGATAGAGCAAGACGGCTCAAAGATCACGGCAGTCATGTGACTGGTAGCCACATTTGTGTTGAACAGAAGGGAGTTAGAGTACAAATCCATTAAACACGATGGATATACATCAAAACAGCTCCCAACTAAAACGTAATCACGTGTCCTATACGCTGCCATTTGATTAGCTAATATGACTCCTGGATAAGGTGCAGTGCAGAATTTAGCACTGTGACTTCAGAATCTCAGATCTGGCGTCATAGCATGAAATATCACGCTCTGAAGAACGCAGTGATATAAACATCTCATTTTTGAAAAGTATGAAGATATAGCACTAAAGCAATGAGGCGACGAAATGACGTCATCAAAGAGCAAACAAAACCGTGGTTAAATATTGGTCAAAATGCGGTTAGCTTACCAAGCGGTCAAACGTTTTATACAAAAATAGTTTGAATCGCGGTAAACGTACCACGAAAAAGCTTACCACGGGAAGCTATTTACTGGGGTTAATTTTAACCAACGTTTATAAATACAATTGGCTGCTGCGGGAATTGAAGTGGAATTAAATGTTACTGAATTTGTAAATCTTTGGAAATTGTATTTGTGTTTGGTATTGGGAATGCAGGTGTAGAGGAATATTGAAATCGCTAAATGAGTCTTACAAATGAAAACACTTGTTTTTTTTTAATTTCCCACAAGCAAACATGCATTCACTTTCAGGCGCCGAGAAGTTCACCTACCGGTTCCCCACGACGCCCGTGCCGGCCCAGGAGACGAACTACTACTGCATGGCCATCCAGCTGCCGTCTGATAAGCCATATCATCTGATTGCGTCTAACCCCGTCATTGACAACATCGAGGTCACGCACCACATCATTATATATGGATGTGCCGGGATTGGTAGGTATTTACTAATACATTACAATAATATACATAGCTTCATGCATTTAGATACCACTGTGTTTGCTTTATTTGATTTTCTAGTAAATGCTAGTAAACGAATAAAGTGTTGATGTATTGTGTGTTGAAATATATTAAAGTTATCCAAACGTGCATAGTTTTGCTGTGTTTCGCTTTGTAAAATGATTTAGCGTTTGAAGAAATAGGCTGGTCGGTGTTTTGACGTCCTATACTCATGAAGGCGAAGTCTACTTGTTACAACGAGAGAGCTTGCTGTTGTCAGTTGAACAATTTGTGTATTGACTTTTGACAAATCAAACGCTCAGCGTAAACACCGATACCGTACTTATTCTAAATATTCGATCTGTTTCCTATTCTTCGAAAATATAATATTTTGCGGCCAAAAAACTACAACAAGGTGTCATGTTTTATTTTTAATATTCGGTTCCCCAAACCGAAATAGTTGATTGCCATTACAAGAACTTCTTTAACTAAAGTTACACTCGGTAATGTCCTTATGATAGTACGTCATATGTTTGTCATGTACGGAATTAACGGCTCAAAACATGCAACATACATATTTAAATCGTGATTGTTAAAAAATCTCAGTCAACATGAAATAAGTTTATTCAAATCATCAGAAAGCATTTCTTGTTTTTAAGTCATCGCACATTAAGATGAAATACGGTAATGGTTATTGAACGGAAGCCAAAGTTCACTTGGGCTAAAACTATGGTTGCTGATTTGTGCCATGTCGTATAAGCGTGTTTTCGGGTCGCAACGCGAGAACCCACCATTTTTGCGCCCCTAGGCAAAGATACGACAAACAGTAGCCGAAAACGCAACGCATGGAATGTCGCGTAGTTTCGTGTGGCGATGGCGAAAAGTCGCCGTACGAAAACACGAAAAAGTCACAATTTGGCGGGTTTTCGCGTGGCGCCTTTTCGCATTTTCGCCCCAATAACACGCTTATACGACATGGCACAAATCAGCCACCATAGTTATAACATCACACACTATTGTAAACAATTGGTATGTGTTGCCTATTTTTTCGTCAAAATATAAACTCTTCTTTTTACACCAATTTGTTTTGTAATGCATTCAAACACGTGCATATGTAACACATTGCCGTATATTGCAAACCATAGACACGGCCCCCGAAGAGCTCAACAAGCCGTTTGACTGTCTTAACTCTATGGAGCGAGAGTGCAACGACATGATCGCCCTATGGGGGTCTGGCGGTAAAGGGTGGTGTTACGACGAGATGATGGGATTCCTGATTGGTGGAGAGTACGGCTACAAATATGCACTGATGGAGGTTGGTACAATGTATTTACGTGTGTGCGCGTGAGTAAGTTCTGGATTTATCGCTCCGGAAATTAGGCATACCACAGATCAGTCATACCACGGCGGTCAGATTAATTTATAATACGCCTGAACAAGGAGTTAGAACATAAATGGAAGAGATGTTCAAAGAAAAAATGTTGTAAATAATGTGGACAAGTCAAGTTTATGGGCACCATGACAAAATGGCCCGTCCAAAAACACACAGAACATCACAAAACACGGAGGATACAAAAACGCAACAGACATTAAGAAATAACTTTAGGCTTGGACGTTTAAACAATACTACCAAACTTGATACAGAGGGTCATTGACCATAGAAATCATTTCATTACCAAACACCACAAAAATAAGTTGCTAGGACAGGTTTCGAACACACTATTCTGGACTATTTGCCACTGTGGTTGGCAGAACTAATCTAGCTAGGCTAGATATCGGTACAAGTTATATTTCATTTGCGTGTTCTTGTTGTGGTATGATGGTCTCTACCTTTGTGTAGGAAACGATAATGGCAGATCATACGGCTTAAATATGCTATGTCTGTATAACGTAAGTAGCACGCCGGAACAGTTGAATAGCTTGACGAAGACTGATACTACTGACACTACTACAGGTAACGCATCGAACTGCGATGCCAAATGTCCCGGATTCGAATTCCGATCCGACACAGAATTTTATATTTGCTTTAGTTGTTTTGTTGTTGTTATGTTACTCTTTTGGTCAAAACATTATTTGTCATAATATGTTGCAATGTTTTGACATGCTTTTATTTAGTGTACTTAACATACTGCAAACTTACTTCATTTAGAAGACAACCAAAAGAATGACAAAGTTAACGCCAGCAAAGGGGTGTGTTACTATATTTGTCAGTTTCACTGGAACAACCCGATGCTGGTTGAGACCTTCACCGATAGCTCCGGGTTTGATCTCTACCTGACGCCCAACCTCCGCCCGAACAACGCCGGCGTCATGATGATTGGTCAGAACTACCTCCAGATCCCGCCAAACAAGTACAGGCACGAGGAGACCGGGGGCTGTTCCGGGGAGTGCACGAGCTCTATCATGACTGCAAACATCTACGTAGAACGAGCAGTGAACCATATGCACAAACTTGGTATGTGGAGGTTAAGGTATTACTTAACACTGTGCAACTGTTTTTGTAACAAATGAGGCTTTCATAATTGAAAAGATATTATATAACGATTTGCAATAAATAGTAGTGTTGCGTCTTTGAAATTTGTTATATAATTAATGCTAGTGTTCAATACCTGTATATTATGTTATATTGGTTTTTTATTTGATCAGGTGCGGCACAGACAACTGAGCTGTGGAGAGACGGTCGGAAGGTACAGGATATCGTTGTAGACGAACACTACGACTACAATAATCCGATCCCATACATGTACGCAGAGATAGTTTGAGTTTTCCTGTTTGATGCAAACTTTTGTCTTCATCTGCTATTTAGTCGTTATGACATTTTACTTTTTGGGGGATTGCGCTAGCAATTCCCCAGAGCTAGCACGACTCACAACCCCATCTAAAGTTTTAAGGGTTATTTTTACAGGCAGAGTGTCCTTATTACACTACCGAAGTTCGCCGTAATTTGAATAAATTCTGAAGCAGGCCATAACATAGCGCCAATGGCGTTCAACTTATTCATATTTTATGAAATTTTATGACAAATGCGGCATGCTGACCATTCAAATAAACTGATATTACAAATCTCAGAATGTTTAAACTTTCGTTGTAAGCAGTTAATTTTTATTCAAATGAAAAAGATATTCATCTGCGTGAACGCATGTTGGCATAAATTAGCATTTTTGCATATACGAGAAAGAACGAGACTAACGCACCGCATGCCGCGCTTGAGAAGATATTCCGCATGGCCGACATTGTGATAGAACCTTGTTAAAGCGAAGTAAACATTCACAATCTCTGCCTTATTTATCTGACAGACCAAATGGTGTCTATACCACGTCACTTTATGTTTAAGTCAGTGTTAACAAAATTTCTTGTCACATGAAACTTTCATTTATAACCTTTAAATGTTCATCAATTTCATGG
>Ga0224511_10002238_pt1 | contig 12811 bp, 12 predicted proteins | sample SF_May12_sed_USG_2_FD_169988 | JGI IMG/M metagenome (GOLD analysis project Ga0224511, IMG submission 169988) | Sediment microbial communities from San Francisco Bay, California, United States - SF_May12_sed_USGS_8_1 | ecosystem: Environmental > Aquatic > Marine > Sediment | place: USA...
AAAGAAAAACTTTTTTTACCCATGGTCACCGGTCATGCTGAAGGTACTGGTCTTGGCTTATCAATTGCGCAAACACTGGTTAACCAACATAACGGCCTGATTGAATTTACCAGCATCCCTGGGCACACCGTTTTCACTTTATTAATACCTCTACACACTAGCTCTGAGTAAACCTATGACTGATACAAAAAAAATATGGATTATTGATGATGATGACTCCATTCGCTGGGTGTTACAAAAAGCACTGGAACAGGCTGGTATGGAAGTCACCAGTTTTAATAAAGCAGATGGTATTCTTGATCGACTGGCACATTCTGAGCCGGACACTATTATTACCGATATTCGCATGCCCGGTATGGATGGCCTTGAACTACTCTCAGCTCTATCAGAATCATTTCCTGATATTCCCGTTATTATCATGACTGCACACTCTGATCTGGATAGTGCCGTTTCTGCCTTTCAGGGTGGCGCATTTGAATACCTGCCCAAACCGTTCGATATTGATGAGGCCATTTCATTAGCTCAACGCGCCTGCACTCGACGCCATGAATCAAACAACGATATACACGCGCCACAGGCATTACCAGAAATTATTGGCGAAGCACCCGCAATGCAGGAGGTCTTTCGTGCTATCGGTCGTCTATCAAAATCTAACATCAATGTATTAATTACTGGCGAATCCGGCACAGGCAAAGAACTGGTCGCACTGTCTCTGCATAAGCATAGCCCCAGGGCTGAAAATGAATTTATTGCATTAAATACCGCTGCTATTCCCAAAGACTTACTCGAATCAGAACTTTTTGGACATGAGCGCGGCGCTTTCACTGGTGCACAATCACAACGCAAAGGGCGTTTTGAACAAGCTGATGGTGGCACTTTATTTCTCGATGAAATTGGTGATATGCCTGCTGAATTACAAACACGTTTATTACGTGTTTTGGCTGATGGAGAATTTTATCGAGTTGGCGGTCACACTCCAATTAAAGTCAATGTGCGCATCATTGCCGCCACTCACCAAAATCTTGAGCAACGTGTTAAAGAAGGCTTATTCAGAGAAGACCTTTATCATCGACTCAATGTCATTCGTATCCAGATACCTGCCCTACGTGAAAGACGTGAAGATATTCCTGCCTTGCTTAATTTATTTTTACATAGAGCAACTAAAGAACTGGCTGTTGAATCCAAACATCTACTGCCTGAAGTTGAAAGCTATTTATCTACACTGGAATGGACGGGCAATGTGCGTCAGCTTGAAAACGCCTGCCACTGGCTAGCAGTCATGACATCAGGCAAAACTATTCATCTTTCTGACCTACCTGATGAACTGCAAGCCGACAATCAAGACACCCCCTCTACCAGCACTGACTGGCAACAAAATATTTCTCGTTATGCAGAAAATATTCTGCACTCAGGCAAAGATAAAATTGCAAATGAGATAATTCCTGATGTTGAACGCATATTAATTCAGGCAGCGTTAAAACAGACTCACGGAAAAAAACAGGAGGCTGCGATATTATTAGGCTGGGGAAGAAATACTTTAACGCGAAAGATTAAGGAATTGGATATTTAGTTAAAAACTTTTCACCGCAGAGACGCTGAGGCACAGAGAAAGCCTGAAAATACTTGTTGTATGCTAGACCATACGCACCATCAAAATTATAAACTTTTCTACACAGAAATTATTTTAGCTAGCCACCACATCATCAATACACTTCATATAAGCGTCTTCAAGCATATTAGTTTTGTATTTTTCTTTTAGCTCATCAGTACTGCCCACATACATTAATTTTCCACCATGCAATACGGCAATGCGATCAGCAATCTCATCAACATCAGCCAGTACATGTGAACTAAAAAATAGTGTTGCTCCTTGTTGTTTTTTATTTTCCAGTTCTTTTTTAAATGACACTCTGGCTTTGGGATCAAGGCCACTCATTGGCTCATCCAGAATAAACAATTTTTTATCACTTAATAAACAGGCTGCTAAACCTAATTTCTGGGTCATGCCTTTAGAAAGATTACTGACTGAAGATTGCATAGAAGCTTTATCCAGCTCTAGCGAATCAAGCATATTATTTATTTTTTCTTCATCATAAGCCTGATTCTGTAGCTCTAGCATATAGCACACAAAATCTCTTCCCTTAAGATGTCGCGGTGGAGAAAAACGGTCGGGTAAGTAAGCAATATTTTCTCTTGATAAAACCTTACGATGTGATTCACCTGATAATTCAATTTCACCCGCATCAATAGCAACCAGATCTAGCAAGCACTTAATCATGGTCGATTTACCACCGCCATTGATACCAATCAAACCAAAAAACTCACCCTGACTAACCGAAAAGCTAATATCATTCAGCACCTTATTTGTACCGTATGATTTAATTAATTTTTTACATTCAATCACTTTCATATAAAACCATAGGCCTTAATTGAATTTTGGGCAAAAAAAGAGCCCATCAACAGGGCTCTATTTATATTTATCTTTGCGTAATAATTAGAAATTTCTAAATACTGCCGCACAATTATCACTGGGTGTTTGTAATTGATAATCCGGAGAGGCAATACAAACACTATAGGCTGCATCATCCCCCACCTGCATCAGACCCGTATCAGCCGCGCCATCATCTACTTTTCGATCCAGTTCGGCCAATACATCAACTGGAATACTTTGACCTGTAATCAATTCATGCGCATTAGAGGTGGCGTCTATATTAGCCTGTCCATGATCAATGACCATACCGGAACCAAAACCATTATCTGGACATGTCACCGTATCACAGGTATAGAAGTCAGCAGGCGCAATTGCTGCACCATCATAACTACCGGTAATATAACCCGCTGACTCCAGGTGCAACCATACCAGGCCACGCTCTGCATCATCATCGACACCGGCAACATCACCTACAATCCCGTTACCATCTCCATTCGCTGGCGCACCTGCTATATTCACATCCGCTCTCGAGTAATCACCCGGAAAAGCACGATAACGATCCATAAAACTAAACCAGGCTGCAGTGATGCCATCTACGCTATTGTTTAATGCACGCACACGAGCAGTATTAATCAACTCCTGTCCCTTGAGTACACCACCCAGTAACAAGCCAATAATTACTAATACGATCGCAATTTCAATCAGGGTAAAACCCTTCTGGCTATTTAACTGCTTTCTCATTTGTTGGTGCATACTCATAACTACTTCTCTCTAAAACTTTATTATTTTATTTTTACTTAAAATATCTGCAATTAACGTGCCAAACCATAAAACCCCTCCAGAACCGGAATTTTCCACAAAACCTATGTAAAACACCAGTGTTTTTTGTCGAAATATCAACAATTTACGCCTATTTTGTCGACTTTTCCTCTAATTCTTTTATTTTTTCTGTTAAAAATCTCAGCTCATATGAATCGGTGATTTCTCCACTTTCCAACAGTGCTCCCACCATTACCCTGGCGGTTTCTATTTCACCCATTTCTTCTAACAACATAAAATGCATATCACGCGCCCAGAAGGGTACACTCCTGGCAGTGGCTTTTTCAGCCAGTGCACGCGCATATTCCAGCGCCAGAGGCATATCCTTTAAATTATGTTTGGCAACAACTGAAGCATGCGCCAACCAACGCCAGTGCCTATTGGGATCTTCATTGAATTTTCTATAAATATAATCCAGCATAATACGCTGCCGTACTTTATCGCTAACACTGCCATAGATCCTTGCTGCAACCAGCATTGGATAATGCCCCCTGGGATCCAAGGCCAAAATCGTATCCAGCCATTGCGTGATTCGCACATAATCCAGCTGATGAAATGAAAGACTTAACCCTGGTTGATTATCAAAAGCCTGTAACCACAAATTGAGCAACTTCGATACAGCAACGGGTTCATTAAGAGATATCATTTTATACGCATCACTAGACATCGGTGCCGGCAAATCCTCAGCCTGGGCTGTGACTACTTCCTGCTGAGCATGCCAGCTTAACTGCATGATTAGCGCCATGATTAAAAACAGGACTACCGGTAGTGGCACATCCCGTACTGGCCGGTCTTTATGTAACAACGTAGCCAGCATTAAAAATTCTTCCGATAAAAATCAAATAGCGCAATCGCTGATAACAGGCAAAGATAAATAACAGTCTGAATCAGAATAGGCAATAACTGAGACCAGTCAACCAAACCATAAACCAGCCAGTCGGTTTGAGTGAAGCGACTTAAATCGGGTAACACCCAGGTCAACATCGCTACAAAACTATCTATAAATTTTTGTCCAATACCATCATTTGCAACAATAGGATGTTGTGATAATAAATATAGAGAGGACATAATCCGTGATGCCAGGTAGACAACAAATACGCCTGTTAGTGCAGCAGGAACTTGCTTGAAGGTAAACAACATCACCAGTGACAGAGCTACCACTAACACCAGTTCAAACATCAACGACAACAGCCAGACCACCACATGTTCAACGGGAGCATACACCATTAATAACACACTAAAAATTAAAGCAACGGCAACGGCAAGCTGTATGTAGCCCAGCAACTTACCCATATAATAGCTACTACGCTTGATCGGCATTGCCAGTATCATCTCCAGCGTTTTATCCTGAAGTTCACGTAAGCTGCTTGTCACTACAAATAAGGCTGTTAGCAATACAGCACTTAATCTCAAAAAAACGGCCAGCACTGCTAATTGTGTTGCCTTGTGCTCTGTTATCGCCAGGTCGCCAACAAATTCCACCAGAACAAAGCCAATCAGCATCATTAACAGTGATAACCATAACAATCGATTGCGTATCGACTCGATTATGGTAAATTTTGATATTGTCAGCACTTGAGAAAACATGGAACTGCCATCCTATGATATTTATCAATAAATATTTCTTAGCGCAATTGTAAGCAAAACACGATGCCTTTACTATCTGCCAAACGTTTTTCCAGTTTTGAACATCAATTACTGGGCTTGATGCTCTTCAGTTTATTAATGGCTATTTATATTGGTTCCGAAAATAAACTTTCATATAGCTTTTTAATCACTCATTTTGGACTATTCCTACTATGGCAACCCATCTTAAAAAGGGAGCATAGTTTTAACTGGATTAACCTTCTATTGCTTATTACTTTTATTCTTAGTTTTATCATCTGGTTCAACCTTTGGATCAGTGTTTTCTGGATGCTGCTGTTACTTAGCTTACTCACTGGTCGAATCTTTGCACGCGGTATCGGACGAGCCGCCTACGGTCTGGCTGTTATTGTTTTATTTCTGGAGCTGGTACTAATTATTAACCCCACTCTATTTGGCTTACCTGGACTTTCTATACCCTTAAAAGCTATTACCGAAATTGTATTATTATCCTTACCGCTAGCCTTAATATTTGTTCCACCAAGAAAAACACAGGCCTTACACATTGATTTTATCCGTGGTTTTTCTGTTGTCATACTGACACTGTTTTTATGCATGGGCAGTGTACTTACAACATTTTCATCAAAAACACCCTATTTACAATCACTGGTAATCACAATTCTAATCGCAGCACTCTTTCTTTTTGCTACCGCCGTATTATGGACTCCACGTGCAGGCTTCTCTGGCTTTGCACAACTATGGGAAAAATATCTACTCAACATTGGCGGCCCTTTTGAAGAATGGATATCAAGACTAGCCGCCATTGAAGCCAATCCAGATATTAAACCCGAACATTTTTTGCAAAGTAGCATCCAGCACTTAACTTCCCGAGACTGGATATGCGGCATTCAATGGTTCGAAAATGATCAGGAGCATCTTTCTGGAAATCAAAGTTCTCATCATGTAGATTTCGGCGATGAAAAATTAAAAATAACACTCTATGCCTATAATCCCATTGGCCCTGCTTTATTACTACACACCAAAGTTCTCCTCAATGTTTTAAGCTTTTACTACAAAGCAAAAATTCAGGAACAGCAACTCATCAAACAGGCACACCTTCGTGCCATTTATGAAACTGGTTCGAAACTAACGCACGATGTCAAAAATATTTTACAGTCAACACAAACCATGACTCAAATTGCACTCGACAAGGAAACACACCTTGAAGATGTGCAGCTCATTTTACAACAGCAATTACCACTTTTAACCCAACGTTTAAAAACAACTCTTGATAAACTTTCTACACCTAACCAGGAAGAAGTAAAAATATCACCCGTTTCAAGCTGGTGGGATCAACTTAAGATTCGTTACAACCAGCGCAATATTGAATTCATTGAAAATATTAAATGTGATTTAAAAATACCTGTTGATATTTACGATAGCATTATTGAAAACTTACTTGAAAATGCACGTAACAAACGAATTCTTCAGCCTAATATAGAAATTATTGTACAATTAAAATGTTGTAACGAGCACATAGACCTAACTGTTTGCGACACCGGCAATGCTATAGCTGAGCAATTATCTGAAGAATTATTTACCAGCCCGATCGATTCAGAAGATGGCTTCGGTATTGGCCTATATCAATGCCAGCAACAGGCCAAACATCATGGCATCGAACTGGAGTTATATGAAAATACTAATGGACATGTTTGCTTTAAACTTGAACAACAGGCAACAAACTAAGGCAAGGCTCCTGCTTCAACCATTTTGGCTTTTAGTTCATACTCAGATATCCAGACGACAATATCATCAAACTCTCCACCTTTGATATCTGCATCAGCCGTAGTTTCAGGCCGAAAATAATAAAGCTGATTGTCATCTGTATTATTTCGCTCATCTATATTTGCTAATGGCACAGCATCCCTTGCTACATTATCCTCACTAATACCACCATAGCCATTTTTTCCCTGTGACAATATGATTGCAACAACATTATCTGCAAGCACTTGCGGTATACCTCCAGTTGCATCAACATCAAAATCCGGTTCTTGAATCTCTGCAGAACCAGCTGCACTAGCTATAGTAAATGGCGCGCCCAAATTGGCATATTCATCTTGTACAGCATAACGATACCGTGTACCCCAGGCATCACTACGTCCTAAGCCTAAAGTCACCCATGGCACATTGCCAGCTGCCTGAGCTTCCTTGCATGCAGCACCACCTACAAAATCAGCCACACCATCATTTACATCAGCAGCCAGACAATTTCCTCCAACAGCATCACAATCTGGACAGGGTAAATTACCATTCACAAATGCATAAGCCATCATAGCCTGTTTTATATCTTCTAGTTCATCAGCTGTTTCACTTTTTCTTGTGTGATCGATTCGCGAGGCCAGCGTACTTATAAACCCGCCCACTAGAACACCAACGATTACTAACACTATCGCTAACTCTATGAGGGTAAAACCATGTTGTTGATATCTATTTTTCATAATTACGGTGCAATCACCCATACATAATCTTCTGTTTCAGCTGCATCAAAGACAAGATCACCATTATTGTTCTCATTCTCAAATCTATCTGACATAACTACAGGCAATGTCACTCTATCCTGCCCCGCAATTACCCGACCAGCAAAGACAATTAAAGCTCTTTTATCATCTATCGGCAGATCAGTATTGTTAACGGTTAAGCATGTTACCGCAGGTGGAATGGCAGCACCCTGAATACAGTTTGCTGCCATAACAGGAGGAATGGCCGATGGATCTTCTTTAGTATAGGAGTATTGATAGTGGGTATTCAAGTGCCAGTCCTCACCCCGTATCCATGGAGGCAGAGTAATCCCATTTGCGCAATTTGTATTCCAATCTACTGGAAGTGCCGTGTCTACAGGAAGAACGCCTTGTTGCGATAATGCCACACTATTAAATGGACCTACTCCAGTAGAATCAAATACCGCAGCCTCAGGGTAGTCATTACATGTAGCGAAATAATTATTAATTACGTTACTAATTTCTCTCGAGACTCTTTTGCGTACCTGCTCCATAATTTCACCATATGTAATTACAATAATCTGGTCATTAACAATTACATCGCCTGCTCCATTTTTTATTTCACCCTGTATAAAGCCATCATTGACAGCACCTCCCAGCGCACCTTGTAGAGAAGATGCATTGTCTTCCCCACTGGCCACATGAATATCCAAATAGTTTATTTCAGTATTAACATTGGCCGCAGACCTATCTTGAATGACACCATCGTCTCTTGTAAGAGTTTCACCAGGCGCAATAATTACAGCAACCGCTGCATCTATTGTTGTTCCATCATAAATTATCGTATTAGTTTGATCACGAACAGTTATGTTTCCTATAGTTTCCGTATTTAGCACTTTAGGAGTATTAGCAGGATATGGGGGGCTAGGACGAAAAGGGGTGTTTCTATTATCAAAATTTTCTGAGACCGCATACCACAATCTTTCATTAGCGCCATCACGTAAGTCTCCGACATTAAGCGTTCTCCAGGGCAACCTGCCTATTGTAACAATTCCTCCCCCATTACATGCTGTTTGTGCAAAACCATCGTTAACTGTATCAGGGCATAATAAATACCCTGGCCCACGATTTGCGGGAGAGATTTCTGGAAAATTTACCGCATATGCTATCAATGCCTGCTTAGCTTTTTTGAGTGCAATGGCTGTTTGTTTTTTTTGATCTACTTTAACCTGATCAATCGAAAGTTCTGAAAACATATAGGAGGCAAAGGCAAGCATCATAAAGATAACCAGAACTAATAACGCCAGGCCTTGCTGGTTTTTTGGCATTTTAACTGATGCTCTGGCAACCATGGTTTTGCCTTATGTATTGCGGCTAATCGCCAACACCAGAAGCCCCTGTTTCTTCTGACCAGGTTTCGCCGGGTTTTACATAAACCCGTCGACCATCAATCATAATTGGGACTTTATTTTGTGCATTGATTGAATTTGAATAAACCTTTACACCATCTACAGTTGTGTTACTCATGGTGTTTTTACCATTGACCCAAACGACATTTTTTCCATTTTTGCGTTTAACAATGCCATTGACCTGAACACTGGATGGCGCATTCAATGCCTTGCCTTCTGGCAAACTCTGACCCTTTCTGTCACCATCAATATCCTGTCTTTGCTGCTGACTGGTAAATAATGTTCTTAATGATTGCTCACTGTAATCCTGCGCTGTCACAGGCAATGAAAAAAACAGTCCCGCAATAAATAATTTTTTTATCCAGTTCTCCATTTTATTTTTTTCCAATATTATCTGCTGCCTTAAAGGTATACCAGCCCAACTTACAGTAAGCGTGCATATTCTCACTGGTTTTAGCCGATCGCTTAGCAAGATGCTCTATCTTGCATTGTTCAACAACAAAAAGTCCCTGGGCTTTCTCTATCAGGGCATTAAGCATGGCAAATAGATCTCCTTCATGTGCCATTTTCATATCTAAAGTCATTTCGCTTCGATATACTTTCAGGCCCTTCGACTTATGTTTTCCTGCTCTATCATCCACTAAATTCTGACTGCTTATATTATATTTTACCGACGGCATATTTCTGGCATTAGCTGTTGCCTGAATAATTTCCAGCCAGTTAAGCCTATTTTCATCGCCTACGACATTGTTTTTTACCAACTTTAAATACTGTCTTTCATATTCATCAATAATCTTGTTACTTTCTCTTGAACCATCTATTTTGTTTTTCCATATTCTCATCGCCCTTTTTTCAGACTGGCTGCCCTTATAGGAATGATCTAAATATGATTCAGAAATAATGACTATCATGCTTGAAATAATTGCAACCAGTGAAAAAATAATCAATGGTTGTTTTATTAGTGGATGAATTGTCACCTTTTTATTCATGAGAGACTGACCTCATGACTATTTTTATAGCAAATTTTCCTTTATCTTCACTACCCATTAACTGTACATTCAGTCCGCTCTCATCAGTAAATGCTTTATCAGAACGAACCTCAACAGGCATTTCAATAGCTTCTACACGTTCAACTCTCTCATGCTTTTGCAGGACATCAATAATCCTGTTAATTTGTACAACAGAACTCCGATAATTTTTATCTGACACACTTATGCGGCCATATACAATTCCAATATGCCGTACCGGGTCCTCCTTTGTCACATCCACCCCTTTTTCATAAACTTTATGTCTGTCTCCCAAATCTTTATACTGCTCTAATTGCCATTCAATTTTATCAATATGATCAATAGCCAGATTTGATTGAGACAATACTTCACTTACCTCAATCATAAAATCCAGTGGTGATGTTTTACCATGTTGAGTGATTTGCTCAGCCATATCTACTACAGCATTCATAGATCTTGCGTTCTTAAACACACTTTCATATTCTTCAAATCGCTTTTTATATATGTTTTTATATTCTTTAGCCTGCTCAGCCATCAATTCTATTGAGCGCTCATGCTCAACCACACTGGAAAAATTTGACTCTGCAATTAGTGTTGCTGACAAAAGCAAAAGGATACTAGCTACTTTCAATCCTTTTGCTATTAAAAAATAATAATACTGGCTGTATTCTTTAACCTTTCCATAATGCGCCTGAAATGCATATTCCCTTGTGCATAACCAGGCAGCTATACCATCAGAAAACTTTCCTGATAAACCATCCAGGCCTGATTTTTTCTGAAGCTCTGAAAGATTATGTATAGTCACATCATTTAAAGAATCCGTTTTAAATTCACTTTTTAATGATTCAATCTGACCTTCTGAACCAACAATATGAATATGCACGATTTCATTGCCACCTATCAACCTTTGATTTCGCAAAAATGTAACCGTTCGCTTCACTTCTGGCACTGCCAACCTTCCTATGTGAGAAATATCCTCCGCATCCTGGTTAATTACAGACTGTCGACTTGATAGCATTTTTCCGTCCCTGAAAAACGTCTGGCGTAAATTGCTGTTCACCTGCTGACTAACAAGTAAAATAGCGCTATGTTTTTCTGCTAGTAAGGGCAACAAACTTTTACTTAGCAAGGGCAAGGACCATATTCCATTTAAAGGTATATGACATTCCTCAATAATATCTACCCAGACATTAATCAACGCCGGGTTTGTAATGCCGCCAATTAAAACTCTATCGTCACGACGACCCGACTGCTCACGGCCAATCACTTCTGAATAGACATATTTCCCACTAGATCGATAGTACCGATCTAGCAATCGATCGATAACCGCTTTTTTGTCTTTGCCAAATACATGCGGTACTACTTCTATTCTAAAATCTTCTTCAATAACATCAACCAGTAAGCGAGCAGGAGACTTCTCAGTAGCCTCTAAATATTGTTTAAATTTAGTCAGGCCATCTTCATCTGGTTCAAATGAACAGGCGCCACTAAATTTTTTACCATCCCAATGAAAAATGGTAAGGCGATGACCTGAAAAATAAAAAACTCTATTCACTCTATTAAATAATCTCTGAATTAAATTTTAATATTCGCAACTGCGTCATACACTGGCCCCAGTACGGAAAGCATAATCCACATCATTATTCCGCCCAGTAATATTGTTAGCGCTGGCAACATTGCTGGCTCTATCTTGTCAATAGACTCTCTAACTTCACGATTATAAAAATAGCTCACATTCATCAGCGCATCATCCATTGCGCCAGTATCTTCACCAATCTTTATCATGCGAACAATCATGGATGGAAATACTCCTGTAGCCTCAAAGCTTTCACTTATCTGCATACCTTCTGATATACGAGTTCTGGCCGTTTTAATTGAATCTTCCAGCATTACATTATTCATAATGCCTTCTGAAATTTTTAGTGCATTAAGAACTGTAATTCCTGAACCATACATCATGGCAAAATAATTAGCGAAACGCGCTAATTTAATTTTCAGCATCAATGGACCAAACAACCATATTTTTAATTTCACCTTATCAATAAAATACTGCACTTCTGGCTGCGTCATTACCAATAACTTAATTATTCCAAACAAAAAAAATGGTGATATTAATATTACGTACCAATAATCAACAAATGCCGAAGAAACAGATATCAGTATTTTTGTATGCATCGGAATTTCTGTGCCCATGTTCTTTATGAATGGTAAAAGCTGAGGCATCAAATACATCATCAGAAAACTAACCACGGCCAGTACGACAGCAGTAACAATGCCAGGATATATCATTATTTTTCTGCTATGCGCTGCTAATTCATCCTGCCAGCGCAATGTCTCCGCCATTTCTTTTAGAACTTTTGCCAGCAGGCCTGTCTCTTCACCCACTCTAACTAGCGTCACATAAACATCATCAAATATATGTTGGTGCTCTGCCAGCGCCAGTGATAATGTCTTACCCCCTTCGATATCATCGATAACTGTTTGTAAAACATCAGTGAAATGACTGTAATCCATACTGTCACGAATATCACGCAAACAGTCGAGCAATGGCACACCCGCTTTTAATAATTGCTCAAGATGAAAAGTAAAATTAATTAGCTCTCTTTTTGTTATAAGCTTTCTTCTAAAAAAAACACCTGCTGCCCTGGCTTTTTCATCATAACTCAGCAAATCAAAGCCCATGCTATTCAAACGCTTCTCTAACTCCATGGGATTACTGGCAATCATACTATCTGCGCGAACCTTTCCCACTTCATCAATTGTTTTGAATTTATAATCTGGCATGAGTTTTATAACTGCCTGTTTAAATCTTAAATCGCTGTGTCATATCAATAACTCGTGATACTTCAGGTAGCGAGGTCAAGCCTTCCATCACAACCCTAATCGCATCATCAGCCAGCGTTTTATAGCCTGAGCGCTGGGCACACTCTTTTAACTCTCCTAGTGTTGCTCTTTTTGCAATCAATTCATCAAGCTCATCTTCAATGATTAGCGCTTCCATTACAGAAACACGACCCTTATACCCGGTATTATCACAATGCTCACAACCAACGGGTTCATAGA
>Ga0224511_10002239_pt1 | contig 12811 bp, 9 predicted proteins | sample SF_May12_sed_USG_2_FD_169988 | JGI IMG/M metagenome (GOLD analysis project Ga0224511, IMG submission 169988) | Sediment microbial communities from San Francisco Bay, California, United States - SF_May12_sed_USGS_8_1 | ecosystem: Environmental > Aquatic > Marine > Sediment | place: USA...
CACAGGGCGTATCAAGAGTGCCCTTAAATCCGTGCTAAAGATGGCAAAATTAACACCCCTCTGAAAAACGTTTGAAAAGGGGCAGAGTCTAATCGGCAATTATGTGACATATAATGCCGCGAACTTGACAACTAGTCAATGGCCAGGCACTCAGAATTGATCACTTTCTACCAGGCTTTTCAGAGAGTGCCCCAATATTTGAGACACCTCATCACCATTAACACATTACTGAGGTTGTATAAAAGTACTGGGTATGGGTCTAGCTAGAGTGACAGTACTTGCTCCAGCTCTCCCAAAGCGAGCATAAAGAGAACCATGTTTGGCCAATATTGCCCAGGAATCCCGGGGAATACGCGTGACCAGCCACAACTATTGTGCTAAATAGTGGAGTTAATGCCATGGCTTCAACTGGTAGAAAAACGTACAGATTACAGCGTCAGACCGCCACATGGAATAAGACTAGGTTGCAAACATACTGCTGGACTGTCTACACAATAAGACCAGTCGTTCGGCTCTTGGTAACTAACACAAACTAAGACTAAAAGGCGCTTTCGGAAAAGGTGAGTAAACTCACTCGGTCCCTGAGTCAGTATCACTCACTTTGATTGCGAGTTAGGTTAAACCCAGTAAATTCATAGGTCTTTGTTCTCGCTTTAGGGTCCATTTCGCGCTCATACTTCGACCCCAGCAGTCAGAAGTGTGACAAAGTTTTGAATTGAACCGTGGCTACCCATCGCGCAGGTGCGCAATTGTAATAACGTGGATCCGCTGTAGTGCCTTTTGGCACAACTTACATCACGCAGGAAAATTTTAACTGAATGAAAGTTCATTTGAGAAAGCCATCATTCAACCGTATTTTTTAACTACATCGCCTGCTCAGTATGAGCTTTTATTAGAATCAGGTAGGTTTGGAGACACGCTGATTCTGATCAGCCAAAAAGAATTTGCCTCGTCATCCATACTTAATAATCACATTATACACATGCTGCAGAAAAGGCCTTCTTTGCTTCAGTCATTAGAGATGAGATGATTGTCAGATATCAGTATACCTTATGACCAGATACTAATAAATGAGTTACGGTCCTGGCACGTTCCACTTACTCGACTCTGGTGGTACTCTCTCGCCATAACTAGAATAACCCGCGCATTGTAGGTACACAACTCCAAGAGTGTCTGCCACAGCACAACATTATAGGCACAAAGATGAGCTATCTTGGTGGTAGCATGGGATAAAAATTCCTCTTCTGTTTTAAACTCCTGCAAAAGTAAAATCAACTGTTAGGAAGTTCCATCACGAATTTTGGAAGAGGTGCCGTTCACTTGTGTGTGTGTTGCTACTAATGCGACTGGCTGATCACTTAAAATGTCTAAACTGTAAACTAAACTTTAAGGACCTTTCCGGCACACCAAAGTACGCTGTGCGGGGAATATTTCTCCTGGGCAGCAATCTCCATTTGGAGAAGCCCCACCTTGCCATTAAATATAGCGGAGTCACCTTGATTCTGGGTGAGACAGTGGGTGCAGCCAGCACTAGTGGGTAGTGTAGTGCATCAATGAGGGAATGCAACATTGGGTTATCGTTATCTCCTCCTAAAGGATGAAACCAAGCGCGTATGTGCGCAATGCGTATACGAGTGTGGAGTTTTGTGCTCTCACACTAAACTTGCCAAACGCGATGGATACATAATTACGAGGGTGCGCAACTCTAAATGCTCACAAAAGGAGACTCGATCCGATAACGCGTACAACCGAGTGAGAGATCAGAGACAATTAGAATGAACGAAGATTGCGGGATTTGAGAGACTGAGTAGTCCCCATAGGGAAGTTTAGTTTGATAATGAATTGATCACAAACTAATGAGCAAGTCAAACGCTAGGTCCAAAAGAGTAATTTCAGTAAACGAAACATGAAACTAGTCAAGTACTTGTCCAGTTGTTGCGGGGAAACCCCTAACTCTTGCAGCTCTTCATGGATAGCTCACCGGTTATTTATTGGAACGTTAGTATTGCTGTATAATTTTGTAGGCAAGGGCGTAGGGCGTCACCTGATCACATGTATTCTCTCAATTAGTACTCTTTCGGCGACATTGCAGTGGGTAAAAGTAAAACTTGACATCGATTGCTGTTTTTCCCAAATGCAATGGCAAAAGCTGGCTCCGCTAGATAACCCATAAAATGTCCCCCAATAATCAGTGCATGTGCCGCGGTCAAAGGTCAATCCCGAGAATTCACCGCGTACTTGCGCGCTTTGAGGGCAGTCATGGTCACGTGATCGAAAAATACTCGTAGCAAACAAATATGTACACATACGTGCTTGGGGAGTTTCATCATTTATGGGTTTCATTCAGAGTTATCTCCCTCTCTGTCTCCATGATTTCAATCACTGATTCATGGCAACCCTATGTGGTCAGATAGGTAAGATATTTCACCTCCAATTGATGGCAGAGTCGTTCCAATTCTGCATGGCAGTCTTTATATTCTGGTTCCTTGAATTTCTTAGATTGGACTCTCTTGGCCATCTTTTTCAGTTGATTTTGCAGACTCTCATGAGACGACAGCAAGATACGACAGATTTGCCGAAACATGTAATTGGCAGATTTCATTGTAGGCTTTTTCATGTGTACGAACGCCTGTAAAATACTGCGACAATGTACCATTGGTGAGCACAGGCGATCCAGTAACCAAATCCCTGCGAATCTTGCGAGTTGACTGTGTGCGCTTCAATGCATTGAGTATTATTAAAGCTAGCTTTATAGCAGTATCAATTCTCATCTAGTCATCACAGAATGGTTAATCAAGAGCCGTGACAAATGACGAATGATTGCAAGCAGTGACTAAAGACCTCACCGGTCTTCATAGCCACCACATGAAGGCATAACAGTCATCACGGGGAGTCAGCTACTGATCCCCGTTCAGATAATACCGGAAACCACTGACACAGCAAAGATCGTTAATAGCGGAGAGGGCTACCGCAAATAAAAATCTTGGGTCAGCACTGAGCCTTGCAGCACAGCGTTTACATATATGTGTTAAACTGATTAGTTTATCAAAGCGACTCAAATAGTCCTAGTCATACAAAGCCACGCAGGGCCACATGGGGATGGGCGGGCACCGGGACCCAAAAGGTGCAAAGTCACACTTGTACAATCCAGTGGGGGAAGGGTAAGGGAAAGGGGTCTATAGTCATGGTAGATTATAGGGACTATGGGTTCTACAGGACTATGGGGACGGGTAAAAAAGGCCTTGCAAGTTACATATAATGGGGAGTCACAAAGGGGTCACAAGGGCTAAACGAGTCACAGAGAGTCATAAAGCAGTCCCTTAAGTATTCGTTGAAGTATTCATAGAAGGAGTGACTTTTATGGCGACTGAGAGTCACACGTAAAGAGACATGTATGTAGAGTCATCGGATCCTTGGGTCAGTATAAGTCAGCAACACAATGGTTGTGAATTCACACAGAAAATAAGGCTGCAGTGCAGAAGATAGGAGGAAAGAGAAATCATCTTCCCCGGGAAGTGTTCCATCAGTTTGATAATCACATGCAGCAGTTTATATTGGATTATATACAACAGCTGGACACCGTTGCGGCAGCACAACTAGAACAGCCATCTTAAAAAATCATACTGGATGTGAAGTGAAGGTTAACTCATCAGCCGGATTCGTGTCAACCAATCGGTAAGACGTGATTGGATATGAGTAAGGTGAAAAGAGGCGGCTACTCTAGATTTGTGCATACAAATCCACTGCGGTGTTCTAGTTATGGAGCCCTCGTTATTTGACATTAACCACCTAGCAGTTGTTAAACATAAGGATGGCTTTCTTACCTCAAATCTCAGCAGAGATTGTGATTTAAGAAACTGTCAAAGACGCTAGCATTAACCAAGGGGAATAGACATATTATATACACCAACATATAACTATATACAGAGATGCCATAATTTGGGGAGGGTGCAGGGATGGTTGCTCCCACCAGTAACAGTTGGGTACTGTCTGCCAGAGACCTCGGTATATTCGCAGTCTATCCTATTGTAATCTCTCATTCCTATGGTACCGATAGTAACAATACGATACAGACATAAACTCTTCTTCAGAGTGATGACATATTGCTGGTCTACACAGGTTACACACTGAGGACTGCCATGGGAGTTGTTAGTGAATCCCCGAGCAGCTTGGCATCATTAGCCCATCCATGTGGTGGTAGGGAGCCCAGCTGCGGGCGAGTGGGGTACAGAAGTTAATGGGATGAGCCTCACTTACGTGCACCGGTACATGTGAATGGAAGAGCACTCCTTCTAGAGTAGACATCTGTCCTCCATGTCGCAGAGGCCAAGACGCTGTAGGGCTTCTAGGGCTGTAACAGTTAATGTTGGTCAGGGCCGGTTAAGTCGCTCTCATAGAATCGTGAGAATTTTTTCAGACGAGGCTGTTTAGATTTAAGGCTCTAGAGAACGGCCACCGTTCAGGGAATTTAACAAAATTGCTTTGAGTGATTACCCAGTTAGCCAGTCACCTTACATTACACCTCATATGAGACACTGTATATGAAACGCCCTAAAGGGTCTGCCACACGATGGAGAATTTCTGACTTGCGAAATGTGAATGGTAATTCGCAATGAATTTGGGGTAGCGGGCACACGGTTACAATGAAGCTTTGCGAACTGGTAAGGGTTTCCCCAAAACACATTACAGCGATTTTATTTAGCTGCGTGAAACGAATGCGGCTTTTACGTTACATGATTCGCGAATCTTTCACCACTTCACAACGAATTTGCCATTGTGTGGCAGGCCCAGGTAGTAAGTCACCTTTAACACTATGGTGTGATGTCACTTACTTATATATCGGCTGATGGAGAGCAATAAGAGCCGCGTGTACAGTGATGCACACGGCCGAGAAGTGGAAGTAATCAAACATGACTGGTATGTGTATATGCAGTCCGGACGTAGCGGAGTAGTTAATGCTGTACACTCGAGTGCAGACCACCTCAAACTTCTCCTCAGACTCCTCGCTCCTATTCACAAATAGATAACAATTTACATTGTATGTGAATCGGCGTAATAGGAGCTGTGATATCTTGTTCAACCATCCTGTCGAATGCACCTCCTAAGCCTGAGGTTTGGGCTGGAGTGGTAGGAGCTAGGAATTATGTGAGAAGCTCACACCTACAGCAGAATGCTTAAATGGCTAGAACCTGAACCTAATGACCTAATACCACAGGCACTCCCCACTGACTTTTCCCACTATACCTAATGAAAACTAGGCCAGATCATGAGCCACCTTCACTCACTTTCCTATCCAGTAATGTGTGAAAGCAGGGAACCTATATCGTCCCCTGCATTTCGTAACAATGAACAAAGTTAATGCAAAGAGCTTAAAGCTCAACATGAACAGGATACATGTACCTGGAACACGGGCCCGTAGTGAGAGAACGCAGGTTAAACCTATGCCTTCTGACAGGGCTCAATGATAAAGACCTGTTCTGCGACTCTCGACTGAAAAATTAGTTAATTCGCTCACTGCCCAAGCCGTCCTTGTAGGCATACACATCTCATCTCTGCACATTTTCACATTTTGAAAGCAGGAAGAGTACTTCAGTCTGGGGAAGTTGTAAACGCAGTGGTTATTTAGTTGCTGGTGGTGGTCAAACCAATGATGAGTACCTGCAGTTCAAAGGTGACTTGATCTGCTTGCCATTGTTTTAGAAGTGGTTCTTTTAGTATCAGATTATGAAGATCGCTAGGCAAGGCAAACTCAGTGGTACTAACCCGTAGATAGACACCCGCTGTGTGAACTTTTCAGCCCACTGACCGAATAGCTGCTATAAAGCCCCTCACAGGCCTTAGGATTACAAACCAGGAAAACCCATGGGTTGTTAAATCTGTGAAAGAATATTAGTTGGCAACAGGGATTTAGGCCAAGATTTCCATGACTGACAGTTAGGGGCCCAGTTGAAAGGGGCTTTATAAGTAGTCTGTCGAGCGAAAATTTTACACAGCGATTGCCTATCTTCTAGTTAGTTCCACTGAGTTTGGCATGTGGTAGTTGTCTGTCTACACAATCTGATATAAAAACCACAATTTTAAAACACTGGCAAGCAGGTTAGGTCAAGTTTAAGCTGCAGGAACTCATTGGTTTGACCACCACCAGCAGCAAAAAAAACCACAGCCGGCTGGTTTTCTACTTTTCTAACTTTCCAAACTATAAGGCTGGAAATCGCTAGCAATTCTGGACTCTCATTGTCTCTAATGTACCATTCATATAATGAATCGAGTAGACACCCATAGACTTTGTACAAATTCGTAATTTTGCCCTTCCTGTACAGCAGGCGGCATGGTCTAAAGTTCTGCTGCAAGTCAATCTCTTGGATTATGTTGGTTAATAAGTAAAAATCCATCAATTTGCCAATCATATGCTCATTTTAGATCGCTGGCGATGAAATGCAATTTAAAGTTATTAGTCTGTGATAATGCAACAAGATCTTTCTTACCATTCCTCGGAGAACCATAACTCCACAATCAATTTGAGACCAGCTCTCTCCACACATTCCTCCAGCTACAGATAAACAGCATAGAAAATTCGACTGGACTGGTTTGCACAGTGACAAAGTTTTCTTGTTATCGCTGGTTTGTAACATATCAGCGGGATCCTGATCAGTGGAGCAGTAATGATTGTATAACTTATATAATAATACTATATAGTGTAGTTTTCTTCTACTAGTTTACCAAAATATAACCAGCATGATAACATAGGACAGACATTATAATTTACTGCCCCTGGCCATAGACTTAGAGGATAACCCTATGCCCATGGCACATATCTAAATGACAGCTTGTTTGTGCTTAGTCCAAACGCACTTTGAAAAATGATCAACCTCATCATTTGGGAGTCCAACTTTTTCACTAAGATTATAGAGGAAGTACTGACAAGTCTTACCTTGGCACTATCCAACAGCATTTGAACCGTGAACCCGAATGCATCATTAAGAAGGATGTCTTCATTCCGGTACAGTAACTGGAAAGTTTGACTGACAGCCACTCCTTCTATGACTGTGGCCTCCCGCACAGACGTGCTGGCGCTTTTACCTAAGACACAAAAATTCAGCAGTGAGCTAACCGATTTCTAGAAATGCCTTATCTCAAAATGACATTTGTTATACTAGCTAAACATTACTGCAGCTAAAATGGCCAGTGCTGTCGGTACACTCAGTTTACAGGGGAAGAGACTTAGTCAAAACCGCAGCCAATGTGTGCTGTATGATAGCTGCAACGGTCGGGATGGGTGTAAGACCACGTGTGAAGGGAAGCATGCTGACAATTGCCTGTTAATTGCTCCCCATTGGTCCGAGCAGGACAATTATCACAAAAATGATACCAAGCAAGAACCATAAGAGTTATCTTCCTATGGTCAAAAGAGACAGATAAGAATTCAAATGGTAAACTTGCACAACAGAGGACAGTAGAACAAGGACAGAACGGCCAAATGAGCCAGTCAGAGAATGAAGGACAGCTCAGATGTTATTAGACCATAGTTATTCTCTAGGCTTTCAGGGCTTTAAGAATGTCAGGCAAGTTCAGTGTAAATGCCTCAGCGTCCACAGCCTGGAGTGTAGATTCAGAGAGGAATTCACAGCCCTATTCCCCCCCCCACGCAGCTGGGATCGCATTGCGAAACACGGGAATGAATGCTAAACATGGAAGGTACTGCAATGCTAAAACCCTAGTCACAAGGGGATCATAATACAGGAATGAGAAGCAGTTATGACGTTATCTTATAGGAGCAGTTGAACAGACACAGCAACAGATAATGCGGAGAGCACAATGCCACTCAACAGTTACCCCGCCTAAGTTTCCTTTGCTCCTTGAGCTTATTTTCCATAATCTCTGATCAGAAAAATTCAACAAAATAATAGCGGTGAATGCTTATCATTTTGTTATGGTAACAAGAGTTGTAAACATGGACGTGTATAGCAGTATCTCAATCCCAACTCATCAGTTCATTACCAATCGTGATGAGAAATCTCAAACCTCAACACTGGCAATGTATTTCAACATCAATGTGCGTATGGTATATACTCATTAGATGACAGTGCATGGTGAACTAGCCCGAACACCTTGGCCAGTGCAGAGAGGTGGAGAGGCACTTCAAACACTTCGGATAGAATAGATCCATAGAAAAAAAGAAAGACCCAACACTTCCACCAAACCATGCCGGCTACCTGTCGGTTCTCGAGCTAGCAAAATAAATATCGGTCAGTATGGCAGCATGTTTTCAGTAGAATGTGGCAGCAGACGAATAGCCTTTTGGCTAATTGCGGTAGGGGTGGGGTAAGATTCAGCTCGGCTTTAAGTATCATGCCTGAATGTCTTGAATTGGTGCTGAGCACTTACTGGCATCTTTGGGTGCGTTACAGGTAATCTTCAGCGGTGTCCGGCTGGTGAATGACTTGAGTCCAACTCTTATCTGATAGAAACTGCAATAAGGAAACTAAAAATTATCTCGCCGGCCGAATTATAAGGAAGGGATTTGATTTGTCGCTCACTGGGAGAAGAATTACAGAGGAGGATATGAAGGTAGTAGTAGCACGGCAGGCTTACAGACCGTATTCCATGGGGCCTACATTATTGGGCACCACTGGATTCGTTAATGATCAAAAACCTATCCTCCAGCAATGTTATCGTAGTAAGGATGGCCATCCCCGCAATATGCAATGAGGTAGGCACGAGGTCACAGATATCAGCTCTCCCAATCAGTCTGACAGTGAATCACATTTCTTACTGAAAATCGCTATTGTGAGTCAAACAGTTACTGACGTGTGTTAGTGTGCTAGATCGCAGACTAATTGGACATGTTTACCTAAGGCTATCTCCTATATAGAGAAAATTGTAAATTACTCTGTATGCCGAGAAAGGCCGCAATGAGAATAGGGCCAGACATAATCAGTAAGCAATATCAATGGTCCCAGGTGGCCTCTGAGCAAACATTGCAAAACAGACTGAGCTGATGGGTGTGCCCATTGTGGGCATTTTTAAGGCAAAGTAAAACACTCAAGAACGTTACAAGGCATGGTTTATATTTGACCAAAATAATCAGTCATAGGCCCATAGGAAGAGTTGAGAAGCCCTAATCAATCTCTACTAGTATTACACACTGGCTATGCATCTAGATATTATCTCTCAGTCTCGTGTACAGTCGGTGTACTTCTAGTTCAATATGGGCATCAAAAAACGTGTTTGATTCAACCTTCAGCATTTTTTGAATGTCGTCAAGGTAGACATTCCCTTAGCAATTTTTGGGTCATTTCAATAGCAATGTGTATAGGATTCAAAGCTAACTAGGTTTCCATTTGTCCATTTGTGCCCTTGTATTGGGTGTGGTAACAAATTATTAGATATGTAGTTTTGTATACTCTTGGTTTTCCCTCTTTTAACAGAACAATTAGCACATTTTTCCAGAGCCTGGTATGTTGATGTTTCTGGGGCATTTGGTTAAGACTGTTGAGTATTTTAAGATATCTGCAGTGTATTTCATTTAATTGTTAGACTACTAATCTTATCGATCCGGCAACTTTTGATGTTTTCCAATTCTTTTATAATGTTTCGCACTTTAGCTTCAGTAATACTCTGATGATGCATTGCAAACCCATAGAAGAACCCACAGCAAACCCATCCTAAATGGATCTGGGCGGGATTTTGTGCAACAACTAAAGGTAACTGAACAAGCGGCGCATTGCTGTGGATTTCCGGCAGGAAATAAATAATGGAAAACTTCAGTCTAGCTCTAATCAGATCATATAGCGGCAACTGTCACAAGATAGCTTAAGACTAGAATGTATGTTCGGTACAGGAAGAGACCTGACAGAAGAAATGCAAACGACAGACGCTTGGATGGTCATGACCTGAATTACTAAACATCCTCGTAAAACTAACTTACCCTCGCTGAAAAAGGTCTATGTTATAAAATGTCCCTAATTCCACAGAAAAGTCTATCGATCCCTCTAGATCGCCCATACTATTCTGGTAGTCGATCCGATGTTTAGCAGCATTTGTGGCATATGATGGAAAGGAATCAGTCTGTAAAACAAAAATGTGAATATTGTTGGATGTCATATGCACCTATGGGTACTAGTACATAGTACACTAGAACTGACTTAGTGGTTCACTTTTACTCTAACGCTTAGTGGCTAGGAGTTTGAAGTAAAATGAGTCTCAATCCCCTCAAAAGATCACTTCACTATGAAACATATTTAATCCAAAACTCGCTGTGGACTGTGGTTCAGAAAGTTCGATTTTTCGTCGATAGGCGATAGCCAACTCAGATCAACATGGAGAGGGAGACTAAGAGCAGGAATAACTGCAACTATAGGTTACTTCGGAAGTGTATGACAGGCTCAATACAATTTCAACTTTAAAATCGAACGAGAGAAGTTAGATTAAGAACACACTACAAGTAACTCACTCACATTCGATCACTCAGCTCAGTCAGTGACTTTTGTCAGTCATGACACTAAGGAAAGTGACAACTAAAACAAGCCTTTTAGTTTTACTTTTAGTTTTACTCACTTTCAGTCAGTAAGTGTAACTCAGCCACTCATTACTCAATGAGTCAGTCAGCTAGCAATTACTGCATTAGTTATGACTCACCAGTCACTGATTGATCGAGTCTCTCTCAGTCTCTATCTCTCACTCTCTGACTGTAAGTGTAAGTATAAGCGTAGGTAGATCGTAAGTAACTTTGAGTGAGTGCAACGAAAAATCACTCATTGACACACTCAGTCAGTGAGTGTGAGTCATTGACTGATTTAGTCATTAGTGACTCCAGTCGCTAGACGCTAGTAGTAGTACTGAGTTGAGTGACAAGTCACTGCTACTCAGTCAGTGTGTTGGTTAGTTAGTTGGTAACTAACAGTAACGTAAGTCACTAACTAAGTAACTGAGTAAGTAAGTCAAGTAACATTACACAAACAATAAAACTTGGTGACGACTGACGGTGCTAGTGTTACTCATTACTGAGTGTACTATTAGACTTTATTTAGTCTTTAGAATTAGTTTAGTCAATTAGTAACGAATTAGTGATTTACTTTTACTAAAAGTAAATCACTAATTCATAGTTTTACTTTTAGTTTTACTTTTAGTACTCATTTACTGATTTAGTCTTAATTAGTGTGCTGTAAGTGTAAGACTAAGAGTAAGAGTAAGAAGTGTAAGTGCAACTGTAGTGTTAGTGTTGTTAGGCTAGCCAGGCTAGTGCCTAGGCTGTGATCTATCTGAAGGTATAAACTTCAAGCTCATTCCCCGGTATCTAAGGTTGACTTACGCTAGGGTTTAAAAACTTTAATCAAAGGTAACCGTTCACTCTTTCGCCGATTCTCTGGGTAAACTAAAATACAGGCGCAAAACGTAAACGGTAAAGTCTCCACAGTCGAGCCAACTAATAATAATAATACAGCTCAGCTATACTGATGACTTCGTGCGTGGAAACGCTTGCGGATCCGTGTTCATAAAGAGATTTGTGTGAAGCGTCCGAACGAAACGAGACATAGCTGTAGGGGAAGACCACTCTCAGACAAAAGTAAGTAGTTAAATTGGTTTACCGGCGTGCGGTATGGGTCGAAACCATACAGTAGACCGTGGCCCATGTGCCACGGAATAATTATGCCATGAACCAACAAACCACGATATGTGTCTATAGTTCAAACACTGGGGTCTGATGTGTAGAGAAAATATGAAAGTGCTCCGCAACCGGATCGAGCAGAAAAGATCCAGCTACTATAATAACAACTGTCTGCTGTCAAACCTGAAGGGTAAAGCAATAAAACCGCTGACAAGGACAAATTGTGGCCAAAATCAGCTTGCATTTCGATGCGCTTTGTGACCGTTTGATGTTTTCTTCTCCCCATTTTATTCTATAGCATACTCCTCTGAAAACCATACTAGCATGAGCGGTTTTAAATAAAATCTAAACAGACAATCACACCCCAAATGCCATTGTTCGATTTTATGAATTAGTTGCCAAATACTTCTATAAAATATTAAGGTTGCTTCTGGTTCACCTGGTATGAGAGTAAGCTAAACAAAAGAATCATACCCAAGTAAGAAAAACTCAGGCAGATAGATGGCCTGATCAGCTATTCAACTGATTTCTAGAAGTTAGCCCTGTTCAGATAGGTATACATGTACTACAGACTGTTCACATTCTATGTTCATTGTGTCTCCGTTGCTGGTCACCCCCTCGATGCGGACAAAGTTTCCTTGTTGCTTTGTTGGTAGTAATCATTTTCCCATTGTACCGTAATAACCTATTTGACTCCGCAATGCTTGGCTCCATCCTTGTGGTAAATGATGTTGAGCTCAGAAAACATACAGAAAATTGGAACATTGTTGGGTCCATCACTTTAAGGTAACATAATGTATTATAGTTCGTCATATGAGAATACAGACTTACATTTGGGGCAACTTTCAGTAGTGGTTCTAGGATTTGTTTTTTTTAATAGCTTTTAATCTTCTCTGTGCTATATTATACTTCCCGTTTTATAGAGTTTCTGTTTCAAAAGACCTTTATGCAAGCACTCGGACATCTTATTTGGCGGGTCTCCTAAGCCTCAGGCTTGCTCTGAAGCGGTAGGAGCTTTAGGAATTATGTGAAGAGTCTAGACTCATGCTCTAGCCACTGGGCTGTCCCACTCTGTGTGGGCGTATCTGGGTGTTTTTTCTTTGACTCTGCAGTATGTTACTACACGCATACACGCATTTGTAGCAGGCCTTTTCTGAAATCAGGATATGTATAAGATTACATCTCGACAAGAACTTATTGACA
>Ga0224511_10002240_pt1 | contig 12810 bp, 22 predicted proteins | sample SF_May12_sed_USG_2_FD_169988 | JGI IMG/M metagenome (GOLD analysis project Ga0224511, IMG submission 169988) | Sediment microbial communities from San Francisco Bay, California, United States - SF_May12_sed_USGS_8_1 | ecosystem: Environmental > Aquatic > Marine > Sediment | place: USA...
CCATCATATCGGCTCCGATTCCTTCATTGAAGTTAGTCGAGATATCCATCACAGTGGAAAGGCAGTCAGCGAAACCCATATAATATGACTTTCTCATTTCGTCACGCTGTACCTTGCAAACACCAGGAGGGAACTTTGATTCGATTTCACGCCATCGCAGAGCGATAGATATATTTACCACCAGCTTATTCATAACATCACCCCAATTATCTAACAGTGAAATCTTCGGACCAGTAAAAACGAAAGCCTGGTATTTCTAATTTGCTCATGCGTTCAAAAATATAGGCGTCTTTTTCTTTGCCCTTTAAGCCTTTAAGATCAGCGGCAAGTGTTGCGGCATCGCGGTAATCCTTCACATGTTGATTAATCGCCTTTTCATCCACGACCAAAAATATCTTAGGTACTTTGGTAATATCTATTAATTCTCGCTGTAATGTCCGGCGCAGTGAGCCAGTGCCGCCATAGTCACCCCTGACAGTATTTAAGGCGCCCTGGCTTTTCGTTATCGATACCGCTTTGGTGGTGGTATCCAATGCAGCAGCGGCCATTTCATCGGCGCCAGCGGTGATATTTTCGGCCTTAGTCTCAGCGGCGGCCCTGATTTCCTGGGCGGCTTTGTGTTCGCCTGCCTTCTCCGCTTCCTTGGCGGCGAGATCAGCCTTGGCCTTTTCTTCGGCGGCCTGCTTGCGTGCGTTTTCTGCTATGCGTTCGGCTTCCTCCAGTGCTAACCGTTCTTGTTCGGCTATCGCTTCCTCACGTTTGCGCCTTTCTTCGTCGGCCTTTTTCCGTGCGTAGACAGTCAATAAACCCTCGACCTTTTTGGCGGCGGTATCGACTTTAGTAATCCACGGGTTCCATTCCTTGTTTATCGCTTTGGCCTGTTTATCGAAAGGCCCGGATAATTCCTTCCGTTTATCTTCGGCGCGTTTTTTGATCGTCTTTAACAGTTTGACCAGATCGGTGGCTTTTTCCATATCGCCATCGGTAGCTATAACCACCCGGGATGTTTGATCAACCAGGTTATTAATTTTCGTTTCAATGTCGGTACGATCCGGCGCGGCTATGGGCAGCGTGACGACTGCGACCTCTTTGGATTCAGCTTGTTTTGTTTCGGTATTTTCAGACATAACTATTCTCCTTATTGTGGTATGTAGTAGTAAGAACAAAATGTTTTAATCGCTTGTAAGGCGCTTTCGTGATCGGGCAACCCGTGGCCTTCGCCTATTAACTTTCCTTTGTAAGAAATCTCAAAAACCCAGCTAGTACCATCCCCGGTATGGAATATTGAATATTCAAATTTTGCACCATTAATATAATGCTTTAATTTGTTTGGCATAAATAACCTCACTATGAAACTATCCTGATAATTAATTTAATCAGACCAATGGCTGCAACCGTGGCCGCAGCAATGCATAAAACAATGCTAACCATACTTATCTGCATAGTAATGGTGACAAAAAGTTTTCGCCGCGCTCACAGCTAGTTCAACAGTTTTATAATCGTGAGCGGTCCCTATCAATTTGTTTTTAAAATACACCTCAAACGACCACGAATAACCGTCATTATGTGAGAAGTAATCGCACAAAAAATCATGACCATTAGCTTTATATAAATAGGACATTCGGCCACCTAGAATAATGATGGTAGTTCGGCCGGTACATCCGGCCCGTTTACCCATTCCCAGAAATCAACAGAACGCCGGTATATTTCCTTAATGCAATTGGTATCCCATTCGATACGGCGAATAATTAGCTGATTCGTGATTTCGATATCTTCAAAAAACGATACATAATCACACCAGGGCCGTTTCGTTACTGCCAATTGCGTCTGTATTTGCAGGTAATACTTAAACGGCGTTTCGATTATGTGGTGCAGGTGTTCCGCCTTTGTGATCGGACACTTAAACTCAGCAAGCCCAGCGCCGACATATCCGTCCGGCGAACAACCTAGAAATGGATATTTAGAGTCCAGCACGAATTCGGCGTCCGTAACATCCGTATCGGTGTAAAGCTCATAGAGCGCCCGGGCGTGTGATTCGTATTTTTTCCCGTGTAGCAATGGCGGCGCTATGGCTTCGGTGATTTCGGCGCCTTTCAATTGCGCCCTGATAAGATCACGGTAAGCCTGGGAGCGGCCATACACTAGGAGCATATTTGACGCCGTGAGTTTTCCCCGCCTTGCCTCCAGCCATTCCGGTGTTTGCTGTTTAATCATGTGCGACCTTTTGCAATGCCATTTCCAATGTCTGCTTAGCGGTTTCAAAGTCTTTTGCGGGTATATCCTCATAGTGAGATACGCCTAAACGCCTCGATAATTTGTCAAGCCATTTGCCTATTTTATCATCCGCTATGCTGTGATCGGTAAGCATGGCATGCAATTCGCGGCTTTGATCCTCAGTAATGCAGGCAATTTGTTCCGCCTTTTCGCCTTCGATAATCGAGCCCTCAAACTGATTTGAAATATCGATGGCATTGGCAAGCGAATCCGAATTGATAGGCAGCGTTTTAAACATGCGTTTTATTAACGCTTTGCGCCAGCCTTCGGTCCACATTTTATCAGGATGCCACATTAAACCGTCCGGGACTTCGGACATAGTGCGGATTCTTTGTGTTGTTTCGCGGTCCATATAGGCAGAACGAATAAGACCATGATGCAATCGAGCAACGGCAAAAACGAAAATGGCGTCTATCTCATTGTGTGTGCCTTTTACGTTTAACTGGTAAAGCGGTTTTTCAGTCGGCCCGTAATACTCGAAAAGATCAGATTTAAAAACGATTTCTGCCGCGATATCCAGAACTGATCCAGATTTTACAGCAAGGTGAGACATGCCACGGTATGACGGTGTAGCTGTGGCGATCATGGGAATATTGGCGGCGTTATAATCGGCCCATGATTCGCCTTTTGCTTTCGCCCTTGCGCGTCGAGGTATCAGATAAACATGCTGCATTATGGGATTGAGCGTTAAGCCCATACTAGCGGCCTGCAGTATAGCGTTACCCAGCGATTCTGGTGTACATGCTTTTAGGTCTTTGCTTTTATTGATAACGGCTAGGGCATGCTGTTTTTCCACTGCCCACTTAATAGATGGATCAGTAAGAACGTGGCGGAACTTCGGCGCTATGGCCTGTAATGCTTTATCGATCATGGGTACCTCGCAATAAAATCAATGATGGTATTTGAATGAATCAGTATTTCATTGCCCGACTGTGGGGCTATGACGGCATGCATAAACGCCGGATATGTGGACAAGGAATAACTAATCGAATCCGTAAAATCTAGCAGGATGAGAAGCGCAAGCAGTGCATCACCAGAGGCATGGCCGCCCCAGTTCATCAGACCGGGATAATCGGCGGGATTCAGTGCGGAAGTAATAGCGGGCGGAAAAGTCACGCGCTGGATCAATACATCGTCCAGTGTGCGCGAACCGGAATAGCCCAGAATTTTGCGAGAATCGCCCATATATTGCCCTGCTTGCCTGCGGGTATTTTACTAAATCGGTGGAATTTCAGCAATTACCCGGCAGAGGTTCGCGGCTTCAAAGCCGGTATTACAATCGGTCCCGGTGTATTCCACGACTTTGGCAGCGATGAGAGCGTCCAGGAGCCCGTTATTTTCTGACCAGTCTTTTATCAATACCTCATTGTCGCCCAGCGGATAGCCGTCTAGGTTGACTGTGGCTACAGTCACGCGCTCATGGGTAGTGCTATCGAGCAAAACCAGTGCGGTATTGCCGTTATAATAAAAAGCGCGGTATACGTGGCAGCGCCATTGCTTAAACTGTATATGCATCGGAATAACCTCTAATTATTGTCAAGTGGGCACCAATCAGGAATTGCGCCGGTGTATTGCCGGAATGGCCTATTGTTAGCATCAAAGCAGGATTTGAAGGGCAGTGTGCGGCTTTGCCACTGAAACCCGCGAGATTTGCACACCTCATGATTGCCACAGGTGGGATAAGCGCCACCGGGAGTAAATCCCCCGGAATGACCACAGTGGGGGCAATCATCACAGGTATTAATGACTATTTTTTTACTCATGTCGTCACCTATTCGATTTCAATTTCAGACTGGAAAAACAAAAGGGCTGGAGTCGATTTATCAATTCGTGGCGTGTATGCCATGTTGACATGGAAACGCTTGTAACCGACTGTCAGTGCAGGCACCGGCGCCAGTATCGGGTTACCATCGTTTGCCTTTGAATGTGTCATGGCAAGCACGGTACCGCCATATGACAATTCAAAACCATTGCGCCGAACCAGTGGCAACCATTTCCCCAGACCGGCATAAACTTCCGGCGACCCGAAACTGTCAGTGTAAGTGCCGATGGTTAGAAAATGGCTGTTTAAATCGTAACTGATACCGGTTCCTAAATTGTTTTCGTTTAAGTCCTTGTCTTTGTCCTGATATGTAATATCGTAATTCACTAACACGCATTCGGAATGCGTCGAATTACACCGGTTATATTCAACGTGGACGGTTTTTTTAGTATAAGAATCGCTCAGGTGATTAGCGTAGCCGTTAACCACAACTGAATAACGCTGTTTACCAAAACAAGCACCAGAGAATAAAAGTGTTAGAAAAAAAACAGGAATCAAATATTTCATAAGTCACCTATTTGTTAAAGGATAGTCACCTATTTGTTAAAGGATGCACAAAGACAGTCACCGTCAATGCAGCAATCTATCCAGGATTTAGCCGCCAGCACTGAATCAAAGCTTTCGTGGTGAATGGCTAATCGATCATTCGGCGAAACCTTCACGCGCCAAACATCACCGGCGCGGCAGATAAAGCGGTCCCTATATTCCACGATGGGCGGCGAATGCTTTAGTTTGCGTCTTGTCATGAATCACCTATCGGGGGAAAAAGACTTTCACAAACGAACCGGAAATCATCGTCTGTCATTGACGACACATGCAAAACGCCCCATTCAATAATTCTGGGCAATACGTCCCTTTGCATTTTCACCAGCACAGGCAGCGGTGGATAGCGCCGTAAGCGTTCATTAGCTGGCGGATTCATCCAGGTGTTAAAGCGTGAATGTGATATTTTACTGCCAGGAAATTCCGCCCTAAGTATCGCCTGCACTGACTGCCCTGGGTATTCGTCCCGCTTTTGTGTTAGCCATGTTTCCAATAGATTGCTCATGGCTGCACCTTTCTGGTGCCGTCATGATTGAAACCGCGACGACCCAGCCACTTAGAGGCGCCAGCCCAGGTTTTAAAATGTTTCGATTCGGCATAAGTCATGGCGACATAACCACCAGAGACAGGGAAAACGCCGCGCTTTTGTGATGAATGGTTGCTGTTAGTCATTGTAAACACCTCAAAAAAAAACCGGCCCGAAGGCCGGCAAAGTCCAGGGAATCAAGCCGCCAGTAACTTCCATTGATCGTTATTAAGCTCGATTATCTGGCCGCCCATGCGTTCAAAGTCGGTGGCGCGGTCATAGTCGGCTATGTCCTGTGAGGTGCGGGTGAGTGCGTTAAGCAAGCCATACCCGGACAGGTCGCCGCCTTCGATCAGGTGGCGCAATACGCCGCCCTTTTCGTCGTCGTTAAGGCTGAAGTGTTTCTGGACTCGCTCGATCACTTTCACCGGGTCCGCCTGGATACGCATTTCCTTAGTCTTGCGCATACCGGCCACGATTTTTTCAAAAGAGTCAGTATTCACAGAGGCGCGGATTGTGTCTTGAACTTTGAGCCAGAATGCGCGGTCATCCGCTTCTAGTGTTTCGTCCCGATAGATTTCATAGGCGGATTCACCACCATCAGCAACCCGGCCTACATGATATTTTTTCGTGCCGTGGTCGGCTGCAATCATGCCATTAAGGCAAACAAGACGAAAAATAAGCGGCTCGACCCGTAAAGAACCTTTGCCGATTTCGCTGTTTGAAATCACGATGCCGGACTGAACCACATCACCCTTGGCAATTTCGCCCTCAATACGGGGGAATAGCGCTTTGATGTAAAGCCGGGACTCTGTAATCTCGCATGATTCAATACGCATATCGGGAACATTTGACAGCACTGGCAGTGCAGCCTGGGACAGGTCGTAATTATCCAAGCAGCGGTATTTGCTACTTAGAAAGGCGCGGGCATGCGTGTTCATGGTCCGCACCAGACGGGTTTCCGGTTCTTGCTGAAACAGCGTATTGACGTTTTGTGCCAACAGTTCCGGGTACTCGCTGCGCATACGGTCGTAATAAGTCGCGGGGATTTTCAAGCGGGTGCCGATCTGGCGGTGAGTGCTATCGGTGACGCTAAATTCGGTCGACGAATCGCCCAGTTTCATAACTAGGTTACCGGTTTCGGACAGACTCAGTTCGCGGGTATCGGCGATATAGTCACGTTTGGCAGCGTTTTGGCGATCTAACTCAGCGGCCCATTCAGAAATAGATTTTCCTGTTTTCATGTGTAAATACCTCATTTAGGATTAAAAGAGGCAAGAGGGGATAATATTGAAGTTTGCCCATCTTGCTTGCCTGCTTATATTATCGACCACTTAGCGGGTAATCTGAATGGTTTTTATCCCGGACGGGTATAATAAAAACGTATATAAACTAATGCGATTAACTATATAAAAAACAATAATATAGGGCGGATAAGGGCCGATATTGATATACGGAAAGATTATTAAATAACACCACTGGAGGGACGATAATAAGAATAGGCAAACATTCGAGGGCAATATCATGGCTTTGTATAGACTTATATGCTTCAACGGCTTAACCGTAAACCCTAACAGCGCCTTTATTCGTGACGCGAATGCACACTGGGAGCGCATGAACGCGCCGGATCCAGTGGCCCAGGAAGAAATCGACGATTACATATACCGTGTGAGCAACAACGCGCTGTTGTTGGTCGACGTACTGGCAGCCAGTGACGAAAGCGAAATTAACAATATTCTGTATGAACTATCGAGGGCTTTTGTAGAGTTCGGACATTCCACGTTTACGAAAGAACGCAAAGCCGAAATACTGACCGGTATCATGGGCAAAATCGGGGAACTGGTCGACACTGCAGCCAATGAAAAATACGGCGAATCGTAAGCGGCGGAGCGGGCCGGTCCAGTGCCGGCCCTTATTCTGAATCAGGTATATTTTTTTCCATGTAGGCACGATATCGCCAGTGGGATTTTGTGCCGTATATTTTGCGGCACGATTCGCATGTTATCCGGTCGATATTGCTGTCATGCTTGAATGTCGCCGGATTCGGTCGTATAACGCCACAGAGCGTGGTTGTCTCGACTTCACCGGTGACGCGCTTATATTTGAATATCAGATGTATTTTGGCCATAACGTGTTAAATTATAAGCGAAAAGTCGGCATTCACTTATAATAACTGGCGATAATGTCGAGATGTTTCACAGAAACATTGCGATAAGACACTATCGAAATCGACACTTATGACCGATATACTTGGTAAACTGTTTTGATCGTGGGCCCTGGCAATTCCAGCCCCAAAATGCTTGCCTGCATCTAAGCCCTTGCTCTGGGCTCACGATCCAAACAACCGCTAGAAATCACACCTATATTCACACCACCCGAATCATCGTATAAAAAACAGTGTCAATATTTTGTAATTAACGCTTAATAAGGCGATAATATGCGCGAAATATACACAGGCTTAAACGTATGCAATCTAATTTTAATCGACTGTTTAACGAGTACCGGGCCACCGGTGACAGTCTGGGCGAAATGCTGGCGCATACTTTCCAGGCGATTATCGATAGCGGCGAAGCTGATCAGCTTGCACTACATCATATCCGGCTAACCCTTAACGCTATAGCCGCACGGGAAACGCGCCACGGCGGCACAGGAGCGGTTACGCGACTATTTGGTAATACGCCATGGCTGGACCTGAAATATCACCGGAGACACGATTCAGAGCGGGAGGCAGTGGCATGAAAAAGGAATGCGGGTCGTGTGCTAGATGGTTGTATTTAGGCACGGACGATAACTACGCGGGCGACGACAAGGCAGTGGGATGGTGTCGTGTGCTTGATGATTATATGCGCGTGTTTAATTGCTGCACTGAATACACAAACAAAGAAATGATACCAATCAAGGCGAGTGTTCAAATAGCCATCAATCCCGAAGCGCAGGCACAAAAAAAGGCTTGAGGGTTCAAGCCTGATTTTGTTTAATGATCGGGTCAGGGTATGCGGCCCCGGCATGACAATCTAGGAAAGTTAAGAAAACGATTATTGCCATGTCGTTTTTGTCGACCATTCGCAGTATTTTCCTGGATCGTGTTGGACATTGCAACCCTTGACCGCCTAACCATCGGGGCGCCATTGATGGCGTGGGGGCGGGTTAGTGTCGAAACGTGTAGCCGGGACGCCAGAGGGACAGGCGAACACCCTTTAAGCACAGGTGAGGGATTGAACAGGACCACCAAGGGGCGCCGCTATCGGGCGTGAACCTGTTAACCACTGGCGCGGTAGTCGTCCAGTGGGCGCATGTGAGTCAGGCAAGCACATCACACCGCAGAATCTTAACGCAATCTGTTTAGATTGCCTTGGGATTCTTGCGCATAAAATATGTGCTCATAGCCGCACGGGCCTAGTAACGCTAAAGCGTTACGGCGCTTGTGTAAAAAAAGAGCATTAACCAAAACAAGAAAAAAAGGGGAATTAAGATATTAATGGGTAATTGTACGAATAATGGAAAATTACCGGAAATCGTATTAAGAAACCTGGAAAGTATCTGTATAATTCACTGGCAGTATTACCAAAAGGCAAGCAATCGGGGGGAAGTATGGACGATAATTTCCAGCCGCCGCGATCTATGCAACGGCGGAATCGGGTCGAAATATTTCAGGAGCTATGGAGCGCGGCAACACCTACAGAACGCGATCAGATCAGGGCAATAATACAGGGCGTAGAACACAAGCGGCGCGAATTGAAAGCGCAGGCAATCGAGGCAATACATTTTCTGAACACCAAGACAGGCAGGAACTACCGGGCCCAGGGTGCCACACTGGACATATTGCTGGCGCGGTTGCGATCAGGCGCCACGCTGCAACAGATCAAGGCCGTTATCGCCAAAAAGTCGATGGAATGGCGGGACAATGAAAACATGGAACGGTATCTAAGACCCAAAACACTCTTTGGCCGGGAGAATTTCGAGAATTACTTGGGTGAGGTCGGCACCGATGAGTAAAGCTATCAAGAAATGCCCGGAGTGTGAAAAGGTTTTAATCAAGCCCACAGAATGCACAATGTGTGGATGGAAGGATAAAGAACGGCCGGCACCGGTAGACAATCAGTCGCGGTTCCAATGCTCTTATCATTATCAAGGCAGACAGTGCCCACTACCTGGCGCACACACTGTCAGCGTTAACGGTTCAAAATTCTGGCAATGTCGATGGCATGCGAACGCTAAGTCCACCATGGAGCGGGTCGAAATCCTGGACGATATCGAGAAAAACGGCATACCGAAATTCGTAGAACTGAAGGACCGGGAAATCGATAACCGTATAGTAAAACTGGGACTAGTTAGGGAGCCCGGAGAGTCATCGCAGGATTTCGTCAAACGATGTAAGGAAGGATATCGGAAACACCTCAGCAAACTTGATCTATCAGCAAAACGATTAAGGGACAGAGAAGCCGAGGAAGAACGGCGGGCCATTCAGGAATTTCAATAAGACAGGCAAGCAGTATGACAGAAAAATCTATTATGGATATTATCGCCGAGGACCCAGCAAAATATATGGTGTATTACGGTGAGGCGTTATTGCGTGACTGGGCCGACAATGCTCAGGGTGAAAGCGTCGAATTATGGTTAGATGGTCAGGCAACAGTACACCCGTTTAAACAGTTCAAAGCTTCGAAGCGCACACCGGGCGGCACACGTTTTATTATCATGGCCATAGAAATTACCGACGACGAAAAACCCGTTAATCAGGAGCAGCGGCGGGCCGTGGAACAAGCAATGCAAAATCACATGAAAGGTTCTAAGCATTCACAAGCCGCGGCCATGCTTTGTAAGGAACTGGATTTCCATATCTACATTAGGCACCGGTTATCGCTGTTAGAACCTACCGCCAAACGAGCTTTTACTGCGACACTTCCACACGGTTTATTCTCTGTTATATCGAGTACCAAAGCGGAAATAATCAACAATGATCCAGTGATCGGCGAACAAACGGCGAAACTATTTTTATACTGGTATTGCGGTATAACTTCGCGCCGTGAATTGGATTACAAACCAAAATCGTTTAACGAATTCGCAGCGGTTAGGGATGATTACTATAAATGGCAGGCAAGCAGGGGGGCATAAATGGAAAGGACAATCGAGCAGTGGAAAAACTGCGACCCGGAAACAATGGCGACCAAACAAAGCGACGCAGCCATAATTTTTGCATTCAAGGCGGCTAAACACGACATACTAGAACTATATGCCAAGGCGGAACGATTACAGAAAGAGGTAGATTATTTACGGCGCTACGGGAATAAAGATTGTACAGCTATGGCCGACGAGGCATTAGAAAAGGGGGAACAATGCGAGGATATACAAAGCAGGTAATAGATGCCTGCGTATGCTATGCGGCACTAATGGCGTTTATCATGCATTTGCAACATGTACACTAGTTTAAAAAAGTGGGAATCGGCAGTAAAAGGCTTGGGCTGTATTATCTGTGAATCGTCACTAACAACGATTCACCACATACACAGCGGGAGCGTGAGCGAAATCGGATTGCATACAGGGTGGGGAATTCGCGGTGTTAATCCCTGGCTGATTATCCCGATTCATGCCCGGTATCACACGGGCCAATATGGGATAGATTACGGTTTCGGCGTGAAATCATGGGAGCGAATGTTCGGCAGGCAGATCGATTTTATGGATGAGGTCTGCAGGCGGTTGAACTTTAATGCATGGGAAAAGGCAGGCATAACCAGAGGGGTGGAGGGCATTGAAATACATAGGGATCGATCCAGGAACTAAGGGCGCCATGGTGTGCGTGGAAAACGACGAAATAATAGACCGGGTACAGTTCACACCAAAACCATTGACGACAAAGGGCTGGGCAAAATACGAACTGGACGGCGACCAGGTGGGGGCGTTCATCTTTCGCCCGCATGTACAGGATTCAAACTTTGCAGCTATCGAAACATTTAACCCGATGAAAAATAACAATAACAGCACAATTGCGACACTTTTCAGGAGTATAGGATTAATCGAGGGGATTTTGTTTGCTGCAGGTATTCCGACAGTTCACATAGTGACAGGCGACTGGCAGCGCCGCTACAACCTTATCGGCAAAGATAAAAAAGAATCAATCAGGGTGGCACAAGTTCTATTCCCGAATATCGGCAAGTTATTAGTCAAACAGGCGGACATAGCCGAGGCGGCTATCATCGGGAACTATGCAAAACGTTATCATTTACCACTACTAAAAAGGGCAAGCGATGAGGACACAGCAGGAAATAGTCGAAAAAATTAATAGCGTAAAAAACAGAGATTTTTTATGCGCTATGGCGTCCGATTTAATCGGATACCTAGACTATGAACACGCGAAAGAATATTTAAAGCCAGAAGTCACGGCGGAAGAATGGAATTACACGCCGCCAGCGACCGAGGAGGAATTCAGAAAACAAGTTTTAAAAGGAATGGAAGAATATATGCCTTTCGCCTGGGACAAGGCGAACGATTGTCGGGGGATATCGGCTGGCCGGTCAATGCAACACTATATGATGTGGGTGTGGTTACTGGGTGACGAATCAGTTTTCGGCGACCTTGAGCAATACGAATACTACGGCAAGGATAACCTGGTGAGAATATGCGAGCATTACGGATGGGACCACAAGCAATGGGATGATGGGCGGCGCGTTAACTTTGATGAATATTAAAAGGGGCGAAATATGTATTTTGTAATATCAGGTATAGAGGGAAGCATCACCAGTTTAAACCCACGGCCAGAGAATAAAGGCAAAACGGAAAAGGTGCTGGCTTATGATATCGACCTTAAATTGGAGGCGAATGTCGGCATACTCGAACAGTTGGCAGTAAATGAGAAAGTGAACTATGCCGAATTTTTCTTTAACGAAAAAGGCGAGGTGCGCCACACCGGCATTGATAAAATCGTTTTTAATCGTGACTTTGAGGACCAATGGCTGGATATCCAGCTTGATGTTGTGACAGAACAAAAAGAAGCATTCGGCCCTCTAAAGCTGAAGAAATTCACGGCCATACCGGTATTCGGTCACCGGGTAGTATTGACATTCCAGGCACAGACGAAACCCAGGGACGAGGAATTATTATTCCTCAATCATGCATTGATAAAAAAAACGGTACTTATCACCACACGCCCACCGAATCAATTGGATATCGAGGACGTAGCAAACCAGGAAAGCGAATAACTGGTAGTGGTTATCATGCGGGACACAATGGGGCTTGTGTCTCGCATTTCTTAAAATAGTAAACACAAGGGCAAGCGATGCAGGCATACCCGCTAAAATGGCCAGAAGGCTGGCCGCGCACCAGGCGCAGAGAATCGTCACGATTTCGCACCACGTTTGCTGTGGCGCGTGACAACCTGTTACGCGAGTTAAACCGCATGGGCGGCCGTTACCCACTAATATCAACCAATGTGGCATTAAGACAAGACGGCCTACCTTATGCGAAACAAAGAAACCCAGACGATCCAGGGGCGGCCATTTATTTTGAATACAAGGGCAAGCAGCAATGCATAGCCTGTGATCGGTGGGACAGCGTAACCGACAATATTCACGCATTAGGGTTAACCATCAAAGCTATACGGGGCATGGCGCGATGGGGCGCCACAAATATACTGGACAAATCACTGGAG
>Ga0224511_10002241_pt1 | contig 12809 bp, 12 predicted proteins | sample SF_May12_sed_USG_2_FD_169988 | JGI IMG/M metagenome (GOLD analysis project Ga0224511, IMG submission 169988) | Sediment microbial communities from San Francisco Bay, California, United States - SF_May12_sed_USGS_8_1 | ecosystem: Environmental > Aquatic > Marine > Sediment | place: USA...
AGTCAATGGTCCTTTAGGAACAAATAACTTTTTAGGAAATTAACATATCAATAAACAATTGAACTCAGATAATTGCACATAAGTCATAAATATTTAAAAACTTAAAAGGGAGTAAAAATGGTGTGTACAAAAAAATTTGTGTGGTACAAATGACTCCAAACTTTTTTTATTCATCTTTAATGTACATTGCATTTACAGGAAATTACATGTACAATTGTGAACATGTCTTCATACAAAGTCAGCAAACACAAGTACGATTTTCTGGATATTTAGAAAGGTAAAGGGCATCGTCACGAACGTTTCTTGTGACAGAGTAACAGTAAATTTATCTTTAACATGAACTGTATCTGGAAGGTAGCATATGGAAAAAAATCGAAACAGTTTACTCAAGCGTATAAAATCTTGCCATACCTTCGTAAATGTATCTAGCTTAACCAACTGAATAGCGACAAGTAACAATCAATGATTTTACATGGGTTTTAAATGCATTTAAGGTATGACCTTCCTAATGGATTCACATATTTGCAGCTAGGAAGAGATTTTATAAACCTTTTTTTATTTAAATATATGCCAATTTAAGACGATCCACCGCATAACTTTTCTCAGTTTTTGGATTTTTGATTTTATAAACAAGATTGAAAATTTTCATTTTATTCATATTTAAGGGAGGTAATAAGGTGTAAAATTACTTCCCTTTAATTTAATATAGGCAAATATAGGTAACTTGCATTTTAAAAAGATTTTTCTACGGTTGAAAAGTAAAAGCATAATATATATTACATTTTAATGAAAAAAGCTTGCTTATTTTTTGATAAAAAATACAAATGTGTATCCTTCATAGTCCATTAGGAAGGTCATACCTTAAATTCAGAAAAACTCCCATCATTTTACACCTATAAATATAGTATTTTAACAAAAGAATGATGTTGTTACAAGGTATGTTTAATTGTGGACAGCCGAAGAGGGAGGTCTTTTTGGAGAGTTCAAAATTTAAGTTAGGTATACTGCTCATTAACCATTGATGAACTTCCATTACAACAAAATTACAGTCCCAAAACAAGTCACATAATGTTTCCGGGAGGTTATTACAGAACGAACAATTTTCGTTGTCTCGTATATTCATTTTCTTTAGTAGAGTATTGGTTCCGAGAATTCGGTGATTAATTCTATGTTGTAACCATCTCAAAATAGGGTCCTTTGTTACTTTAAAGGGTAAAGAGTATAGGGTTTTCCAATTAAAATAGACACCAGGGAAATTGTTTTGCCACTTCAATTGCGGTTTTGGTTGAAGTTGTGTTATTACCATAACATCATATATAAAACGGCTTCCTTTTCTGTCAGGCTATTTAGTGATGTCTGCATAAGTGGGTTTTGAATTTTGTAGTCTTTGTTAGTTAGCCCAGGTTGACTGAAAATCTATTTAATTGAACGTATTATACCTTCAAATTGTAAGAAGTTTGTATTAACATCGAATTTTTTTTGAAATTCTGCAAAGGTGAAAAACATTCCTAAATCATTTATGAAATCATTGACAAAAATACCCTTTCTAAGGTGGTTTTTATATTTAAATGGCCTACCTGCTACTTTAAACAAAGGGTTAATAAGCCACACAGGTTGCATCAAAAACTGCTCCCAGTTATTTACACGAATACTATTAACATAGGCACAATAACCATCCCAGACATCTGTCCAAAAACATTTTTTACATTCTTCTTTTCACGTGCAATATATTCTACACCATATTTGCCACAGTTGTGGAAAAATGGGCAGATCTCACTAATAAGATATATGTATTTACTATTGGACTGCATAAGTCTCCTAAACCATGTAACTTTAATAGCCTGTATAAACCTTCTAACATCAACAGCTCTAAGACCACCATTGCAAACATATTGTGTTATAGTAACTCTACTTTTTTTATCTGGTCCATCATTCCAGATGAATTTGAAGAACTTTTTTTGCAAGTCTTTTATTACATTTGTACTAGGATTAGGTATCGTAAGAAAAAGACTGGTTAATGTTGATAGTGCCAGTGTCTTAACAACTGTTATTCGGCCCAATGGTGATAGTAGCCGTTTGGACCATATAGCTAGTAACATTTTGATGGCATCAATCTTTGGTACATAATTGAGGTCAAAGACCGTTTCTAAGTTTACCGACAGTGTCACACCTAATAATTTAAATGGACCATTATCCCACTTGACATTAAACTCTGGGCACATGACAAGACCACTATTTCTCATAGACCCTATCCATACTGCTCTGGTGTTATCTACATTTATACATAGTCCAGAAACCTCTGTATAGAATTTTAAGACATTCATTGTATCCCCGCCTCTGTATAAGTGGAACTATTCGGACAGGTGGCCATTAACCACAACAGCAGATTGAATATTGGTGTGAAACAGTTTAACACAGGATAGAATAGAATCACCGAAGTTAAAAATCCTCATAACATCGAGCATAAACTCCCAAGACACTGAATCGAATGCAGCTGCAAAATCTACTAGCAACAGCAAACCTGGAGTGTTGAATTTCTCAGTATAAAACCATAAATTAAGCGGATATTATCACCGATGAACCTTCCAGAGATAAAACCACTTTGGTCCTCGCTTATCAAATTGGCCAAAACATATTTAATTCTGTTAGCAATACACGCAGATGCTATATTATACACTTAAAATCTTCCAACGCCCCCATGTTCAGGTTCAGATTCTGGCGTTATTAGGAGGAGAAGGGTTATGAAATTTCAGTTATTTCACTACCATGCATTTTCTTCAAACCACGTCACAGAGAGATTTTTAAAATGATTGAATTTAATTGACTTAAGTGACTTCAGGGGGTCACGGTTTTGACGTTACGCTCTTCCATAGTCCGCTGATATTAAAAATATTCCAAATTTAATTGCAAATGATTATTAATGAATAAGGAAATGTAAAAATCACAAAAATGGTCAAATATATGCAAAACAAAGTTATCAAGTTGGAAACCGTAATGACACAAACGCATGCTGAAACATTAAAACAAAAAACATTTTAGTATGATTTGCTCAACATTACTTTTGATATTGAATATGAGTTAATTGCAACATATTTATTGTAAACATGTCTTTCCCCCAACATAATCATGTCGGGGAACCTTTTTTTGTTATGATGACGTCACAAGTTGTGGTGACGTTTCCTCAAGGGCGGTTTATTCTTGTGATTGAGAAGTAAGCAATAAATGTTAGAAACACTTTATTCTATCAAATGCTGATAACTTAATGACAAAACAGATGCTAAGTTCTGAAAATTTTAAGCTCAAACATCGAGCAAAAGTGTCCTGACTACCCGGAAGTGCAACAAATTGGAATGCGAAAACACGCTTGTATTACTCCGCCTGCACTAAAAATGTGGGAAAATGACTCCATAATTAAGGAAATTGTTCAAACATGCGAATGGAGTTGCTTACAACAAAGTTGCTGAATTGAATGTTTTTCGTGTATTGTTGACGTGCACGTTTTCAACGTGAAAAATGTTACAACGGTAGCGTAACTTGATACAGTTTTCTGTTAACTTTTCAATAATGGTTAGTGTTTAATATTCATTACCTTTTTGTTTTAAATAAAAAAGTGTTTTCCTAGTTGTGAGGTTTATTCTGTACACGAAAAGCAATAAAAAGTTTGTGAATTTAAAAAATAGGGTTATGTTCTTCAAAGAGAATTTTCTCCAAAAATGTTAGGTCTATGTCTTCTTAAATTAAGAAAATGCCTTTAAATGCCTTTAAGGTATGACCTTCCTAATGGACTATGAAGGATACACATTTGTATTTTTTATCAAAAAAGAAAACCCAAGTTTTTTCATTAAAAAGTGATATATATTATGCTTTTACTTTTCAACCGTAGAAAAATCTTTTTAAAATGCAAGTATCCTATCTTTGCTTAAATTAAATTAAAGGGAAGTAATTTTACACCTTATTACCTCCCTTAAATATGAATAAAATGAAAAAATTCAATCATGTTTATGAAATAAAAAATCCAAAAACTGATTAAAGTTGTGTGGTGGATCGTCTTAAAATGGCATATATTTAAATAAAAAAAGGTTTATAAAATCTCTTCCTAGCTGCAAATATGTGAATCCATTAGGAATGTCATACCTTAACTTGATATACTGTAAATTTGATTTTGCTCAGATAATTGTCATAGAAGATATTGACAATATAATAAAGGGGGCGTTAGAAGATTTCTTAAGTGAATACACTTAAGAAAATGGTGAATATGTTGGTGTGCATAATGTCTCGACCAAGTTAATTCTATAACCAGACAAATCCCACCACAGGCACTCTTGAATTATGACCCTTCAATTGTCCAAAATTAGGGTTTTCGCTCTCTATGTCAAAGAGTTTTTGTCCTGTCTTTATCAAACTTAGTGAATATGTTGGTGGTTATAATATCTCGATCAAGTTCCATGACCAGCCAAATCCCCCATGTACACCTGAATTGTGGTCATTGAATTGTCCAAAATTAGGGGTTTCGCTTTCTAAGTCAAAGAGTTTTCATTCGGTCTTTACCAACTTTGGTGAATATGTTGGTGGGCATAATATCTCGACCAAATTCTATAACCTGCCAAACACTTCTGTATTATGGCCTTTCAATTGTCCAAAAACTGAACTAGCGGTATCTGATCGCCAAGTCGAATATCCTGCTCCCAAAAATGTTGTCATTACCATTGAATTTACCACAAATACGACGGGCGTATTTTGTGTCAGTTTGGCACTCTTGTTATAAATCTGTGTAAATTGGATTGGCCCTCTAATGGGGCCCTTTTGACCCTTAAGGTATAATTTGAACAATCTTTAGTTGATATTACATACCAAATATCCAAGCTCTAAGCCTTGTGGTTTTTGACAATAAGTTTCGTAAAGATTTAAAAATATATATTTCGGTTGCCATGGCAACAAGAGTTCTGCATGGAATTCAATTCTTTGAACAACTTTACTAACTTTTAGTAAGTTTCATGCAAGGAACATGCCTGTCAAGTTTCATCTTTTTGTCGTATTGACCTAAAACAAAGAATAACACTTTGAGTGTAGTATAAGGTCAACATATAAACTACCTAAATATAATGTTACAAACTAGTATGTAGAATCTTGATTTATATCTACGCTCTCTTTTTCCAATTGCACAAATGTACGTGTTGGTATTTTGACAGAACAAAAACATTCATTTATATTCCAGACGATTGTCATTTTGAATACGTTTTCTAATATCATAGTGTGTACGTTTATGTTGCGTATGAATATATTTGTTGAATATGTCAAAATAATCGCTGTACATAGTCGTTATTGGCACTAGTTAAGTTTGTGGTGTCATATGATGAATCAATACATATATCTTTTCATTTAAGCCCGCGGATAACAACCTAGGACCGAAGACTCCAAATAAAAGGCACGCAGTGGAAGAGTCAAACTAGCAACAAAGGCTGGCAAAATGTCGAGTTGTGAGTCAAATCCAGACAAAGCAATGTCCGGTGTTCACCCAGTACTGATACATGCAGAGGAGGACGTGGATGTGTTCCATGGTGTTGTCAACAGCAACGACGTGCAAGGTGCCGTGGGCGGTATTACAAAATCAGGGGCCATAAAAGAAAATGAAAATTTTCATCATAAAATCTCAAAGGTAAGGCAATTGAAAGCGGTAATATATTTTTAGATTATATCTGATATATTGCATGCTAACCTTTAATGTGTTCCTATAAAGAATTTCATTTTAGCTTCTGAAGTCAACAGAAAAACGAAGTATTGTAACCAATTTATAACACTTAACAGGTTCTTGTAAGTAATGACCGAAACTGTTGTCATATAAACAAAAGACACACTGAGCCAATTTAATGCACCGTTCCGCAAAATTTCAAACTACGCCCAATGCAGTAGATTGGCTTTCATCTTGTGAAGGCTTGTGAAGGGGTCTTTCTTTTGTGTATTCTAGGTCAGATTGTCACCTGATAATTTAATCCTAATCTATTGGATTAAAATTGACCATGTACTTTTATAACTGATCATGATTGACATTTTCGGATCGGTCCATTATTTGATTACATGTATATGATATGGAAGACCACTATTGGGAGTGTTTTTATGAAAACACAAACTACCCAAGTATTGTGTAAAATAAGCTTATATCTGAGTCTTTATTTAGATTTATATTCTTCTGTCTAAACTACAAAATAGTCTATACATGCTGGAATTTTGATTCATCAGCTAACTATTTTATCAGGTCTATGTAATTCATCAATGCTTTCTTCAGTATGTTTTAAACATGTATGCATTTGTAAGACAAGTATCATGTTGCATACATTTCGAATGCCACTTTTCGTGTATGCTGGATAAAAGTAAACTTTTCAGACTTGTCATATTTATCGACATGTACGAATATAGTCGTTATAATTACTATTTGAGTTTAAATTAAAGAATATTCATGCCATGCATTTTGTTCATTAAGATGACAGTCGAGGAAAGGCTCCATATCCGCGATGGGGAAGACACTCACCTTGGAAGAGTCAGTCCTTTTTACCCAACAACAGCGTCAACAGACAACTGTTTGTCATCAAAAATGTCAATGTCAACGGAGAATACCATGTCGCACACGAAAACACAAGAAACAAAGGGTGGTGAAATGGCAAGTAGCGAATCAAATCCGGACAAAGCAATGTCTGGTGTTCACCCAGTACTAATACACACAGAGGAGGACGTGGATGTGTTCCATGGTGTTGCCAACAGCAACGACACAAATACTACCGCAGACTTGCAAACCGTGGGCGGAATGACAGAAGCCGGAACCATTGGCATGGTAACATTTTTTTCCATTTTCTTTATCTTGCTCACCTACTGCACAATGCGTTTCTATCTGGAACGCCATAATTATATAAGCTTCCCAAGTCAAAAGAAAAAAATCTTATTTAGTTTAAAGACGTTTATCACGTGGCATATATTTCGTAATTTCTAAAGAACATCCAGTATCTTGAGGGGGTTTCCGGATCACGTTGTAATGTCCGTGACGGTTAGGGTTAGGTTAAGGGTTAACCCTAACCCTATCTCTTTTTGACGAGGCAACAACCCTTTTTGACGAGGCAACAATATTTAAAAAAATGAATAATAACCATTTTTGAAGGGGCAACATTATTTTAACAAATAAATAATAAGGTACTGCCCACATCCGGATGTTCTTTAACACCTACCCATATGTTTTCGTACTTGACACCCTGTCAGACTTGTCAAACAAATCGATAGATTTGTTCACAATCGTTATAGATATCAGTTGTTTTAAAGTAGTAAGACAATTCGTAATATGAATGATTATCATTTAGATTGATGTCAACCTGAGAGGATCAGGATCAAGGAGAAGTGAACTGAATTGGTCAACAACAGGTCAAGCAATATCTGGAGTTGGGCCAGTGTCGATGAATGGATTGTTCCCGGTGACGGACGCTGATGTGTGTAATGGTGTCAACATCGACACAGATATAACGGAAGACTTGCAAGGTGCCGTTGGCGGTGTGGCAGAAGCGGAGGTAACTTAAAATGGAAATTAAATTTCAATGACATGTGACTACTATGCTTATATAATCGATTATACTAAAAAGTGTATTCTAATGTTGGTCTTCTTTTTCAGAAGAAACAGCCAACTACTCATTTAATTGTTCGTACGGCGTCTTCACTTGAATCCAATACCAACGAACCAAATGCTGACACAATGGTCGACATTAAATCAATGAAAACACTACCCATACCCTCCGTGGAGGCTGCATTTCTGAGAAATACCCAGGCAACACATGCAATGAGTAACAGTGTTGCATACCAAACCAACTTCCACAGGGTTGTTGCTGCTGACAACAGAGAATCGTCAGGCTTGGTTGATGATGTTGATTTAATTGTCATCCTTAGTTCTGGCATCAACAACAATGTCATAAGTGATGATGCTGAGTTGGAGACAGCTCAAGCCGTTCACCAGGTTACTCAAGCTGTTAATGCGGTATGTACCATAGCACAATTCGCTTTTGTCAGTTTATTTTAGATTAAAATATACTTTACCAATATAAAATCACCGAATGTGTATTATTTAAGCAGGCATTATATTTTAGTTGGTATTTGTTTTTCAAACAGGTGGAAAATGCTGCACAGAGTGAAACTTCTGATGACATGGGGACTATTGTTGTCCAAGAAACTCCACATAGTGTGTTAGCAGTGCTGGGGAGTGGCGGCCAAGGGAAAGTTACTCTTGAAGAACGTAATGGGCAGAGGGTAGCAGTTAAACGCGTAAGACAACGTTTTAATGGATGCTTGGGTACTTTTCGTGAACTTTTGTATAATAGTTAAACCTTTTTGCTTTATATAACAGTGTAATGCTTTCTCGCCAAAGCTAAGAAGACAAACATTCAAACATACCTTTAATCGGTGTTCGGTCAACATCCTACAACACCATAATTTTGCCATTTATAAGATAGTTTTGAAATGACATAACTCACAACATAAAAATATTTTGAATGCACGGAATAGTAATTTCACACAATAACAACTTCGTATTAGAAGTTTTTATTTGTGTAACAATTCTGTTGAGGTAATAACTTTGGACAAGCCTTGACAACTGTGTGACGAACTTCAAGTTGGACTGACAGACAAAGAGGCTTTTATATGATGATTATTTAAGTAGCATACATCAATGTGTGTGTTATGGTCAAACTTAACTTCCTTAATTTAAAACGCACAGTGTAACTCTAAATAACATTCTTTCTGAAACACTCATTTTAGTACTACAGAGAAGCAGTTGATGCTGGAGAAAATGCAACAGTTGGAGCAAGTTCAATACAGGAGGCGGAAATTTTAGCCGAGCTCCAAGAGCATCAACATATCATTAGTTTGCTGGGACAAGAGAGGACCCACAGAGGGATCAAACTCATACTGAATTACATGCCAGGTATGATATTGTATAAAAACTTAATTCGCAATGCGTCCTAGTTAATATTTCAGTATTTAACAAATGGAATAATAGGATTTATTTGCATTTTCTGGTTAAGGCGAAAAGAAAAAATATGTCTGGTTCCGGTGACCCGACCCTACCTTTTTTCGTCGCGACCCTAAAAAGTTTTCCATTTGAGTAAAACAATTGTGCGAAACTTTAGTACGCAAAGAGTGGGTACGAAAATATATTTTTGCTTTCCATGGCTTTTATGTGCATTAAACCCCTCCACCTTGCAGCTATGTTACACTGTGCATGTTGCTTACAGTACATAAAAAGCTTAGTGTTGCACACACGGGAGACTTTGATCACACAAACTATACATTAAAATAACGTCATTATATCGCCCCTCACTCAGCATCAGTAAAATAAAGAACAGAAAAAGATTTTTTTTTATTTTTTTTTGGGGTGGGGGGGGCATGTCACAGGAACTAGACATATTTTTTATTTGGCCAAGTAAAGGCTTTTTAATTAACCTCAAACATACTATTCTTTGGTCTTCCGTTATCTGTCAACATATTCACTTAAATATCGTCCCATCTGAAACCCCTCTCTGTGTTTTATTAGACTTTACAAAAATTATACTTTAGTGGTACAATAGCATGTTATGATGCGGTTACATCAAGTTGCATGTTAGATTCCTTTATAATTATAATCTCATATGAGACCCGCTTCAACAACAAACATATCCTATTGTGACCTATCAACATGCCAAATTGTCATGTTGCCTGAATAAAAATATACAGTAGGCGATCGAGGGACCTTAGAGCACTTTTGTTTTTTGAGGGTCATTTTATCATTTTAAAATGTGTTTGTTGTGTGCTTTGCCATGTTATGTTTAGGACGGCAATAATTTTGATTTTCGTTTGAGTAAAATTAAAAATAATGGTAACCTTTTCAGTCCTTTTGCCACTTTACTGATAGCTGCAAACTTCACAGTGCCAAGTTTACGAATGTGTTTCACAGATGTAAATTGGAGTTCAGAAAAAGCATATTAAATCACAGTATGTTTTTTAATTTCAAGTGAGAAATATACTGTTTATATGTATTTCAGGTGGGTCGCTGCCAGACTGGGAGATGCCAGAAGACAGTATAGTGGACATGCTGTGGCAGATCCTCGTAGGTTTGGCCCACGTTCACCGCCACCGGATCATCCACCGCGATCTGAAAGGTGTTAATGCAGTGGCGGTTATAGTATAAGTTATTGTATTTTAAGCGATAGTTTGGCCATATTCTTATTATAATTGGGTTAAAAAGAAATCGCGTGCATCATGAAATCAAAGGTCCGCGGCCGTATGTGAGGTGTGGTGGGGGGTCTTTACATGACGAAGTACCCCACATGTTCTTAAGCTAGGTATAAATGCTTAATAATGCACAAAAATAGCGGTGACTGATGTGTTTTTAGCTCACCTGAGCACGAAGTGCTCATGGTGAGCTATTGTGGTCAGTGGTCGTCCGTCGTCCGTCAACATTTGAGGTTTACACTCTAGAGACCACATTTGTGATACGATTTTAATGAAACTTGGCCAGAATGTTTGTTTTGACAATATCTAGGCTAAATTAGAATATGGGTTATGTCGGGTCAAAAACTAGGTCACCAGGTCAAATCTAAGAAAATTCTTTTTTACACTTTAGAGGCCACATTTGCGACCCAATTTTGATGAAACTTTATCAGCATGTTTGTCTTAGCAATTTCTAGGCCAAGTTTGAATAAGGGTTATGTCAGGTCAAAAACTAGTTCACAAGGTCATGAAATTCTTGTTTACACTCTAGAGGCCACATTTGCAACCCTATTTTGATGAAACTTTGTCAGAATGTTTGTGTTGACAATATCTTGGCCAAGTTTAAATATGGGTCATATCGGGTCAAAAACTAGGTCACCATCAGGTCAAATCTTAGGAAATTCTTGTTTACACTCTAGAGGCTACATGTACGACCTGATTTTGTTGAAAGTTGGTCAGATTGTTTGTGTACACAATATCTAGGCCAAGTTCGAATATGAGTCATGTCGGGTTAAAAACGAGGTCGCCAGGTCAAATTTTAGAAGATTCTTGTTTACATTCTAAAGGCCAGATTTGCGACCCGATTTTAATGAAACTTAGTCAGAATTTTTCTTTGACAATATCTAGGCCAAGTTCGAAAATATGTTATGTCAGGTTAAAAACTAGATCACCAGGTCAAATCTGAGAAAATTCTTGTTTAAACTATAGTGGCCAGATTTTATGAAACTTGGTCAGAATGTTGGTTTTGACAATATCTAGGCCAAGTTCGAATCATTAAAAATTCTTTTACAAACATTTCTTTTAAATTTTAAAACTAAAGCCTTCAGATTTAGACCTCCCAGGTGTCACCTGTTGTACTTAAAGCAATGAAAAAAGGAAACTCTTAAGTCTTCTGTCTCAGGTGAGCGTTCCAGGGCCCTCTGGGCCCTCTTGTTTATGTAAATTAACAGCAGAAATGCATATGTGATGTCGTCATTAAATTTTGCTCCTTTACAAATACGAAAACATCGCGCTTATAAATGGTTGGTAAAATCAAATCGAAATACTGTAGATCATGACCTGTTGTAAATTTGAACATTTAATCGTGGGTGAAAATAATTATGCGTACAATGAATTAGCTTGGCAATTGAAAATATATAAATTTTATAATGTAGTATTTTATGGTAACATACTAACAGTGTACAATTATGTTGTTTAGGAAACAATGTGTTGCTATCGCAAAATGGTGAACTGGCAGTGCTTGCTGACTTTGGTCTATCCGTGAGGCTATCACCTGACAGGGACACATACATCGACAACAGACGTCCTGGGACCCCAAAGTTCATGTCGAAAGAGGTCTTAGAATTGTGCTGATGTGTTATGTTGACTTTACTTGTTAAAGATGCTAGGTCTGTATCTTTTCACCCTTATAATCGGTCACAAATCTTGCAATACGTTGAGTATACTAAATAAATTAACATTGTAAAAGGAATTGCAATATTTTGCGATAAATAATGTGTTTTGGACAAAAAAGTAAAAACACAACAACAACAATACAAAAAATCAAACATAAAAACCCTTGCCGAACCGGGGATTGAACCCGGGACCTCTTGCACCGAAAGCGGATGCGTTACCACTGCACCACCAAGTCAACTGGATTATTGAATGTAGTCAAGCCATTTAACTGTTTCGACGCAATGGGTCGAAACGTAAACAAACAAAGCCAACTTTGCGGGCCAGCCATTTTCAACAAATACATGTTTTCTGTAATATTTTACATGCATGAACAACTATCTTTGGCAGTTTCTCATATTTACTGGAGTAGGTTTCGCTGCTTAAATATGGTTTAAATGTAAGATGTAAACAATCTGACCTAAAAGATACAGATCTAGCATTTTAAGATGATAGTAGATTGGCCAATTTTAAAACGTATGTGTCCGTATTTTTACATTCAAACAGTTTTTCTTCATACAGGTGGTGACTCGGTGTGAATACAGTATGGCTAGTGACGTTTACGCTGTGGGCTGTATTGGCATCGAGATGCTGACAGGGAAAACACCATGGCCGGACCTCTATCCTCAACAAGCAATAAACCGGGTAAACATCGCTTTGATGTTTTTCTTAAGGAGATGAGACATATTGAAATGCCCAAAGCAGCCCCAAAAAGTGCATTTGTCATTTTCAAAAACTAGAGATGATATTGAAATGAAATAAGCAAAATACTGTGAGGTTACCTCAAAAGTACCGCTTTTTATTAATAAAACATAAAATTAATTGTTAATAAACCATTAATTAGCCGAAACAATGGATTTCACGCGGGCCAGCAGAACTCAAAA